>Ga0098038_1000626_pt1 | contig 15600 bp, 16 predicted proteins | sample 5B_taG_FD_75051 | JGI IMG/M metagenome (GOLD analysis project Ga0098038, IMG submission 75051) | Marine viral communities from the Subarctic Pacific Ocean - 5B_ETSP_OMZ_AT15132_CsCl metaG | ecosystem: Environmental > Aquatic > Marine > Oceanic | place: Pacific Ocean | collected 2015-01-08 | reverse complement strand
TTTCGTGGTCGTCAAGATAGTCATAGTCGTTTGGGTCCATGGCGAATCCATAATTCATAGGACCATGGGTTCTACCCATTCTCCCTATACCCGCCAGCCGCTTGGCCTCGTCTTCTCTTCTTTCAAAGATGGTGTCAATCTCGTCCTGCGTGAATTCAGGTCCATCCCAAGCCCTTCCCCAAACAGGATGTTCACCCTTTGGGTAAAGTTGATGGTCGTCGTCAATTCCAAGCATGAACTTCATAACTTCGTAGCCGGGATAGTATTCTTTTAAGTAACCTTTCTCATCATACTGTTTAAGCGGAACAATTTCAAGTTCACGCCGAGTCTGTCCGAATTCGTCAAGTCTATTCGTAATCCGAAGTGTTTGTGTCTGTAATAAAGGCCGATACTTATCCTCGGAGTCGTTTAGTATGTGATAATCACGGGCAATTTCGTTATAATGCTTAACTGCTCTTTCCCAAGAGTTGACTTTGCCCGGTGAATTGTGACCTCTCATGGTGTCCCAGTTCATTTCAGGGGATGGTTGGCCTGCATGGTCGGGCAACGCAATAGGTTTGATTAGCATACCGTTACCGGGAGTCGGTGCATGTTTTACCCAGTGGTCATAGAGACCTGAAAACCTTTGGTGAAAGTTCCTAATGAACCTCGGCATCCAGTTTGGATTACCATTATGCGTGTTTGTACGAAACGCTTCTACGGGATTCGCACCGTTTTTCTTCATGTGCTCGTAAGCATCATGTCTTTGTTCAGGAGTGAGCCATTCCATGCCGAAGAAGTAATCCATCATGCCGAGATTTTCTTTCCACTCGGCTTTCTTCTCGTTGATGTGCGCCTTTCTCAATTCATGCTCAATTTGATTTTCATCCAACCCTTGCTCTTCCAAAGACAAGCGTAACTTATCTATTTCACTCGCATTGTTCGTTGACCAATTAAGGTAGTCATGCTCGTAAAATCTATGATTGGTTGCGTGATTTGTATCAAGTGAACCGTAATGAAACTTATTATGAAGGAAATTATATTCGGGATTATCCTTGATGAACTGTTCCCACTTGTCTTCTTTATGGTGGTCCTTTTGACTCTGCGATTCGGCGTAAGGGTCATCGGGATGAACATAGAAGTCACCAACGATGTCATGGGTATTATCGTGCAACGGGTTCATGTCCGAGCCGAGGAAATTATGCGTTCTATAAGGGTCGTCTTCGTGCCCATCTACCATCTCAAACTGACGACCCGATAAGGTCTGTCCCGGTTCAGGAGGTACTATTCTCTGTTCTTGGTAACTCGGATTTGGTGAAAGGTTCATACCTGCCCCGTGACCCATGACATACGACATCTGACTTTGCTGAAATCCAGCAGAGCCTGTCATGTCTTCGTCGGCAGTTCCTTGATTGAGGTCATAAGAGGCCGATGGACCAGTTATTTGTTGCTCGTCGGCTTTTCTGATAACAGAGTTAAACATCTTGAGGAGGGACTCGTCATGAGGGCTGAGAACATAACCACTACGCTCTGCATTGATAGCAGAGAAATAAAACTCAGCACCAGCATCAAACTTACCGATTCCGTCCAAAAGGGACTTGAGGAAAGTTCCTCTGTGCCTGTCAAGTGTTTCCAGTGGACCTTCTCGCATTAACACCACCAGCCGTTCAAATTAGACGGCTGGAGATTCGGTCAACGGACTTCTTCAAATCACTCATCTTTGGCCCGTCGCCGCCTGTGAAGTTTTCAAGAGCACCCGTAGTGCTGAAAGCAGTTGGGTAATAAGGAGAAGTTTCAGTCAAGATGTTGCTGTTTTCAGAGATAGCACCTTTGTTGGTCACATCTTCCACGGCAGGAACGACATTGTTAGTGTTGTAAAAAGCGTTAGGGATGCCGGACGGTTGAATTTCAAATCTCGCATGGCCAACTTCCGACCCTTCTTCTTGGCTGGAATAGTCAGGCATACTACCTTCCTTCTTGGCGATTCGGTCTTCAAGTGCTTTCGCCGCCTTGAGTAGTTCGTATGCTTCATTACTTGCGAGTTCAAATCTTGGTTTCATCTAATCACTCCATTCCCATTTGGTTACCGAATGTACCGGTGTCTTTTGCTTGGTCAGCAAGTGCATGGATTTCAGACCAATCCATACTGTGGAAGTCGGCATTGCTTTGAGGCATTGACAAATCACTTCCATCCTGACCTTTCAGGACAATAGAGTCAGGGACTTCTCCTCTGAACCCATCAGTCAATACATCTTGAGGACGCTGTGTAGTTACTGACACAAAGCCAGCCTTTCTCAACATAAGTGTAGGGTTGGCTACCATCTTTTTCAACTCTCTGTTTTCGGCTTGCAAGTCCTTAAGGCCCGCATCCATTGTTTCCATCTTTGTAATCAACGCACTCATCAGGCGTTCTGCAACATTTTCTCTCTCTTCTGTCACAGTCTCACCTCAAAGTGTTCGGTTACTGAGTCGGCGGTTAATGGTACCGAATCTGCTGGTACGGACGGTTCCGGGGAGGACATTCGTTGTACCGGTGTGAACGGTTTGAACTTCGTTCATCTTCCTCACAGGGACGCCACCTACATAGATGTCGTTAATTCCTGAGATTGACTCATCAGCCTTTTTGACAGTAGCCTCTATATCTCCGTTGATATATTCTGCATATTTCATAATTTCACTGATGTGAGTTCTTGCGGTAATACCGTCTTGTTTCTCAAGAGCGTCATAAAATGCATCTACATGAGAGCGCATTTTTCTCGCCATCGGGTCAAGTTTCTTCAAGTCCATGTTGATTCCCCAATACGCCACTTGACTTTAATGTTACTAAGCCCCTCTTGGGTTTCTCGCATCTATAATGCTCTGACCAGCCTGTTCAATTCCACTTGGACTTGAGCCCCTTTGTTGGACACTTGAAAACGGGGCACCTGCTCCCATACTGGTACGATTCTGAGGGCTCGCTGGCCCCCTGTTTCGTAGGCCCATACCTTCCCCACCGGGGTTAGGCATACCAGCCTGTGCCTGCTGAGCCATACGAGCGGCCAACTGCGGAGGAATGTTACGACTTGGTAGTGCTCCGGGTGTTCCCATGCCTCCACCCATACGCATACCGGGCATACCGCCGCCGGGAGGCATACCGGGAGGCATACCGCCCGGTGCGCCTTGCTGTGGTTGCTCGGCAGGGTCAGGTTGTTTGTAGATGAAACGAATATCACGGTTAGCATCTTCAACAAGAGTAGGCTTGAAGCCGAGCATCATCATTCTCTGAGCGATGTTGACTTCCATCTCGTCTCTCCGTAGTCTTGTTACTTCGTCTTCTTCTTCGTTCGGATACAGTGTCAGTTTCCAATCGGTAACTTCCATCTGCTCCGACATTCTTGGGAACAAGTGGTCGGTGTAAACTTTATGTCCGAACTCAACTGCTCGGTTGGTAACAAGAATCTGCATACCTTCATTGTTCAAACCACCTGACTTACCAGTGTCCATCATGAACACATTGGAGACACCATAGAAAGCGGCGATTCTCTGACGCATCTCATCACGGGCAGGAATGTACTGCATCTCCTCAAGGCTGTCCATAAGTTTGACCCAATTGACACCGCCCTTACCGCTACCTTCTGTGGCGATTTTCGGAATGTAGTGGGGGTCACGCTCAAGTTTTTCATCAGTAGCCTTCCAAAATGCTTTCATTGACTCAAGGTTGTCGGTATTGATACTAAGAATACCTCGTGGTATTCTCCGCTTTGAGTACGCAGTGTACATGTAATTGTCCATGGCTGTCAAAGTCATGGCTTGCCGCCATAATGTAGAAACAGGTGACCTTCCGTACAACTTGGATGGCTGGTACTTACTGACATGTATAACCTCACCTTTCAGATAATACTGAGTCTTACCACTACCGGCAGTGTTGACATGGTGAACATCTTCCATATCTGTACCACATGTAGGGCACTGCTTTTCTTCTTCTGAGTACGACTTGACTTCTGTCCTGTGAATAGGGCACACTCTGAAACGCCCGCCCCTTACTCCTCTCTTGTCAGCAATAATCCGCATAAAGATAGGGTCGCCTCTTACGACTTCCTTGACACGATAGAAAGCCATTTCGTTGGTCTCAGGGTCAATGAAATACTCTTTGATAAGAATGAGAAATGCATCATCTGTGATGTTGAGGTCGTATTCTATTTCTCTCAATACATCCATAAATGTCTGCTCCATTGAGTTACGCTGGTCAAGTAGCCATCTTGGATAGACCAATTGATTTGGGTCAGGTTCTACCATGTCGGTAGAGCCGCAGTCTTTGCATTCACTAATGTCGTGCTGAAACTCAGCGTCACAGGCTTGACATTTCTTGTTGAATTTCTTTTCCCAATAGTAGCCTCTGCGAAAAATCTCTTGTTGTAATGTACTGAGTACCGTCCTCAAGATGAGGTTTTCGTTGGCTACTGCATAAAGAGCAGGTATGGTAATACCTTGTACCAAAACAGGCTCCTGTATACCCGTTGTCCAAAGAGGCATCTGTGGTTCAGGGGTTGTTCTTCTACGGAATGGATTAGCGATTGATTCCAGCAATCTTCCTACTCTACCTTTTTCTGCCATTACAAATCCTCCGCCCAACTTATGACTGTATCTCGGTCTACTCCCCATTCTCGCAGGGACTCCTTACCTTTGGTTGTTCCGTCTCTGTTAGAGAACTGCACGAAACGCTTCAACCGTGTCTTCTTCACAGGGTCCTTTTCTCCAATAAAGGCTAACACAGCCTTTGCCTGCATGTCCTTCATTCGTAAATGAGGAGTGAGATTACTCAGTAATTTATTCAAATCATCCTTGGCGTAGAAACTTACACGGTGCTGACTTCGTTGATTATCCGAGTATACTTTTTGGTCAAGTTGTAAGACACCTGCACCTATGTGTTTGTGCAATTCTTCGCAGTGCATTCTTCCCCTGTCCCCTGTAGCGATAAAGCCCGCCCTTGGTTCGCCTCTCTCGGTGATGGTGATATACCCATCTGCGTCAAGGAACCCTGCGGCGTAAGCCCAATGGTCTTTGATGATGAGTCCGTCTTTATCAAGACACATGTATTCGCCTTTACGGTGGGCTTTGACGATATTGACTTCTTCGCCGTACATATTGAGGAGTTTTGAAAGCCTTGTGGCGTTAAGTCTCGGTACCCCTTTCTCTATAAGATTCTGAGCAACAGTTCGGGCTTTCATAGCACCCTTCTCCTTTAGTTCTTCTTTAGCAAGATTCATCCATTTTTGCTGTTCTTTGGATAGATTGTCAAACTGATGAAGAGCGTTTCTCCAAACCTTGCGAGCATCCTGTTTCTGTTCCATAGCACCAACCCAAGCATTCCGTTCTTCTTCGCCCCATACATCTTGAAACTCGTCCAACTTAGCAAGGGAGGCTTCGGCATTATCCCAAAGATTACAGGCTCTCATAAGACTGGCTTTCCTTGTGTTTCCAAACAGACGCAATGCTCTAAGGTCTTTATTGGTCAGACCCATTTTTCTCATCGTGTCTGTATAAGGACTGGACCAGTCTAACTTAGCGAGCGTAGCGTCAACCTCCATACTCTTGAGAGCCCTGACGCTGGCGATAATGCTGTCAATCTCACCCTTATCTTCTTTGAAAACTCTCCTCGCTTTTCGCAAATCACGAATAACACTGTTAGCACTCTTGCCGAGTTTATCTTCAAACCAGCCTTCACCGGTAGGTGAAAACGAAGCATACTGTGGAGTAGGTGTATTCTCCTCTGTCGCCAGCATAGACTGTGACGCAATGGACTTAGCAATAGCGTCGTTTACATTTGGATGTACTATCAAATTAGAAGCAATGGTACTGAGAATCTCATGTCCCATGTCAATTGACAAATCAGGGTTACCCACACTTAGACTCGGCCACATAGTATCACCCAACTTTTGGTGTCACTTAATCATTGCGTGAACCAAGATGCTCCTGCGACACTTCGTTGAGGTACATCACCAAACCATTTGTCAACGCCTTCAAGGTAGTCATCAAGAAGTACAATGGTACCTCTGAATTCCTTTGTAGCCCAGTTCGCTAAAGCAACACTGACAGCCAAGTCATCGTGACTGCCGACAGATTCCAGCCTGCCGTTCTTCTGCATACCGAACCTACTCAATTCTGTCTCAAGCGTTCTTGTGAATTCCTTACTTTTCTCGTCTCCCCAAGGAGTCTTAATGTGCCCCTGCTCAAATGCGAGCAGTAAACTCATGAACATAGACTCTTTCTTGGCTCTCGTCGTCATAAAAATCTTAATCGGCATGTCTGCCGCCATTGCTCTTAGTTCGGCCTCAAGCATCCGTTGGAAGTTGTTACCTTCAAGTTCAATGAGGTCAGGCTGGAACCTACTGTTGAGAGTCACCATCATTCGTTTCTGAGCCATAGAAGACAGCCCCTTCTCATGAACGGTGTGAATAAGTTGCTTAGTCTCTTCTCCCGGTAGCATCCGCATCACTGTCATTGCAGTGTAGTCAGCGTTCTTATCAGAAGAGATTGCAGGGTCGTAGCCAATGAAGTGCTGACCAAATATACCAATGGGCTCGCCGTTATCGTCGTATTCTTGCTCTGCTTTACTCATCAATGTAAGCGTAGGGTCACGGGCTTTCTCCAACAAATTCATTGGGAACATACTGGACATGTCGTGAATTGGCTCACAGAGGTATTCACGAGCGAATTTGATAGCAGGCATGGATTCTTCACGCTGTTTAAGAGCCGCAAGGTCCCACCGCTGAGGCCAAAGAGCCTCTCCTTTGGTATTGATAGCAGGGTATGTTTCCACAGTAAAGGTGTCTTTGTCTTCCAATTCAGCATACAGGTCATTGTAACTGAACGGTGTACCTACCATCATCAATCGCCCTGTGTGGTGAAGTACAGGTAGAAGGACAGTGTAAAACCAATCAGCCGCTCGTTGCAGTTCACCTGTTGTGGTACCCCAAAGAATGTCGTCACAGACGACAATATCAGGGTGAAAACCACGAGTAGCACCGCCGACCGACTTGGCCATGATACGACTACCGTTGGTGAATTCAAAGTAAGATTTGGCCCAAGGCTTCCCCTGCGGCTTAAGATGTTTGAGAATGTCAGAAGACTCAATGTTACCTCTGATAAATCGCATGTGTTCCAAGGTCTGCTCAAGAGAGTGACTGAACACCATGACATGCGTATTGGGATTGAATGCCGCTAACCATAGAGCATAACTCATGAAAAAGACAGACTTGCCGTGGTCACGGGACGCCTTAACGCAGTAGTATTTGTTCTCATTCAAACCCTTGAGCCACTGTTCGTGGTGGTGTGACAATTCAAATTCAAGAATCTCAGTGAAGAAGTAAGCGAACGACTTCTTGGACATCTCCATGTCCATGTCATGGATGAGTTGATTGACATCAGCCATCAATTACCACCCTGTTCAAAGCCCGGAAGGTCGTAAATAGAACTCTGTTCAGTCGGTCGTCGCACCTCTACAGGTTGACCCGGAGGTCGCTTACCCGGTTGTTGTAAACCTGCCTGTATTCTACCGAGTTCAGCAGGGTCTACTCGTTCCTCTTCTTCATCTTCTTTGGGATTCACGACTTTGACCGTACTACGGCGTTCGTGGTCAGTACCGGTATTCATAGCCTCAGTATTACCTGCGCTTTCAATATCATTGATTTCAGTATTTGCTCCACCGGCTGGTGCAGGGAGAGCCAAAGTCTGATTGACTACATCTTGTACATTTCCAAGTGGAGAGTCGTCAGCCCGAACAGCCACATTACCACCTTGTGTCGGGTCTACATCATACCTAACTGCTTGCCCTTGTTCATCAGTTGCAGACCGCATCGTATTAAAGGCTTGATTCAAATCATCCACACTACGAATACCCGACGCCTCAAATGCGTCTCTCAAGCCTTGCAAAGTCTCGGCGTCTGTTCTATCCCTTGAGCCTTGTTCCGCACCGGACCTCCTCGCCCTCGCCATCTCTTCTGCCTGTGCTTCTTTTGCTTGTTGAGCGGCAAGTTCGTCTTCTCGGTTCACTTCTGCAACCCGACGACGCATTGTTGCGGGATTCATGCGGTCGTTGACATCGTATCGTCTGTTGTCAAAGCGACCCTCTGCGGTCATACGAGCATAATCCCTTCTTGCCTCTTCGTCATAATCAGCACGAGCCTGTCGTTGACGACCTACGCCTACGAGTTTGCTTCTACCAAACGCACCACCGAGTGCCTTACCTTGGGCTCCGCCACTTATCATGGCTTGAACAAGACTACCAAGACTACGATGTTGTCCACCAAGTGCACCGAGAACTCCTACTGTCCCACCCAAAACACCGCCGAGTCTTTCTCGCTTCGTTCTACCCACGGCTGGTCCGCTACGACTACGACCGCCGCCTACCATCATGACAGGAGGGCCACCACTGACTGTGTTGTAATTAGGCTCAATGGCCTTCACAACGAGAACCTTGTCCATCAAAACTCACCTCGTAGGAAGCCATCAAAGTAGCCCATCTTCTTCCGAATAAGGTCAATACCTGTGAGTACATCGTAACTTTGTTGAATCGGTACTTGCTGTACCAACTCCCCTGTCGTGGTGTCAAAGAATTTTTGCTGAGGGTCAAGATTTGCTCTCTGCTGGAACGCTTGTTCAGCAGGCGAAGCCATACGAGTCGGCATGACACGAACCGTACCGCCCGCCATTGGTGGCGGACTACCCGCCATTGGTGGCGCAGGTGCAGGTTCTCCGCCCATACCTGCTCCGCCTCCCATTCCGTCGGGTACTACACCAGCATTGCCCATCATATCATCTCTTCGTGAAGCACCGTGAGGAGCAAGTGCAGTCTCTCCGGCATAAATACGATTTTGCCAGTGGGCAGGTGCCTCCACATATCCAAATTCAGGAATGGGTGTGCGAAGACCGTGGTCTTGTTCGCTCGTAGGTATGTCTCCGAAACTGAAACGCTCGTGTCCCGTAACTCCCATCAAGTCGTTGATTACACCTTGTACCAGTTCTCTGTGCGGGGGGTCTTCTGCTTCGTCACCTCTAAAGTCCGTGAGTACCCGATTAAGGGCTTCTTCTTGAGGAAGACCTTGAGCCATTAACTTACCAGCGGTATTGCTCATGTGAGCGACCAACGCCTCGGCATTGAGATAAGCACTACGAGCGAAGGGTACATCGCTTGTCATTGGGCCACCCTTAGCGTGTTGTGCGTGAAGAGCATGAGTCTCGTCTGTATGGTGCGAATCTAAACGATTGGCTACGATATTCCTAAACTCTTCACCTACACCCCTTCCGCTCTTAGAATTGATACCGTGTGACTTTTCTTGAAACAGGAGGCGCATAATTGCCGCACGAGCCAGTAGTTTCTTTTGTTCGTCGTCGTACTTGTCTTCTAATCCAACTTGAGTGAGTAAATCAGTTACCCTTTCAGGAGTAAGACCGCCGACACCATCAGTCCTCGGTCGTCCACCAGCCCGCATCAACCTAAAAGCCTCCGGGGGTAAAAGTTGTGCGAGTTGGTGGGGGTGCACTTCGGGGTGCATTCTTTGGTCTGACATGGACTGACGCTGGTCGTCTGTCAAGTAATGGTCAGGTAATTGACCCGTCTGATTGTATTTATCCAAATCTTTGGGACTAATTGACTGTACACGACCACCACTGAGGTCGCCGGGGAGCAGAGCAGTGTTCCGAACATACCTCAGACCCTTGACCATCTTAGGGTCAACTTGGTATCCCATGAGTATGTCACCGAGTTCTCGGTTAAAATGAATAAAACCACTGTCAATCCACCTACCTTTTGCCGAGCCGGGAGTTTCTTCGGTGTTGTTTTTGTTCAGAGCGTAGGTGAGGAGAGGTCGTGGACCGCCTTCGTGTGTTGGTTCTGCACCCCGGACAAGTCTCGCATGTGTGTTTATGTCATTTTTGTAATGCGGGCCAGCGTGTACTTTGCGCCATTGGGCACTGTCAAAGTTAGGCAAAGTATGATTGGACTGCCCTTGACCATGTATGTCATCGTGACGCTTGTTGTAGAGGTCAATGGATTCCTGTATAATAGACTGAGACGCCCTTGGGTCAAGTCCAAAGTCTCTCATCAGTTGCCTATGGACCCAATCAATCGGGTGAAGCCCTCCGTCAATGAGTTCACCGGTCTTTGGGTGGTGATTAAACGGCGGGTGGTCATGTGTTTCGGGGTCATCGCTGAGCCCTTGGTCGGTCGGAGCCCAGCCGTGTGCAAGTTCACCATCAAAAGAAAGCCCTGCGGACTTCAAAATGGGAGCATTCAGTGCTCGGAGAAAGTGATTTGTTCCGAAGAACTGTACGCTTTTACGCAGATGACTGGTAGCAGGTAAGTGAACTTTCCACATCAACCAACCCTCCCGCTACCGGGGGCGGCAAACAGAGTTGATGGTGCGCCCCAATTCTTCGGGTCGTTCTCCAAGTCTTCTGTTGCACCTTCGGGTCTCGTGGTACTGTTCTGTGCTTCTCGGTGACCTGCCTTTCCTTTCTCACCGGGACCGCTGGAGACTGCTCCTTTCTTACTTCTGTCTTTGCGCTCCAACGCATCTTTGAGTTCTCGCATCAGTCTACGCATCTGTGTAAACTGCATGTAGTTCATTTTCTTTCGCACTTCTTCCATGTCACTCTTGATGAGTTCAATGGATTTAGCAAACGACTGGCCTCGCATCCTCGGCTCTTTGGGCATTTTCATACCGGCACCGCCGCCACCAGCAATAGATGGGGTTCTCGGATTGTAATCTGTCTCTGCACCTATTCCGTGACTGGAAGGAATCTGTGGGACATTCCCCATCAACTTTCTTCGGGATTGGGTGGCTTGTTGCTGTCCGTATTTTTGAGGGAACAACCTGAGAGGTTGCTTGGTCGCAACACCCAAGTGAGTTCGGTGGACACTGAGAGGTGAACGGTCCAGCCCTCTTTTCTTTGCAGGCGAGATGTTACGGGAAACTCGCTTTGCTCTGCGAGGATTAGCGGTCTTGGCTTCTGCACCGCCCGGTTGAATCTCAAACTGAGGCTGTCTCCAACTCTTATCCTTGGCCGAGCCCATGTCATCCAACTTGGACTTCATCAACGAAGACCAAGCGTCCTTCATCGGCTCGCCCGTAGCGAGCATACCGCCCGGTGCTGGCATAGTGCCTGTAGCGTTACCAATGCTGAGGTTACCCATGTCGGGCATACCAGTCTGTGCGCCAAACTGCTGACCCTCATTGAACTGGTCGTCCATCATCGGAGGTTCTTCTTCCTCTTCCGGCATTGGAGGCATCATCGGAGGCTCAGGTTTGGGAATTGATAATTGCAAATGAGGAAGGTCTTCTGTCACCGATGTCTTTTCCTTTTCCGCTAATTTCTTGTCACGGACCTGTTCCATCTGCTCAGGGTCGCCAACACCGTGCCTGTAGTCATCATCATCCTTAGAATAACCAAGGTTAGACTCACTACGAGGTGAGTACATACGAGTATCGGAACCTGTTGCTGGCATTCATATCACCTCATAGTATGTCAAGAATGTCTTCATCAACTGTTCCGTCAGCGTCGGCAAGCAGGCTGGCTTTGACCCGCTTCCAAACATCGGGACTCTCTTTGCCTAATTCAACTTTGAGGACATTGATAGTGTTATTGGCGACATTTGTGGTAGGTTCAGCCCATTTGTCCTGATAACTGGTCAGGTCTTTGAGTGTCTCTCGTACTTCCTTGTGAAGCCTTACCATGTCACTGATAACTCCGTCGTCATGAATGTTGGTTTCGGCCATGTACTGCGCCAGTTTTCCATTGAGACCCTGCACATTGTCTCTAAGAATATCAATTTCGGCACCTACTTTGATAGAAACAAGGGCCGCAGAACTCTTTTTGACAAGCGGTTGAAAGTGTTGTTTCATGTGCCTGTAGACTGAATCTTCACTGCACTCCAATTCAGTAGCAATATCTTCACTGGTACGGTCACCTTCAAAGTAAGCAACCTCTAACTCTTTACGGTTGTCACTGGTACAGACGACACATGCATGATTCGCAGTGGAATGGTAGTCACCTACATGGTTCATCATGTGACGCTCGGCTGTATTTGTCCTCCAACCCATGTCTTTGTCCATAATTTGAGAGTTAGCAACACCGTCAATAATGCTCTGTTCCAAAGCATCACGGTCGTCATGTTGACAAAATGGGCAACTTCTTTTTGTCTGACGAGGCCCTCCCATAGTATGTCGGAAGAGGCATACATCAATAACCCTTTTGAACAAGAAGACCTGCGAAAACCGATGAAGTTACCAAGGATAAAGCCCAAAATCATGGGAGTGCCCGTCTCTATAGAGACCGCAAAGAGCCTATCAAGGGCTGGTAGAGACATTGCACTCAGAAAGTATGTCCCTGACGATGTGAAAGAACTCAGGCTGAGTATCTGTAGAGGTTGTCCCAGTTGGAAAAACTACAGATGCACAGAATGTGGCTGTCAAATGAGAGTCAAAGCAGGACTATCGTCAAGCGAATGTCCCTTGAAAAAGTGGGACAGACATGTGCCGACACTAAATCTCAGAGATTCGGGAATAAATACCGGTCAGCATAAAGAAAGCACCGAATAAGCCTACGACAAGGTAAGCCATCGTGTTGCTTCCCATCTTACCGCCGGAAGTTAGGAGTAAAGTACAGAGTGTCACAATGATGGTCAATAACTGAACCATTATCATATCAACAATGACACTCTTTCTTGGAGCAAATATCTCCATAGCCGTGTTTGAAAAGCCGCTAAATGCACTATAATCTCTCATCAATCTCACCTTGTCCCCATCATTCTACCCATGAAACTACCAGCACCTGAACCTACCTTGTCCAAGAAGCCATCGTTAGTCAATGCGGCATTCAAAGCACCGCCCATCATGGATTGCTGAGCAAATGCCGCAATCTGCTGTTGTTGCATTTCGGCCTGCTGTATGTTTTGCTGACTTATCATCTGTAACGAATTGAATTGGCCGGTGACATTCTCGGCACTCATGGTTTGGAGGTTACTCGGCAAAGAGGTAATGTCCATTTTCATTTTACCTTCTTTGTCATCAATGACGAATTCTGCATTTTTAAGAATTTCAAGAACTGAAAAACTCACGAGGTCATTGAACATCTGCAAAAGAGTAGCCATACCCGTACCTGCTACGAAGCGGTCAATAGGAGCAAGTGTTCTGAGGATAGCCATTTGTATTTCCATTTCGGAAGGGGGTTGCATAGGCTGACCCATCATACCCTGTTGCATACCTGCTCCGTTCATCATTCCGCCCATAAACGCATTGCCCTGTGCTTGTTGCATCATGCCGCCTTGAGGAGCAAAAGGGTTCATCTGTGCTCCGGTAGGATTACTTCCCGCCTGTGCTCCTAAGTTCAAAGCACCAGTATTCTGCTGTTGTCCATTTCCAAATAACATTTCATACACCTTGCTGAGTAAACATACCTTGTTCAGTCTGTGGGAGACCCTCGTGATTGATAACACCATTGGTTACCTCTTGGGGTAGATTTTGTGCATTTTGGACCGCACTTGGTGTAGGATTCTGCATAATTCCAAGTTGATTGATGGCGTCCGACAAAGTAGGGCTCATATTACCCATTTCTTGTTGAAACAAGCGTAAATCAAAGACAATCATGGTCACATCATTGATTCCTGTTTCGGGGTTTTTGTAATGAAGTAGGTTGATACCAGTGTATTTCTTTGAGTCTTTTTCCAATTGCATGAAGAAAGGCTCGTATTTTTTCAACAACTCAGGAGTATTGTCTTTCTTTTTGACTATGGCGATAGGAACTGCTACAGTAGATACTCCTTTCTTCATCATTTCCTTTAAGCCCGTTTTGGTCTTATTATGGTCTTTATCAGCCTCGCCTTCCCATTTGCACAATAAGTGATACAGATGTAAGTGCTCAGGGCAGTATGTCCCTTTCATTTTGCGACCATTCGTTACTTGTTCCCTTGCTACGAATGCTTCGGGAGCATGAGTGACTGGATTTTTCCAATACATTTCCCACAAACTCTTGCCCGTTTCCTCGTCAGTAATTTTAGCATAAAGATTGTCGTATTTGATGAGTTCTTCGCAGTCGCAACCATCAATGACGCACAGGTTACTTTGGCGATTGTAACGGTATTTCCTACCCCAAACCCACCTTAGCGGGTTGAAGAAGCCTCTCTTGGTAGGTGTAAGTAACTTTCTCGCACTACGGATGTCCTGCCTTCTTGCTTTCCTCGCATCAGGGTGTCTACTTGGATAAAAATTGACCTTTGGGACTTCAATGTTCTGTTTCGCTATTTCTTGCATACCTTGCTGTGCCGCCTGCATTTCAAGCAACTGCTCGTGACTGGCGTTACCTTGTTGTCCAAGGGCTACCAAGTGCGACTGACTCATGTTAGCCAAGTTCGCATCGCTCTGTGGTACATTCCCATATCCTCTTAATCGCATCATTTCAATCACCTATGTCAATAAATCAATCATTGTATTCTCTACATTCCAACCTATCTTAGTCGCCATCATTCCCCTCTTCGTAGGAATACCCGCTTTCTGTAAACGGATGAGGTCGTCTCTGAATGCATCAAAGATTCCGTGCTCTCCAAGTCGCTGTTGTTGCCATAGGATATTCGCTGGTTCATCCCACCATTCATCTGCTTTGTTCGCCACCAACATAATAACTTTCGGAGCATACCTCTTCCCTTTCCAACGACTTCTTAAATTCCTATAACGGTACTGCTTGTGTAAAATGGAGTCAACGAGGAATTTGAACCCTCCGACTGCCTGAACAGCGGCATCTCCACCTTTAGTTGCTCTATTATCAAAAAGAAAAACAATAGCCTCCACTTGACGAGCGACCATATCGTCAACCCATAGGTTCCAAAAACGGTCTTCCCCAGCAATGTCAGCAGAATATACGACCCGTTTATCTCCCTTCCAACCAACTCTTTTCCTTGATGCCCTCGGAAGGAGAAAACGATTAAGGCCGGGGACTTTGAAATGCTTTGTACGGTCTGCTAAATCAATGTCCTCCATTTCTCCCGGCGTAGTCATGTAACGGTCAAGTGTTGTCTTGCCCGCCATCGTAGGCCCGTAGATACCAACACGACGAGGCTTCCAAAAGTGATAGAGTTCTTTGGCGAATACTACACCACCAACCATCGCACTACCACCCAATGACATACAATAACCCCTAATCAAAAATACTGTTAGCCAAATTCTGTAACTTTAACTTAAGCCAGTTACCGGAAGACTCCCAAAGATTCCAGTCTGTGTAATACTCAAAAGCACTGACTACGAAAGCAGTGATTGTAGAGAATAAAACTACCTTTATCCATCCCAAACCACGCTCATAAGCCACATCTACAGTATTAGCAATGTGCATACTACGGAGTGTTTCTTCCACAGCGTCGTCGCTGGGAGTCCTAAAGATACGACCCATAGGGCTCACTTTCCTTTCTTCTTGAAAGTTCCATCAGCATTTCGTTCCTTTCCATCTTTGAAGTCAAGTCCGAGACTCAAAGGACCTGACTGACTTGTAGAAGCAGGTACGAAATCAGTAGTACCTGTGCCGCTCCCCATCACCCTACTTTCAATCCAAGGTGGAGTTTGACCGGGGTGTTGCTCCATCCAGTTGAGTTCTGAT
>Ga0098038_1000622_pt1 | contig 15616 bp, 8 predicted proteins | sample 5B_taG_FD_75051 | JGI IMG/M metagenome (GOLD analysis project Ga0098038, IMG submission 75051) | Marine viral communities from the Subarctic Pacific Ocean - 5B_ETSP_OMZ_AT15132_CsCl metaG | ecosystem: Environmental > Aquatic > Marine > Oceanic | place: Pacific Ocean | collected 2015-01-08 | reverse complement strand
ATACTTGCGTTGAGATAATATGGCAGTAGCACCACTTAATAAGTTTATTACAATAGCAGTTCCAGTAGCACCGGGAGAGCAGACTGTTTATACGGCACCTGCTCAGGTATCTTCTATTGTTCTTTATGCTTCTGTCGCAAATGTTGGTATTGGTGACACATATCCCACGGTAACTTTCACACATAGAAGAACAAGCACCGCATCCAAGACATCAGGAAATATAAGAGATACAAGAGTTATAAAAAATGGAGAAATACCACCAAATGATTCTTTGGTTATAGTAGATGGAAGATTAGTTTTAGAAAGATCATCACTAAGAAGAGACTCTATTGTCATTTCAGGAATTCAATCCGGAATAACAACAATTACAAATGTTGGATATAGTAGTATAACTGGAGTAGCTACTATCACCACATATAACTCTCATGGATTCAATGTGAATGATGAAGTGACTATGAGTGGTATAGCATTTGATTGTGGAGGATATAGTGGAAGTATAACCACAAGCATTTTCCCAGAACCGCAAAAAGGTTTTACTATTGATAGTATCATAGGTAATGTAGGAACTTCTAAAACTTTTGTTGTTGATGCAGGAAAAGTTCCCATTCCTCATACATATCTACCAGCAATTCATAGTTTCAGAAGTGCTGTAACAAATTCTGTTACTGTAGTTTCGGGTGGTGGAGGTCCATTTACTCCAACTAATGCAACTTATGACGGTGCCACAGGAGTTTTAGTATTGACAATTGCAGGTCATGGACTATCAAATAATGACACGATAAGTATAGCAGATTATGGAATAACTTTTAGATGTAGTATGGATAATTATTTGACAGATCATCCATACCCAAGACCAACAGATCCTGCATCTACATCAAATTCTCAATTAAATAATGGAGTGTTGGCAATATCTAATAAAACAGCAGATACATTTGAAGTAAATGTTGGAGTCTCACCAAGTGGAGGTAGAGTTGGACCTCTTCAAATGGAATTGATCATGAGTATTTTAGAGAACAGTATTTCATAAAATGCCAAAGTATATCTCCGGAAGATTTAAAAAAACACCACAATCCGCTTTACCTGCGGATAGGTATAGATATTTGTCGGTTGGTGATGCTGAACCAAATCTTGGAGATACTCCTGGTAACACAGGGTCTCCAAATTTACCAGTAGGGCAACAATATATTGTTGTCAGTTTTATTGATAGACCTGGAGAAAGATTTTGGGTTCCGAAGGGTGGTGGTATCATCCCTGGTTCTCTTAGTATATTTGAAGAAGGAGCACTTGTTGGAGGTCCAAATAGCACAACACAATTAAATTTTGTAGGTAATGCAATTACAGCAGATGGAGAATCGGGTCCACCAGCAGGAGTTGCAGTAACTGTTACCGTAGCACCACCAGGTCTTGATAACTCTGTTTTATTCAAAAATTCTGGTGATTTTGCAACAGATACTAGACTTACATTTGATGATGGATTATTTTCTGTCGAAGATAGAATTACCGTAGGAACTGATGGAACAGTAATCACAACCACCGGTATTGGTTCAGTGGGTATTGGAACTACAACTCCAACACAGAAATTACATTTAGATGGTAATTTTAGAATTACAGGTACGATTTATGATTCTCTTAATCAACCAGGCAGTCAGGGAGATTTATTAATAAAAGGTGCAGATGAAAATCTCATATGGGTCAATCAAAATGCTGTTACATCAGGTGCTGGTGGAGAAATAGGACAGATTCAGTTTCATAGCACTGCCGGTGTCGTAGATGGTGCGGACAATTTTTACTTTGATTTTAATAACAATAGAGTTGGTATAGGTAGCACACAACCAACACAATTATTAGATGTTTTGGGTGTCTCACTTTTTACTGGTGATGTAAACTTTATTGGTGATAATTACAATCTTTTATGGGATAAAAGTCAAGATTCATTAGAATTTGAGGATGAGACCAAAATTACTTTTGGCAATGGTAGAGATTTACAAATATTTCATACTGATAGTCTTTCTAGTCAAACCGATTCTAATGGTGATTCGATTGTTGATGGTAGAACCTCATTAATTGAAGAGAGGGGATCAGGTGGATTAATATTTAAGTCAAATGGTGGTGATGGACCGGGAGCATATCAATTCTTTGATCAAAATTGGCAACCATTATTAAAGTTACATGGTGGTACTAATGCAAGAGCTCTTTTATTTCATAATGGAGTAGAAAGGATAGAGACAACTGGATATGGTGTTACTATTAATGGTGGATTGGTAGTTTCTGGTATTGCCACTATACAGACACTTAATCTTCAGGATTTGAGTGTTCCTGGAATTTCAACTCTAGGTAATGTTGTAGTCAGTACAAATACTATAAGCACTAAATCAGGAACAGGAAATTTAATTCTTGATGCTGATGCTAGTGTTCAAATTAATGACCCAGTGATTGTGCTTGGAGCTACTGAATCAACTGGTAAAGATAGTGGTTCAATCATAACCGAAGGTGGTATTGGTGTAGAAAAGAGTATTAATATTGGATTGAATTTGAATGTGGGTGGTGCAGTATCGTTTACTGGACCATCTGTTGGTATTGCAGTTACACTTGCCGGTGCCGGAGGTATTACAACTACAGGTGGAGATCTTTATGTAAATGGTAATGTCCTACCATCACATAATGCCACCTCAAATAATGATTCTAGTGGAAAAGATATTGGTGCCTCTAATATCAATTGGCGTAGGGTATATGCACAAGAATTTGTAGGTGCTTTTATTGGTATTGCTGATAAAGCAAACAACCTTGCTGGAGGTGCCGCAGGAAGTATACCATATCAATCTGCTCCAGATACTACAGTATTTTTGGCAGAACCTAATGCGGATAATAAAGTTCTTTCATATAATAATACAAGTGATGCTCCTATATGGATAGATTTAGATAAGATTCAAGAAGGAAATACAAAAGCAGAAGTAGTAGACACTGGAAATAACGGATATTTTACAGTAGAAACAGAAGGAACAGAAAGGTTCCGTATTGCTAATGATGGAAGCGTAAATTTTTATGATGGTGGCACTCAATATTATGGGTCCATATCAAAAACTTCTTCTGGCAGTTTCGAACTTCTTGGATATACTAACCTAGATTTAGTTGCTGATGGTACAAGAATTTCTATAGATCAAATTGGTGTTGGTATAAATTCTACACAACCAACAGCAGAATTGGATGTTAATGGAAAGGTTGCTCTCGGAAGTTCTGTTTATGATTCTAATGGAAGTACTGGATCTAATCAACAGATACTATCCAGTGCTCCTGGTATAGGAGTTTCTTGGGCAAGTATTCAAGATATTGCAATATCAGTAGATAAGATTCAAGAAGATAATACATCAGCAGAGGTAGTAGATACTGGGACTGATGGACATTTTAAGGTATTAACAGAAGGAGCAGAAAGATTCCGTATAGGTCCAGCAGGCATTGCTACTTTCTTTGGAAATGGAACAGCGACCATAGCAAGTCCTAATGATTTAAATTTAAATGCTAATACTGTTGCTATAAGCACGGATATAACTATCGGTGGTAAAATTGGATTAGGTAATCCAGTAGATTATGGAAGTGCAGGTGAAGTATTAACTTCTAATGGTGGTAGCAGTCCTCCTACATGGCAAAGTTCATCTGGAGGAGGAGGAGTACAAGATAAGATTCAAGAAGACAATACATCAGCGGAAGTAGTAGATACCGGAACTAATGGTCACTTTAAGGTATTAACAGAAGGAACAGAAAGATTCCGTATAGGTCCAGCAGGCATTGCTACTTTCATTAATGAAATTCATGGCAATGGTCAGAGATTGGGAAGTTACAACAGTAGTGGAAGATTTAGTGGATTATCTGTAACTGATGGAGAATCTTATTATGGAAATAATAAATTATTTACTTCATCTAGCAATGAATTTGGTTTAAGAGCTTTTGCAAATAATAGTGCATATTTAAAATCTAATAGTGGTGGTTTTGGTGGTGGCAATGTTTATCTACAATCTTATAATACAACAAGTGGTGGATATCTTATTGCAAAAGGTACAGACAGTGTTGAATTACATCATAGTGGAACAAATAATAAAAAATTAGCAACCACTGATGCCGGTATAACTGTTACGGGTATTTCTAGTGCTACTGAAGGATTTGACTTTGAAGTTCAATCTGGTGGAACTCCCGTAACTACTAATTCTGTCAAAATTCTAAACTTTAGTGGAACTAATAATACTATCACTTATGATGCTTCAACAAAAACAGTCGATATTGATATTGATAGTGGTTCTGGTAGTGGTGGAGTACAAGATAAGATTCAAGAAAATAATACATCAGCAGAAGTAGTAGATACTGGAACCAATGGACACTTTAAGGTATTAACAGAAAACGTAGAAAGATTACGCATTATTGCAAATGGTAATGTTGGTATTGGAACTACGAGTCCAGTAGCACCACTTGATGTTGTTGATGGTCTTAGGGTAACTGGTGGCATTACTACCATCACAGGTACTGATATTCATGTGAATAGTCCTCATATTAGTAGTAGTTGTCTTTTAATAGCTGGGGGTGCTGATGGAGGAATGAGTCGGTTAGATACAACTGCTAACTTAACTTGGGATCCTTTAAATCAGAGGTTAAAAACAGAAAGTCTCAAAATTGACCAGCACATTTATGCTGGAATAACTAATTTAGGACTAGGAGGAACCACTGGTACTAATGGTCAAGTTCTTACATCTACTGGAGTAGGTGTTACTTGGTCCGATCCTACTGGTGGTTCTGGTGGTGTTGGAATATCGTCAGATAGAATTAAAGAAGGAAATACATTAGCAGAAGTAGTAGATACTAATGGTGATGGTCACTTTAAGGTGGAGACAGAAGGGACAGAAAGGTTCCGTATAGGTCCAGCAGGTATTGCTACTTTCTTTGGAAATGGAACAGCAAACATAGCAAGTCCTAGTGATTTAACTTTCTCTACGAATGATACAGAAAGACTTCGTATATCTTCTGCTGGAAATGTCGGTATTGGAACTGATGACCCAATATATAAATTGGATCTTCTTGGGATTAACGTACTTGCAAATATAAAAAGTACAAATAATAACTACGTCCTTCAATTTGCTGGAAATAACTGTCCATATGATGTATATGTAGGAACAGATAATGCAAATAATTTCCTTTTTGCTAATGACAATAATGATGGAACATTTTCAGAAAGACTTCGTATTGGATCTGCTGGACAAATTGGTCTTGGTGGAGCAAATTATGGATCGTCAGGTCAGGTATTAACCTCAAATGGATCAAGTTCCGCACCAACTTGGCAAACTGTTTCTGGTGGTGGTGGAGTACAAGATAAGATTCAAGAAAATAATACATCAGCGGAAGTTGTAGATACTGGAACAAACGGACACTTTAAGGTATTAACTGATGGAACAGAAAAGTTCCGTATAGGTCCAGCAGGCATTGCTACTTTTACTGCGGATATTGCCGCAGATTCTGGAAATCCAGGTCAGATAAACATAGATCCAACTACTTCTACCAGTAATGGCAGGATTAGGTACTCTGGTACAAAAACATTTATGATTGAGGGTGGATCAAATTCCGACAACAAAATTGAAATTCATGGTCATCAAAATAGTTTAAACATCCTTTGTGAGGGACAGGGAGAAACTGAGTTATATTTTAATGGTAATAAAAAATTAGCAACCACTGGTGCAGGTATAACTGTTACGGGTATTTCTAGTGCTTCTGATGGATTTGACTTTGAAGTTGAATCTAGTGGAAGTCTTGTAACCACCAATTCAGTTAAAACCCTAAACTTTACTGGAAATAATAATACCATTACTTATAATGCTTCAACAAAAACAGTCGATATTGATATCGATGGTAGTTCTGGTAGTGGTGGAGGCACAGTTGTCTCAGGAACATTTACTGCCACTGCTGGTTCTCCATCTACACTAAATACTTATGCTTATGACTCAGCAGAACTTGTATTTGAATACACTGTATTTGTTAAAAATGGTTCAGATTATCAAAGTCAAAAATTATTGGTTATGAGAGACGGAACAACTGTACACTCAACTCAATATGGAGTTATGTATAGCAACAATCTATTAGTTGAATTAGATGCTACAATAAGTGGCAGTAATCTTTTATTGCGAGCCACACCAGAAACAGGTGTAAACGGATCAACCACATATAGACTTAAGAGAGAGGTAGTTTAGAATGGAAAATAATATTGAGATTTATGAGGAAAGAAAAACTGCCTTTGAATTGCATAAAGATAGTCTGCCAAAGGAACCATCAGGGACAGATGTAAAGAAAGAATATTGGGTTGGATGTTATACAAAAGATGACTGGGAATTCATTCACGTTGAATTGATGAAGGATGGGTCTTTAGAAGATAATATACCAACTGATATATGTGAATGTCCGAATGATTGTCTACAGAGTGAGACGAGGGGAATATATTTACTCACTGATACTGAAGCAAGTGCATTACAAAATCATCCTAAAGTAAAATATTTGCATGTCAATACTGCAAAGTATCCTGGCACTTATCTAACGAATCCTGATGATATCGCTTTTTCAGAACCATCATCAAAAACTTATAGATATGCGTCAGTTGTAAAACATCAGAGAGATCCAACTATCTCTGGTTATATGGAGAATAATCCAGATTCAACATTACTAAACAGAGGAGGATATCAATTAAAAAGGCATCAACAAAAAATTGATCCTTGGTATGGATCGGATGATAGTACAATATTTACAGACAGGATTCAACAATATGGAACAGGTGTTGATGTAGATGTTATTGTATGTGATCAGGACATGTGGTTTGGACACATTGAATTTCTTAATCCAAGTGGCATATCAAACATAAAAGAGTCTAATAATTCGACAGCATCTTCAACTTCTGCACCCTCTAATTATGTTGGTACAAATGTATTAAAAAGTGGGTTCTCATCTTCCTCAACAACTGGTTATTGTGAAGTATTAGATTTAGTATTAGATGCTCCTTATTATATTGATAAGGCATGGTTTGAAGCAGATGCGAGTAATAGATTAATAGAAAGATGGGATGGAACGACTGTACCTGTCGAATCAGTGGCAAGAGAATGGTGGACTGATTCATCAAAGAGATCTGCATCTTTCTCAAGTGCAGGAACTATTTCATCCTCAAGCATATCTTCTTATACAAGAGCTACTTGTAATGGAAGTAACACTGCATATCATACTGGTTTTGGATTCCATGGAACTCCCTGTGCATCACAGGCATATGGAAGACAATATGGTTGGGCATACAATGCAAATAAATGGTTCTTGAATCTTTATGGAACTAGTAGTATCGGTCTCGAAAATGGGTTTGATATTCAAAAAATATTTCATCAAACCAAACCAAATCGAAGTTCTGACAATACAAAAAATCCAACAGTATCGAGTAATAGTTGGGGATTAAGACAAAACACTTTGAGTTCTGGATATTATTATTTTAGAGAGGGTGCAACTGGAGGTAATGGAACTTCATATTCTACACGTCCTGCATTCATGAGTAATTTTTATGGTGGATCAAGTGCGTCTAGATGTAATGAATATGTTGATGGTCATGCAGCGATCACTGCTGGTGATGAGTTGATAGCCTCTGGAGTGATTTTTGTATGTGCTGCTGGAAATCATAATCAAAAATTAGTACAGAGTAATCATCCAGATTACAATAATTATTATGCTTCAAGTGCAGATACAGATTATGCAGATGCAAAAACAAATAGCGCATATTCATTAATGAATAATACGCCCACTTATAATAGTATAAATCGTCCTGGTTTTCCAGAACAGATTGGTGTTGATCGAACCACCACACCATTCACTTATAAAACAATTGGTGTTGGTGCCTTAGATGATGATCATACTGCTGGTGGGTTAGAAAGAAAGGCAAGTTATAGTAATATGGGAAATATTATTGATTGCTGGGCTGCTGCAGATACCACTATCTCTGCTGGTGATGATAATACTGGTACAAGATACAATAGATATGATGCCTATTATAGTATTCCAAATACATATAGTATTTCAGTTTCGAATTCAGGATCATCTGCCTATACATTGAGTGGATCTGATCGAAATGGGTCCGTAAGTGGTAACAATGCCACTGTTAATCTAAAAGTTGGTGATACTATAAGTTTTTCTGTGAATGCGAGTGGACATCCATTCTTTATCAAGACTGCTTCTAGCACTGGAACTGGAGATCAAGCAACAGGTGTAACAAACAACGGTGCTCAAAGTGGAACTGTTTCTTGGACTCCTGATACCACAGGAACTTATTACTATATTTGTCAATACCATGGAAGTATGGTTGGACAAATAAGTGTTACATCATCGACGGGTTCTGTTGAATCTGAAGATATAACATTTAGTGGAACAAGTTCAGCAACTCCAGTTACAGTTGGTTTGATTGCTACCAAGTTACAATATAATCGAACTTGGACTTATGCAGATGTAAGAAACTGGTTGGCATCTCAAGTTGGTGATACAACTACATCTTATTTTTATTCTGGAACTGAAGCAACTACGGCAACAGATTCTAATTGGTCTGATACTTATAATTTGCAAGGATCAAATTTAAGAATTATATATGATGCTCCAACTACAGACACAACTAATCCAACTTTAAGTAGTTCTGTTCCAACGGATAATGCAACAGGAATTGCAATCAATACAAATATTGTTCTTAATTTTTCCGAATCAGTAACTGCACAAAGTGCTAAAAATATTGTCATTTACAAAGCATCTGATGATTCTACTGTAGAAACTATCTCTGTAACTAGTGGTCAGGTAACAGGATCAGGAAGCAGTCAGATAACAGTTAATCCAAGTAGTGATTTTGATACAAACACAAGTTATTATATTTTAATTGATTCTGCTTCTTTTAAAGATGCCTCGGGTAATTCTTATGCTGGAATATCAGACAAAACAAGTTTAAATTTTACCACTGTAGTTCCAGACACAACTGATCCGACCTTAATCAGTTCTAGTCCTGCTAATGGTGCAACAGGAATTGCAATCAATACAAATATTGTTCTTAATTTCTCTGAAGCAGTGGATGCAGAAAGTGGAAATATTATCATATATAAAGAATCTGATGATTCTGTTATTGAAACAATTGATGTAACTAGTGGTCAGGTAACAGGATCAGGAAGCAGTCAGATAACAGTTAATCCAAATAGTGATCTTGACGTAAGCACGAGTTATTATATTCAAATTGCTGCTACTGCTTTTGATGATGCTGCGGGTAATTCTTATGCTGGAATATCAGACAAAACAAGTTTAAGGTTTACTACTTCCTCCAGTGGTGCTGGAAGTGTAAGTGGATTTACTTTCAGTGGTGCTAATTTAACTTTTAGTGGAAATATCACTATAAATATCTAAAAAACTATAATGGCAGATAAAAGGTTTGGTGTTAAAGAATTAATTGTACTGGGTTCTGGAACTCCAACCATATCAACTATATCGAGCCCTGGCGATTTAAATCTAAATGCTAATAATATAGGCATAAATTCTACACAACCAACAGTAGAATTAGATGTCAATGGAAAGGTTGCTTTAGGAAGTTCTGTTTATGATTCTAATGGTAGCACTGGAACTTCTGGGCAAGTATTATCTAGTGTCCCTGGTGTAGGTGTTTCTTGGACAGACCAAACTGGTGGTTCTGGTGGTAGTGGTGGTAGTTCAGATCCTGTAGGAACTATTGTTGCCTGGGCTGGTTCGGTAGCAAGTATTCCTAGTGAATATCAACTTTGTGATGGTACATCGGCACAAACATCAGAACTAGTAGCAATTACTGGTGCTAATGTTCCTGATTTAAGATCTAGATTTATTGTTGGTGCTCATGATGTTAGTGGAACAGGAACATGGCCTAATGTCGGTGTTGGTTCTACTGGTGGTAGTGCTAATGCTATATTAGTTTCTCATAATCATGGTGCTGGAACATACTCAGCACAATCTAATGGAATTCACAATCATAGTGTAGGATCGGGTGCTGATCGGTTTCAAACACAAAATAGTAGTGATGTGAATAACTCACCTGATGGTCACACTTCAGATGACGGCGATCAAGGAGACTTCCTTGAGGGTTTTGCTGCAAATACAAATAATAATGGATCCCACACTCATACTATAAGTGGTAGTTCCGCTACTGTTGGTAAAGATAATACTGGTGCCAATTCAACTTCACAAACAGGAACCAACGCAAACCTCCCTCCATATTATGCACTTTGTTATATTATTAAGCACACTGCAACTGGTGGTGGGACTACCACCAAAATTGCAATTTTGCAGGACAAGAAAACTTCAGGAACTGATGGTGGAACATTTACCAGTGGTGCATGGCAAGATAGAACTTTAAATACAGAAACTGATCCAGAATCAATTGTTGGGGGGATACCCAATATTTTTATCTTACAAGCAGGAAATTATAAGATAAATTGGAGTGCTCCGGCACACGCAGTGGATTCGCATCAATCAAAATTACTTTATGCAAATAATATCAGTTTTACCAGTTCTTCTGAAGTATTGGGAAGTTCTGAAGCATGTCATGATCCCCTCCTTGAAGGAAATAATAATATACAAACTAGATCCTTTGGTGAAACAATACTTACTCTCACTCAAGCAACTTTCCTTAAAATTCAACATAGATGTACGGATACGAAATCAAATACTGGTTTTGGTGTTCCTTCAAATTTTGGTGTAGATGAAGTTTATACTCAAGTAGTCATTCAAGATTTAAGTTCTGGTGGTGGAAGTGGAACATTAACGAATATTGATGTAAAACAATATGCGGATGAGAATACACCAAGAACAGAGTATGGATGTAGTAATCCGATTGAAGTTACAGTAAATGCCGGAATTACTACAATAGGAATTGGGTCTACGAGTAATGCATTCGGAAAACGTTATATAGGACCCACAGAACCAACTGTAGATGTTTGTGATGGTGATATTTGGTTTGATACTACTTCTACTTCTGGTGGTCCATATGCTAGTGGACAAATAATAAAAACTGGAACATATTCAACTGGTTGGGGAGTTGGAAATAGTACTGTTATAAGCAGCACTACCTATACTGATATAAAACTAAGCGGCACCAATCAGACTGCACATAACATTACAAGAAATTCTATTGGAACCTTTGACTGGGGTAGTCCAGAGGCTCTTATGTTTGATAAAATTAGTAATAATAGTGATTTAGAAGTTACCGTATATTTTCCAACTTATCTGTCCAATAATAGCAATCCAGAGAATGGATCTGGTATAAGATGTTTTGGTAGATGGAATCAGAATCAGATGGCAGACCATAACGGAGCTACCGTCTATGCCCCACTAAGTTCTCAAAATAGCGGACCCTATAATACTTGGAATGCTCATGGATATGGAGGAAATGCAGCTGGGGCGATTATATATAGTTGGAATACTAGAGAAGCCGAAATGGGATTCTCTTTTTATAATCCAACGCATCCATATGCACCAGAATATAAATTCTGGGATAAGACTGGACCTATTGAATTGAAATTTCAAGCAGCATTGTATAGTGCCAATGGCACACTATACATTGGTTCTTATCCGATTGATCCTCAATTCAATGATTACTGGACAATGATAGGAAAAGTAATCGTTCGAGAAATAGCACGTTAAAACCATGAAAAATAATATTATAACAGCATTACAAGCACTTGCTCCAGGAGCAGAATGGGCACTTAGTGGTGGTGTATACTCTGGATTGGATTGGCATGATGGACACGGACATGACAAACCAACTGAGGAAGAAATCACTGCAAAGATTGCTGAACTTGATAACGAAGAAGCAATGAAACTTCTGCGAGAAGAAAGAAATAAAAGAATTACAAAGACTGATTGGAGAGCATCATCAGACCTTACACTTTCTTCAGAGTGGTCTGCTTATCGTCAGGCACTTAGAGATCTTCCTTCTACAGCAACTCCGACTCTAGACGCAAGATATAATTTAGATCTTACTTCCATTACTTGGCCGACTGAACCTTCTTGAACATCATAACAATAAATACAGGAAAGAATAATATAAAATGGGTATAAAAATACGACAAGGTGGGCAATGGGTAGAAGTTGCAGTAGGTTCTGATCTTACTAGGGGTTCTTCTTTAGTAAGACTTGGTACAACAGCAGTATTTGGACTAGGAGAAGCAGCATTTACTAATATTCCATCTATTGCTAAGAAAATCATCGTATCCATGTATAGGTTTAGTTTCACTGGTACTACTGATGATTTTATTATGGAAGTTGGTGATAGTACTGGATATGTTCAGAGTGGATATCAATCATCTTATGATAACAGAGACGCAAGTCCAGATGCAAAATATAGAACTAATGCTTATGGAATTGCTGATGATACATGGTATGCATGGGAATATAATATCAATATAGAATTAGTAAATGTATCTGGAAACAGTTGGGTTATCACACATATGGGTGGTAATAATGATAATGATAGTACACCTGGAGCAATATTATATGGTGGTGGTAGTATAACACTATCCAATGCACTTGATAAACTAAGAATAAAAACTGTTAATGGTCGAACTCTTGATAATGGAGAGGTAACTGTTTATTATGAAACCGCAAGTGATCCTAGTTCTAGTGGTTCTAGTGTAAGTAGACAAACTTTTAGTGGTTCTACGAGTTCTACACATGCTGATGATGCTGATGAAAGGATTACAATAGCAGCATATAAATCTTACTCATTACTAAAATTGAATGTTTCTCATCCAGCATGGGTAAGAATTTATCCTACAACTACAGCAAGAACAGCAGATGCATCTAGAACTATTGCTGAAGATCCTACTCCTGGATCTGGAGTAATCGCTGAAGCTATTACAACTACAACTAATGAGGATGTTCTCTTTACTCCTGCATTGATGGGATTTAATGATGACTCGACCCCATCAACAAATGTTTATCTTGCAATTATGAATAAAACTGGAGGAGTACAATCCATAACTGTTACAATGACGACAATTCAACTGGAGACGTAAAATGGAATTAGGAGGTTCAGCAGTATTAGTAGATGTTGTTCTTGTTGAAGGAACAGACAAGCAAGCATTTGTAGATAGTTTTGATGAGAATAATGCAGAGTGGTGGAATATGCTTCCATCGTTTCCTACTTTGCTTGTTATGTTGGTTGAGGAAAATTATATAGAGACATTAAATGAAGATTCTAGAGTTGTCTATGCATCTAAAGTTGTGAATCCATTTCCATCCACTCTTCCAAGCAAAGAGAGTATGTCTAAAAGATTTACTTCCGATCTTGGATCATCTAATAGGGCATCATCTGGACTAGGGGAAGATAATTCTGGGCTTCAATTTTATTTGGATACAAGACAAATTGTCGCTACAGATTCTAATGGAAATTTTGAGAAAATTGGTAGAGAGGTTGGTACCACTAATGGTGATGATGCATATTATGTTGATGGTACTTATTCATCGAGATGGACAGGAAAACATGTTGACATTGTTACTTTAGAATCTGGTTATAATGGAGATTGGTCTACTCATGCTGGACTACATGATATACATCCAGACTGGCAGAAATTATCTTCCGAAGATAATTCTCATGCGAGGGTAGATCCTTATTGGTATCAGTGTACAGTACACTCAAACATGAAAAATACCATCACAATTAATGCTGCTGATGGAACTAGAAATTCATATACTTTAAGTGTTACTGGTGGTTCATCTTATAGTATTAGTGGTTCTGATAGAAATGGAACTGTTAGTGGAAATAATCCTGCGTTAGTATTTCAGGAAGGAGATACGGTTACATTTAATGTAAATGCCTCTGGACATCCATTTGTAATTAGACTTGCTGATGGTGGATCTAATGTAACTGATGGTAGTGTCACTAATCAAGGAGCTACTTCTGGAGCAGTTGTTTGGACTACAAGAACATCATCTAGATTTATTCCAAATAATTGGCCAGATTTGGATAATGCTGTTAACAATCAGATATCTACTAATAGTGGATTAACCAATCATGCAATTGGTGTGTTAAGTGTTTCTGGCGGTACTATTTGTGGGTTTGCAAAGAAAGCAAATCTTCACGCGTTGTATCTTACTGCTGAAGATACTGTATATGAGGGTATTCAATCAGTCATTGACTGGCATAATGCTAAATCAAATAATCCTGAAACGGGAGAAAAAAATCCTACTATCCTCATTGCAGAATATCAATACTTATACGACAGATCCTATGGAATTTCAGTAGATTATGTTGATAGTATAGTTACTCCAAATGGAACAGTTAATAGACCAAGTGGTGGTTCTTGGGGTACAGACTTATCTGCTTTTGTAGATGCTAATATTATACCATTTAGAGTTTATGATCCAACAAATGGTACCAGATGGTGTGTTGTGATGCCCTTGCAGGTTGGTTCTGGTCTACTTACTGCATTAGAAACCGCTTGGACTAATGGTATCGTATGTATCAATGCTGCTGGCAATAATGGAGGAACATATACTAAGAGGCAAGACCGAACGAATACATATGTTACTATAGATCAATCAACACCATACAATGTGACAGTTATTGACTATGGCACTACTAATATTTCTAATACGTCTAGCAGAACTACTTGGTACCCTCATTATGCGTTTGGTCCACATGGAACTAACACTAATATTGATGTAGCTGCAGGATATAATTCAGAGGCAATGCCTGGTTGGGATGGATACACAACTCGTGGACCTGGTATTACTATTACAGGACTCGGAGCAGACACTTATAGTTCATATCAAACTTTCACTTTTGGATCTTACAAGTGGGATATGTTCTCTGGAACAAGTTGTGCAACACCAACTGTTGTGGGAAAAGTTGCCTGCTTGATGGAAAAATATAAGTATTATCACGGATCATGGCCATCACCAGATACTACTAAACAATTATTACTTAGTTCGGCAAAAAATGTAGTACGTAGCGTTCCTTCAGGTGGACCTAGTTTCAGTTGGACTTCAGTTCCTTCTTCAACTATGAGTAATTCAATTTCTTTTGGTAATTGTTATATCTCTAATGGTAATGGTAATGGTGGTTACAAGTATACTGAAGCAGCAGGTACAACTGGACTTAGAGCATTCTTTGATGAACCAGATTTTGATGGTTATAAAATAAAAAATAGAGGTAGAAGACCTGCTAAAGGAGTGACATATCCAAGAACCTTTAATTCTGTTGGGAGAAAAAATGCAACTTATCCGCAATTGAACGTTTAAATTGTGAAAGTATTGTAATCTTGACCACTTCTCCGACCGGCACAGTTGACACTCGTGCCTGGATGCTCTATAATATATGAGTAAACAACCAAGGCACCATGCAAGACGAGTTTCTCACACGTTGTGTTGTAGATCCCACCCGACGCACCATCTACCTTTATTCTAGTGAAGGAGACAACAAAGAGATTGTTTGTGATACCGGTGACCAGTTTATAAATATTCTCAATGTAATTCGTGAGACTTGTCCTGACGATGCATTATTCTATGCTGAACCTTTGGAGGTGTGAATGGAGATTTTCACAATAGAAGAATGGGAAAAGAACTT
>Ga0098038_1000621_pt1 | contig 15618 bp, 33 predicted proteins | sample 5B_taG_FD_75051 | JGI IMG/M metagenome (GOLD analysis project Ga0098038, IMG submission 75051) | Marine viral communities from the Subarctic Pacific Ocean - 5B_ETSP_OMZ_AT15132_CsCl metaG | ecosystem: Environmental > Aquatic > Marine > Oceanic | place: Pacific Ocean | collected 2015-01-08 | reverse complement strand
AATTTCATATGTAACAGCAGCGCTAATTACAGCTCCTGTTGGTGCAAGTGCGATTGTTGACCTACACAAAAATGGCACCACAATGTATACAACTCAAGGAAATCGTCCTACGATAACCGCTGGTAACACTTATGTTACAGCGACTCTTCCAGACGTTCTTACTTGGGCTGCAGGCGACATACTTCAACTAGAAGTAGATCAAAAAGGTTCAAGCACCGATGGTGCTGATCTTTCAGTCGTCGTTGGTTACTACGGCTCTCCAGCCACTGCGTAACTTTAATCCATAGAGATTTACTTAAACCCCATCGTCTTCGGGCGGTGGGGTTTTTGGTATTTGCAATGCGTATTAAAATGTGATAAACTAGAATCATGGAATCTAAATATTCACGCATTGAAAGTTCAGTAAAAAGAGTTTATATTGATGATGGTTTTGCTTTAGATTTAACTGAAAAGACTTTTGATTCAGAAATATCTACTGCATCAGTGCCTGTTTTGGTTGATTTTTGGGCTAGCTGGTGTGGTCCTTGCGAGTTTCAAGCACCAATTCTTGATGAGTTTGCTGCAAAACATGCCGGTAAAATTAAAGTTAGGAAAGTAAACGTAGAACAAGAACCGTTTTTAGCAAATAGGTTTGATTTGACTGGAATTCCGACAATGCTTGTGTTCGTTAACGGTGAAGTTAAAGAAACATTAGTAGGTGCTAGAGAAATGCAACTACTTGAGAAGGATTTAGGCGCCTATCTTAGTATTCAAACAAAAGAGGCAGCCGCTGATGAGCAATTGGGATGATTTACCTGTAGAAATGATGGGCGAAAGGCCTGAGATATTCTTTAAGAAAGAGAGGCGTAGCGATAGTGGTGAGAAAGAAGCTAGTAGTTCGCCTCATGCCCAAGACAGTAATTCGTAGCTTTACACTGCATCCTCATCTAAATGGGATGACGTATATACAACACTTTGCTTTTTCTGCCAAAGTGGGTATCAAACTTGCTAGACTAGTGTTAGTAGCGTTCACGCATGCTATATTCCCATGGATTTGGAAAAGAGAAGTATCTGATAGTGTTAACAAACTATCAAGAGGATTTAGGATAAAGAGGTAAAATGTCAGTTAAAGTTTGGATTGATCAAGATCTCTGCACTGGTGATGGGCTTTGTGCTGAAATAGAGCCTGCTATCTTTGAAATGCACGAAGATGGTTTAGCGTATGTTAAGGAAGCTTCTTGGCCAACTCTTTACTCAAAAGACGGTAAAACTGGTCAAACTGAGCCTATTTTGCAAATGTCAGAGGGAACTGCAGACGTTCCCGACCATTTATTGGAATCAGTTATTGACTCAGCAGAGGAATGTCCAGGAGAATGCATCTTTCTTGATGTAGAATAAGGCTTGCTCCTCTCGTATAAGCTGATTACGCACAGTTGCCCTCTTCCGGCTGTGAAATCTAGGTTCAAGTCCTAGGGGGAGCGCTGCTATTGACAAATGCCTTGTGATATGATATAGTTAGGTATGGAGGTAGTATGACGGTAAAAGAAGATTTGATAGGTAAGATAGAAGCATTACTTAAGCTCACTGCTGATAGGAGTATGTTCACATCAGAAGAGATTCAAGATACTATGTTAGACTTATATACAGACGTAGTAAGACTTGACTTTGGTGAAGATATATAATAGAATATAATTATGAGTATTCCAGAATCACTAAAATTTTCACGAATCCAGATGTGGGAGCATGCCGTTAATGAAGATACGGAAGCTTTAGCTTCGGGTATTGACGACTTTGATGCTGCTATTGCTGCGGTAGATAACAGCGATTTAGTTGGATCAGCGAGAGAAGAAGCTGATGAGTGGGTTGATAACTGCACCTCTGACGCATACAGATTCCGTGCAAATTCAGAACGTAGAGAAGTAACAGAAGTATAAAAGGAGCATAATGATAGGCGTTACGGAAGTTTTTCCTAACTTTGCGCTGGAAGGCGTAAATCATAATAACGAAATAGTTAGAGTAAGTAACAATGATGTAGAGTTTGCATTGAAGGCAACATGGTCAGTTTACTACTTTTACCCCAAGGATTTCACATTTATCTGCCCTACAGAGATAGCAGAAATGGATAGACTTGTAGACGAAGGCGTTAACCTTATGGGGTTCAGCGGCGACAATGAGCACTGCAAGATAAATTGGAAAAAGACCAATCCTTTGATCAAAGACATACGTCATCCACTGGTAGCAGACACTGGTTTAAGCCTATCACGTAAGCTAGGTGTGGTAGATGAGAACGCTGGAGTATGCCTAAGAGCAACGTATATCGTTAGCCCAATGAACGTAATTAAGTCAGTTAGCGTCAACGAATTAGACACAGGACGAAACGTAGACGAGGTAATACGAACCCTACACGCCCTCCAAGCAGACGGTCTAACACCCTGCGCATGGCGTGCGGGCGATGATTTTGTAGGCTAACCCATGACTAGGGTACAAGGTTACTGGTATGCTAAACTAGCCTTATTCCTAGCAGGGGCAGCTATGCTATCCTTACTAGCAGGAATCATCTATGTAGGGCAAAAACTGCGCAAAACATACCGTGACTGAAACCGATTTTTTCAAATATTATTGGATATCTTTTGCTGTTATAAACAGTCTGATATTCGTTTATTACTGGCGTAAAAAGCCCAAAAAATAGTAACCATACTCTAATGGGGAACGGATAAAAGTTGGTAACAAACGTCATAATCTGGTTCACAATACTAGCATTAATCGCATTAATAGACTACATCTGGTCAAACATATGAAAGACTTTGACTTCACACAACCAAAAAAGCAGAAAATAGTACAGAAAAAGCACAAATTCTACCAATGCTTAAACAAGAAATGCCGTGCACTCATAGCCGAACCACTACACCCACAATACAAAACATGCCCCTTCTGCGGTAAAAACGAATGGTTATCCCCAGAACAACGCAACCAGTAGGAGACTACGGCGGGCGAAAACACTAACCACGTCACCCAAAGAGTCATATTGTCCTATACAAGAATACCCTTTATACGGTAACACTATATAAGCCTACCACCACTTGACTTACCCCACCCAAACCCCTTACAATAACAGTAAAAGGAATACTATAAACAACTAAACCACACAAACAAAGTATTCCAATGCCCAACACAAACGAACCACCACAACGCCTAACCAAAACCAACCAAACCGATATACCACACCAACCACCCCTAAACACCCAGAATCTCCCCCCACACTGGTCCGATAAAGCGGCTTGTTCAGGCAAAGCTGACAAAATGTTTCCCAAAGCCCATAAGGATTTAAGCTACATTTCGGAGGCTAGGAGGATTTGTAGGCAGTGTGATGTTCGTAAGGATTGCCTGGAGTATGCGTTGTCGTTTCCTCCTTCTGATTTGCATGGTGTGTGGGCTGGGTTGACTCCTAGGCAGTTGGCTGCTGAGGGGCAGCGTCGTGGTGTGAAGCCTCGCCGTTTTACGTTGGCTCAGGTTTGGTCGCAGTATAATTCTAGGAAGTAGTGTGTATTGCTGTGTGCTATACTATGTTTAGGGATACCATTGATTGGATTTGACTGTGGCTGATAATTTACCTAAGGAGTTCTTGGCGGAGCGTGATGCTCGTATTTTTGCGTTGAAGAAGTCTGGGTTGTCTAATTCGGATATTGCGAAGCGTTTTGATATGACTGCGTCTGCGGTTGCTGCGGCTACTCGTAGGCAGTTGGGTCGTTTGAATTCTGAGGCGTTTTTGTCGTATCCTGAGGTTTTGCGGTTGGAGTTGGAGCGGTTGGATGAGATGCAGAAGTCTTTGTGGCCGTTGACCCAGTTTCGTCGTGAGGAGTTGGAGGATGGTTCGTCTATTACGGTTGAGCCTGACCAGCGTGCTGTGCAGACGGTGTTGGGTATTATGGATCGTAGGGCCCGCTTGTTGGGTATGAATGTTGAGCGTGTGGATGTGGCGTTGTCTGGTATTTCTGATTCTGGTGTTGATGTTAGGTCTACGTTGGCTGGTGGTGAGGCTAAGTTGGTGTCTGTTGGTTCTGATCCTAAGGGTGAGTCTTTGGAGTTGTTGGAGTTGATGGGGCAGTCGGGTGTGTTGGATTCTACTGCTATCGGACAAATCTTAGGTAAGGTTAGGGACACCATTGATGTTAATAGAGATGAAGTAGTTGAGGTGGAGGCAGAGGTTGTCTCCGTCTCTGATGAGAGTGAGGAAGAAAATGTCAAGTGAATATTTGAAAGAAACATTGTTAAAGGAAGAGGCTCGTGCTAAGGATCTGGATCGTGCGATTTCTGGTGCGCTTTTGGCTGATGAGGTTGAGCCCCAGGTTTCTGAGACCCGTGATAAACAGGTGCTGATTCGTGTGTCTGAATCTCAGCGTGATCAGTGGGCGAAGGCGGCGGATAAGGATGGTTTGTCCGTTTCCGAATGGCTTCGTTCCATGGCTGATTATCGGTATCGTGAAATTTTTACGTGTTTGCATAAGATTGAATCCCGTCGTGTGTATCCGTGGTCTGAACATTGCATGGATTGTGGCACTAGAATACGGTAGGGACACCATAGACTAGTATAGAGTGTGCTGTGTGGGTGGGGCAACTCGGGCTAGTGGTTGGGCCTGTGTTGCGTAGGTTGGGGCACCCGCTGCTGGGCCCTGCCTTTTTGTGAAAACCTAGTACTTTTTGTCGTGTACCTGGAGGTCCTGGATGAGCTCCCGGGTGAAGATAGTAAAAAGTATGGTGTTTTTGTTTTTCCCGCTGCTGGGGACGTGATTGATATCATTTGAGTTTGCTCCTTTTTGCAAAATGTGTGTGTTTTTTGATTTTCGCCGCTGCCTGGTTTCCTGGAACGGGTTTAAAGTATACCACTTTTTTCCGTTTTTGTCAATAGGCAGCCTGCAGTTAATGCTCTGGTTGATTAGAACATATTTCTTACCTGAAATATTTCACGTTCTAGCTGGTCGCTCCAACGAAGGTCCCGCACGTTTTTGTATTTGTCTGGCAGTATGATGCCTCTTTTGGCTTGCCTTTGTCTTATCTTGGCTTTTATCTTGCCCATTTGGTTATCCCTCCTAAGGATTGTTATTGGTATCCAAACTTTTATTCTAGGGACACCATTGATTGGTTTTGAGTACTTCTACGTGATTGTTGTCACAGAGGTCGTTGCCTGCAGTGTGCCTGGTATGGTATAATTTATATAAAAGGGTATACTTTTTTCCTTTTTCTGCCGCCAGGCCTGGCAGCGGGATAAATCAAAAGTGGGTACTTTTTTAAACAAAAGACCGGGTACCTGGATGGGCTCCCGGGGGAAAGACAAAAACATGTATAGTTTTGCAAAAACTGGAAGACCGCCGATCCGTGCCGACGAATCTAAAGAGTTTGTTGGTATGAGTTTCAGGGTATCTCCTAAACTTAAGAATCTTTTACTTGAGATTTCTAAAGGGTATGACATATCTATGACAGAGTTGTTGTTGATGATGGCGTTACGGGAAGCTGGCGTTGAATCGCTTGACGATTTGGATTGATCTTGGATAGTAAAAATAAGATTGTTCGTGTTCATATATCTATTCCGTTGTTCGTTAAAGAGTTGTGTAAAGAAGCCGGGGAGAAACTTGGTATAAGTACGTCAGAAGTGATCGCTTTGGCTGCTAGAGAGTACGCTAGGGACACCATTGAGCTCCCTAGAGTAGCGCCTGCAGTTCCAGTGCCTACCCTGTCTGATGTCCTGCGCTCGTATGTTGAGGGAACTGGGGACAGATTGATAGGTCCATGTGGTGAAGCGTGGTCTCAATGCCAGTATGAGAACTCTGACCCTGAAATAGTGGGTTCTATGGAGTTCTGTGGCAATTGTGGTGTGCGTACCGGCTAATTAGGCGTCTCTATTGCCCTGTTATTGCCACCACTGTTCTAGTGCTTGTAATGATTCCACGATTATAGGCGTTCCTGTGCCGTAATAAGCGTGCTTTATGTTGACGTAGTAGTACTCTATAGCTTCTTCTATGTCCATTTCCTGACCGTCTATAAGCTCTTGTACGATCTGTTGCTCATCGTATATGACGAGCGTTGGACCGCCGTACTGCTGTCCTATGCCGATGATGGCGTTATCTAACCCATCCATAAACAGTGTTTCTGTTGCTTCTAGCTGTTCTAGTGCTGTTTCCACTGTCTTTCTCTTTACATCTGCTTCCATTGTTCTAGCTCCTTTAGTGCTTTTGATTCTGTTTTGTAAATTTCTAAAAACTGCTCTACTTTTTCCGCATTCCTGAAGATTAGTGACAGCTCCGTGTACTTCTTACCTAATGGGTTGTGTCCTATATGCCATGATGACATAGAACATCCCAGTATTGCTTGCTTACACGTCTCTAATCCGTAGTTCTTTATGGCTATTGATATCTTCTTACTTCTAGCTTCGTCTAGAACTGTGTTTGAGTTTTTGTTGAATGTTTCTATCCAAAATTTAAATAGGGTTTCTATTTCTGTAGCTGTGACACCGTTTAGGTGTGGTTCTACTTCTCCGAATATGTTTATCTCCATTGTAGCCCTCTTTTATTTCCGTTCCTATACCTTATTGTAATGTATTATATGGGTAGCGGTCAATCCGTGTATTGGGGAATGAGTAGTGGCAGGGTTAAGAGGAGACAAAACCCTGCCACTTTCTCGTTCTTTACCGCTCTGTATGTATGGCGAACATCTCACGCCACCTAGCTAGTATTCTAGGTTTGTGTGCTTCGCCTTTCTGTAGCCCTTTAAGGTAGCTTACAGCGTCATCTGGCGTGTATTCCATGTGTATCTTGTGCTTGAGTGCGAACTTACAGCATTCTAGCTCATCTGACCATCCACGACCACCGTAGCCAGCTTTGTATGTCATGCCGTCAGTAACCCATATAATTGGTGCTTTGGCATTCTGCTTCTTAGTTAAAGCGTATTCCATCACCGGAAGGTCACATAGGTTACCGCCAGCTACTTCTGGAATGTCGTCACATATCTTACCTTTGTCGCCCAGTATGAACGTGTTAGGTATGTCTTGTCGCCCTCCAGAGTAGCCTATGATTGTACAACCCTTGCTAGCAAGCATTATATCTCTTACCTGTTCTTTTGATAGAGACATAGAACCGCTTAGGTCAATGACGACCACACCGCCACTAGCTTTAACGTACTTGTCAAAGATTCTACGTTGTGGGTCAGAGATTAGCCTATGAATTCTACGAGGATTACGCCCAGTTTCTGACGCTACTCGTTTCTTGCCGATAGCTCCTTGTACAGTTAGTGAGCGTACAACGTGACCCATTTTAACTGGTTGCCACGTTCCTTGACCGCCATGCTCATGCACTCTATCGTTTAGAATGTCTTTAGCACGCTTCTGGATTTCTTTCCGATCAATTTCTTTATCTTCTTCATCGGCTAGTTCTTCCAGTTCACCTGATTCCTTACCATCACCCTTAAGGTCCGCTTCTCCTTCTGAATCGTCAGATTCTCCTTCTTGGGTTTCTGCTCCTGCTTCTGATTCTTCTTCTTCACCTTCTGCTTCACCCCCTTCTCCTGCTTCTGATTCTTCTTCTTCACTACTGCCAGCAGTAGGAGCTGGCATATCTGCGATTGCTTGTAGTAGCATAGCTAAAGCTATGGTTATGTTCATGCCCTTGATGGTGTCTAAGTCTACATAATTGTTACCATCGTAGATGTTGTTGAATTGGGTACTGCCCATCTCTGCTAGTGCATAGCTATCTGGCGTACTATTCGCACCCCACCTACGCTTTTTGATTTCTCGTAGTTGAGATTTCATAAACTTGATTACTTCTTTAGAAGCGTCACGAAGTACGGTAGCCCATTCTGGATTGATTGAGCGTACACCAGCGATAAATGGCGTTAGGCTACCAGTAAAGCATGAAGCTCCCATAGAGTAGACAGCGTTAGCCCAATCTTCTGTTTCAGTGATAATCTTGCCGTCATGCTTCTCTGACCCAGTGACCATAGCTTTCATGTTGTAGCCTAGCTGACTAGCTATAAAGTTTACCCTAGCTTCTTCTGCTGACCGGATAGCTCCTTCTGGTGTCATATCTGTAATGTATGGAGCTAAGTCTTGTGGACTAATCTTAACGTGGATTTGCTCATGCGCTCTGATAGCTTTAGATAGGTCAGAATCATCCATCGGTACTCGCATGATACGACCAGACACCGTAATGAATGGTTCGCCACGAACCGCTGAAGCATGACCAACATCCCATCCACCCGAATTGCGGATGTCATGCCTAGAGAATATCTCTGGCATTGGTCTGTTTCTGATTGTTGTTTCTTTAATTACTTGTTCTACTGACATTTTTTCTCCTCTTGTTCAGTAAGTTAATCTTATCATAGTTTTTGTTAGTTGTCAAATTTTTGGGCTAGGGTAGTAACCCAACTACCCTAGCCCTATCCTGAGAGGGGTCAACTACTTCCCTCTATTGCTTGATCTAGCGATTCCCGAAGCTATCAATCTTGATAGCGTCTAGGAATGCGTCAGAGCGTGGTCCTAAGACAATCTTAGACGCTCTTTCCTCGCCCATGCTCCGTGAGAGCTGGTGTAGCGATTGGAATAGTCGCAATGACATGCGCTCTGTTCCTGCATCTGCCATGCGTGATGCGTACTCTCTCCAGTGAGCTGGTAGGGTTTCTAGGGCATCTGGATGTGGTCTATCTATCCGTATGCGAACTGGGAACCTATCAACTAGCGCCATAGGCAGTTCTTCAACGTGTTCTACGTTGGTGGTCATAACGACCTTGAACCCTGCTTGTGGTTTGTGGACCGCTCCAGTGATGGGATGTTCCCATGTAGCTGAACCGTCTGAATCCGTCATGTTCAATAGGGTAGCGAATACGTCACCGCCAGCTTTATCAATTTCGTCAATGACAAGACGATGCCCTGCCCATGCTTTGATAGCTGAACCTTCAATGTATTCAAAACCGCCCTCTGCGGAAGGTAAGAATCCACCAGTTACTTCCATATTGGTCATATCATCGGTACATGTTAATCGGAATGCTTTACCACCTTCAGGTTGGTGTGCGTGCATTGCCGTATAGGTTTTCCCAGTTCCGGCAGGTCCGAACAGAATTACTCTGTCAATCCCTGCGTCTAGGACATTGTTAAAGGTTTCCCAACAGTTGTCGGTAGTCATAATTTTAGCTCCTCTTGCTAATAGTTGTGAGCGACTTGCTCAAGTTGTTAAGACCAGTATAGCATACACTTTCTTGCTTGTCAAGTCTTATTTAGGTTTTGGTGGAGGACTTGGAGGGAAGATACACTCTGTTCTTAAAAAGAGAGCGCAACCGCTGTCTATTAGTTCCTCTAACTATTGTTAGAGCATTCTCCAGAGCAACTTACTCTAGTGTAACCCTTTTCCGTCTAGCTTTGTTCACGAATTTTACCATCATCCGTTGCTTTCTTTGGACCAAGTCCAACATCGGCAGTAAGTCCGATGTTTGTTGGTGGTGAATTTTTCCATTATCACCCTTACCGTCTGCATTATTAACTCGTATTCCAAATATGGACCAGAGTTAGTGGCACTGACCAACAAGACTAAGTATAACACATCAGTGTGACATTGTCAAGTCTTTATACAGTAGCTAACACCCTTTCTGTTAGAGCGTTAGTTAAGGTTTGGTTACGCTCTGGTTTGCGGATAACGTCAATCTGCTTCACTTCTTTGCCCTTTGTGGCAGTATGAAATTCGTAAGATTGGAATGCGTTAAACAGCGCCCAAGCGTTATTGCCTACCTTGTCCTTTTCTTCTTGCCAAAAGTAATCAATAGCTTCAATTCGTTTATCAGCGAAGGAAACTGCTTTACCAGTAGCATCTTCTGAAAGTTCAGGTAAGATTTGATCTCTTAGTGAACGGTACTGCTGTTCCGTAAGAGTAACACCTCGCATAAACGTGGCGTTTGACGTAAAGTCATTGAACACTGACGTAGCTTGAGCAAGTACTAATGACTTACTAAAAAGCATAGCATCGTGGTTCTTGGTTCGCTTTTGACTTAGTTGCAAAAGACCCATAGGTATTTGGTTGGTACAGAATGGTCTGAATGCAAACCCATATACCGCTGTTGCCCATGTACTATCAAGCGAACCAGTATACATCAGGTAAGAAATAACTTCGTCACCGCCACCCAAGTCTTTAGATTCCTCTAACTGTTGGGTAAACATAACTTTCTCACCGTTACCGACAAGTTTAAAGTCCACACAAGATTCTGGAAACATTGCGTCAGCAGTTTCGTATAGAACTTTGTATGAATCTGAATGATATCCCCTTGATACTGATGGATTCAGTAAAACTTGGGAACCGTCATTCTTCTCACGGTATATGGTTCTGTATAATGCTTGACCATCACTATTCTGCGGAACTGTGCCGTCAGGTAGGGTTAATGGTGCTTCTTTTGGTACAAACAAAGCATCGTTGTCTAGTGCAACGTCTACTACTGATTGTTTCACGCTGTCTGAGCGACTTGCGTTGTTGTTAAACATTTGTGACATTTAAGCTCCTATTGTTTAGGTGGGATTTTCCCACTACTGTAAGTGTAACACATTAAATAAGGTTTGTCAAGTCTTAAATAAACTGTTATCGTTCTAGGTTGTAGTATCGTTCAATATCTAATGATTTATTTATTATTGATTTGGCGGAACCTTTTATGTTCTCACGGAACTTAAGCAATTCCTCATCGCTTAAGTCGTCTACCCAATCATAAAGGTCAGATGCAGTTGTGTATATTTCATGGATTAGCTTATTCATAGTCTATTGTGTCTCCTTCTGTTTCTAACCAAGAGATTAGAGATTCACCAAGTGCGACACTTAGGTCGTTTAGTGCATACTCTACATCTTTGTTTTGTATTGCTTCTTCAGTTGCTTCTATAGTTATTTTGTATGTCATGTAACCAAGATAGCACATGGGTGAGACATTGTCAAGTATTTATTTAAAGTTTTCTATTTGGGGACACCATTGAGCTTTGTTGCGCTACGCCGAAGCCGGGGCCTTCGCCCCTCCGAATCCGTAAAATGAACGGGACTCCTGCCCCCTGCTCTCTCTCTCTTTGTGTTTCCATTATAGCACAAGGGTGTGACAATGTCAAATAAAGAAATCTCAGATAAGACTTGACAATGTCCTACCTATGTGGTAAGCTGTTCCTATGAAGCTAACAAAACGGAAACTTACAAAATACACAGACAGAGAACCATCTGCTTATCAACTAATCTGGGAACAGATTGACGAGCTACCTATTGAGGGAAAGCGCTATCCTCTTGAGCGAGGGCGTTTAATCAAGGTCGCTAATGAGCGTGGTTGGTATAAGGTTAAGTCTATCATGCAAATGCGTGAAGACGATACGAAGTACGAAATCCATTGCTGGTGGCAGAGTACCAAACTAATGATGCCACACACTAAAGGTGAGTTTCGTACTATACGACCAGAGCATGTCAAACACGTTACTGGAGATATATCTTAGGTAAGACTTGACAATGTCACACCTATATGTTATACTGATTACATCAAGCAAACAACTAACCCACTAGGAGGGTCACAATGGCAAGAATAACACTAGACAAGAAAGACACTTTCGGAGTTACATCTCTTGGAATGTCTTTGACACCAGTAACAGATGGCGAACCTACTAACATAGTGTTCCACAGTTACGGCAACTACTCATCTGCTGTGAGATTCATTTCTGTAAGTAGTGACGGTCATGCAACTATCGGATGGGGTGAAGATTCACTTTACACTTACAATGGTGTGGACTTCAACGAAGTTGTTGAAATAGTAACCGAAACTCACTCACTTGGTAAAGCTGGAAACTTTATCAAGAAGAACGGTAGCCCAAGAACTAAGATGGTTTTTGGTGAGAAGTTTAATCTGTTCTCAATGTTCAGTGAAGAAACACAAACCTACGAAGATGAAAGGGTGTGCTAATGAACGGTAGATACTACGATGTTCAAATAGAGCGTGTCCAAGCGTACACTGTAAGGGTGTTAGCGGACAATGCAGATGATGCGGTAGAACGTGCATCTCAATACAGCACGGCATTACACGGAGTTGAGGAGCTTTACAAGGTAGAGTATCCTCAATCCGTAAGAATGTCAGTACCACAAGAACCAGACAACAAAAGGAGCTAATATGCCAAACTGGTGCGAAAACAAACTGGTCATTAATGGACCAGCAGAAGAAATAACAGCGTTTCTAGACCTACTTATTGAAGGTACTAGGACCAACGACTATGGTAAAGAAGAATTAGATTACCAGCTATGTAATAAAGCGTTACCTATGCCAGCTATCTTGGAGGGTACAAGACACCCACACTTGGAGACTAGAGAAGTACCTAGTGACTATGCTAAATGGTTAGCTGACGAAAACAATGAGCTATGGACACAAGAGCATTACGATGAACAAGTAGCTAACTGGGAAACAGCTTATGACAAGACACAACAAGCGTTAAAAGAAATAGGTATCGGCGATTGGTACACTTGGCAGAATCATAACTGGGGTACTAAATGGGGTGATTGCGATACACGCCTAGTTTCTCGTACCGAAACGTCACTTTACTTTGACTACGAAACAGCATGGGGTCCACTATCTCACGACTTTTTTGTTAGCGTGTCCAAAAGGTTCCCTAACCTAGAGTTTGTGAATACCTATGAAGAAGGTGGTATGGCGTTTCTAGGCATACAGTGTTACCGAGATGGTAGCGTGATGTTTGACAGGTCTGGTGATATGCCAGCATACGAAGAAGATAACGAAGTAGCGTTTTATGAAGGTATTGACGAAACCTTTGACGGATGGTTTGACGAGTACAAGAAGGAGTTGGTGTAATGTACACAGCTAAGATAAAGAGAACACTTGAGGTAAGTTTTGAGTTAGTAGACCATGCTGATAACGCACAAGAAGCGTTAGAGTTTTGCGAGTTTGCTGACATAGACGAAAACCTATGGTGGGTTTACGAGGATATAGAGATCACTGACGAGAGTGGAGCTATTGTAGCGACTAAAGGGATAGTCCTACAATAGCTCAGATAAGACTTGACAGTGTCATATCTATGTGCTAAACTGGGTTCATACCCGATAAGAGGAGAATAAATGTCAGAACCAATAACTAGAGAAAACTCAACATTTCTTGAGCTAGAAGATAGGGCGTACTTGTTTCATGCAGGTTTGAACTACATCAATGATATAGCTGATGAAGCGTTAGCTCAAATGCTAGATAACGATGAAAACGTCTTCCAAGATGAGGAATTTCAAAAGTTCTCTGCACAAACGTACATATCTTCGGTAGCTGAGCTAACGTCAAGATTGTCTACTGGTGTAGAAGATGGCGAAAAGCTAATAATGCGAAGCGCTCTTAGTAATGATAGTAAACCACACTCATTACTTACAGAGTGGTTAGCAATACACGCAGACGCATTAATAGACGAGGAGGAATAATGCCTAAATACCACGTTAGCGCAGAGCGCACGTTTACGATTGACTACGGAGTAGACGTAGAAGCAGACAATGAAGAACACGCTAGGATAATCGTTGAACAGCTCAACGAGGACTTAGAGGGGTGGGAGCATAAAGACGATTGCTGTGTGAATTGGTGGCATGAGTTTAACGAGCGAACACCTGAAGTATTTGAGATAAAGGAGCTATAATGCCTAAAGGTGAACTAATAGGACACTGTGGAGTTGATAGCGGACAGATTCTGCTCATAGACCCATGTTATGTGTACAAAGACGAATACGGTTCAGGGGGCGACTACGATGAATGCTGTCAGATAACGCTCTCAGAGGGCGCAGGACAGACAGAGTTGGGCGTAGTTACGTCTAGTGGCTATGGTGACGGTGTTTACCCAGTGTACGCTCAGAAAGACGGTAATGGCAGGGTTAAGCAAGTGACGATAGTCTTTAGCTAAAACTCAGGTAAGACTTGACATTGTCACACCTATGTGGTAAGATGGCTACATGGCAAAGAATAAACAAAAAATAACAATCAACGTAGACTTTGATGCGTCTAAGTCACTCAAACGCTTGCAACGTGAAGAAAAGGTGCAAGCTATGCGAGAAGGGCGCAGGCAACGTGCTGTCGTATTCGCTAATAAGCGCAAACAAGCGTCTAAGAAAGCGTGTAGGGGGAAAGTACAATGGTAGATAGAGTTAGAATCTACAGAAACCTACACAAGGGTAGTCTAAGCGTTAAGGATTGGGATAGGCAATCCCCTACTTACGGTAGGGTCATTGAGCGACCTAATGTCTTTATGCTAGATTACCCTCGCTTTATCGTTTCTAAAGCTGGCAGGGATCGGGTTTTACGAGAAAAACGTAAAAACGTGCATGCTTTTGTGCAAGGACACCCTTTCTCTGGCAAAAAGGAAGCAGTTACAGAGCATAAAGGTTTTGAAGTATTTTACAATCCTTATAATAACGAATGGTTCGTAGATGAAGACGGTAACCCAGTTCACCAAGCGGATTGGGCGCTCATAACAGCATACGAAACAGCATACTGCATAATAGCAGGTAACTATCCCGAGAAAAGCTAGTTTAGGGACACCATTGAGGGTTGTTGCTTAAACTTGAACAAAAAAAGAATCCGCCCAACTACCGAAAAGGGTGGGTTTTTTTGCGTCAGAGCCCCGGTATGAGTAAAAAACACTAACGGGGCGTTTTTATTTAATGGAGGACATTAAAAGCCCCGACCCCCCCCCTTTCGCAATGCGGGGCGCTTCGGGGTGCTTCGGGGCGATGTGACGGATTGCACACGGCACGATTTGACAATGTCACACCTATGGACTATATTGGTTACATACCCAATCACGGAGGAATTATGAAATCACTAACTTGTCAAGGTTGCTTTACACAAATGCCAACATCATTTGTTGAAGGCGACGAATGCGATATATGTGGAAGCACTAACGTCATTGAAGATGTCGTAGTGTCTCGATCTGAGCAAGCGCATCAAGCTGAGAGCAACTATGAAGCGTATCATGCGCTATTCGCTGACGAGTACGTTCCAGCAGTAAGCTATGACGCTGAGTTTCAACCAAAGCTAGACGGTCCTTATGTCTTTGACGCTGAAGCGTGGACATTTGAAACCAACAGTGGCGCTAGGGGCGATCACACTAACTTACGAGATAACGACCTGATGCTACCAGTTCTAAGAGTGCTAAGCTCATCAGGGCGTGCGCTAAGCAATCAGGAAATAACTGATACCCTTGTAAAGAGTGGGCTAGTTCCAGCTAGGGCTAAAGCTGAGTCCAAAGTTCAGATAGGGTTTACTATCCATTATCTGCTAAACGCTAAGCTAATCGCTTATAGGGGCGAAAGTGTCTACGGTTGTACTGAGCATGGTCTGACTATCCTTGATCTTGATGAAGCTGAAGCTAGGGCTAAACTTCAGGTGATCTATGATCGTCTGTACGGGTGTAGATGGGATAGGTTCGGGGATAAAGTGGCATAAATGTCACACCCCTATGCTATACTGATACTATCAACTAATAACCCACTAGGAGGGTTCAAATGAAATTAACAATGGAACTAGTAAGCGACAACGGTAGCACAAGGAAATACGCAAGTGTTGAACGTAGCGTATGGGATGCTGACAAACCAGCAGGGTTGCTTTACGTCAATGTGAGCTT
>Ga0098038_1000620_pt1 | contig 15620 bp, 6 predicted proteins | sample 5B_taG_FD_75051 | JGI IMG/M metagenome (GOLD analysis project Ga0098038, IMG submission 75051) | Marine viral communities from the Subarctic Pacific Ocean - 5B_ETSP_OMZ_AT15132_CsCl metaG | ecosystem: Environmental > Aquatic > Marine > Oceanic | place: Pacific Ocean | collected 2015-01-08 | reverse complement strand
ATGATAAGTGGTGGAACAATGACTATATTTGCAGACAATGGTTATACTGTTTCAGCATCAGACTTTTCTGCTAATAATCCTTTACCTGGCCAATTTTCTAGTGTAACATTTACTAATAGTGGAACAGCGGGGACAGTAGGTAATACTGTAATTGTTACTTTTGTATTCTCTACTTTATTTGAAATGTCGCCAGGTTTAAATAGTATAAATTTACCGATAAGCGGGCATGGCAGGCCTATTACTGAAAAAAGAACAATTAGTTATAGTATTAAAATAAGTGATGATACAGCAGCGAATATAAATGGATCAACTAAAGTATTTGTTAATAGTGTAGAGCAGTCAAAAACTACAGTAGGTAGTGTAGAGACTGTTACTTTGACAGGTACAGCTGATATTAGTACTAACACATTAATAGGTAATTTAAAAACAACAGCTGATTCTAATTTTGTCTTTCTTAATTCACCTAATATAGTATTGCAAAACTTACAAGCAGGCACTGTATTTTTACAACTTGAGTCTGTAGAGAGAAGAACTGATGAAGATGATGTTTATATATTTAATCATAAAATTGGATTTAGAAGTAATATAGATATTACTACTTCCCTTGATGCAGAAGTTTTTGTAGGATACAAAGGCGTTGCTGCTAAAAGTACTACTAAAGAAATAACTAGAATAGTATCAGGTAATCCTGAAGTATCTATTAGTGGAGAAACAAGAACTATACAGATAGTAGGTAGTCCTGGCGCTGAGTTTGATTTATCAGTAACTAAAGCTAGTGATAACAGCTCTATAATAGATGCTAATTTAGCTAACGCGGACGTGTTACATGAACCTGCTGGTTTAATAAGAGGTATTAATAAAACTTTAGCTAACGAAGGGCAAAACTTTGTTACATATAATTTTACGCAAGAGTTTCCAAAACAGTCATCTGCCACAACTTATCATATAAATGTAACACCTAAATCACCTACTATATTAAATTCTAATATAACACAATCAATGCCTCAAGTTATATTAACGCAAAATATAAATCCTACAATAACGCTATCGGCAAGGTTTGGTGGTAGTAGTGGTAATCCAGCTGATATTACTTACATTGGTAGGCCAAATAAAAGACCTGCAGAAATAAAAAATAATAAAAAAGTAGTAGATTTTTTTCAAATTAATTATCAATTAACTCATAGCGGGGCTATTAATAAAGCTAGTACTATAACTTGGTCTAGCACTGGAACTTCTAGTTGGTCTAATTCAGCTTTTGACAGCGCTAGCACGACGCCAGCTAACCATGGTAACTATATTGAAATAATAAATATTGTTCACACGGCAAGTGGAGCTACAACAGCTTCTCTTACAGCTGACGTTATAGTCAAAAAATTTGGAACTAAGAACGTAACGATGTTAATAGAACTAGATGATTTCTTTACAACTTAAACATAAATCATGGCAACAGTAGACACAACAATACAAGTAACAAGAACAGAATATCCTTCGCTGCAAGTTGGTGATATAGCTTATTATTCAAACGCAAGTAGTTTAGGAGGATTTAATCAAAGTAGTAGTTTTACAAAAATTGGAGTTATTAAAAATATAAATAACACAACTTCATTAGACAATGGTACAGAAACAACAACTCTCACGTGTGAAATAGACACTGCTACACCAGCGCCTACAACTTCTAGTTTTATCTTTTTTTCTAAAGATAACAAAGTAAACTTAGCATCTTTGAAAGGTTATCAAGCTACGGTTAAGTTTAAAAACAACTCTACTGTTAGAGCAGAGATGTATGCGGCATCGTGTGAGATTAACGAAAGTAGTAAATAGCTTGCAATAAATGTAACTATATTTATAGTAAAATTAAATATAATATGGATAATAGTAAGTTATTTCCTAGAAAAATAAAAAAAGAAGACTGGAGTACTTTAAAAAAATGGTGGAGCTTTTGGCCTAATTTATCTACTCCACCAAAAGATTATTTACCAGGCAATGGTACAAATGGAATAATAATTGAAGACAATAATCAACCAGTTGTAGCTGGATTTATTTATCAAACAAACTCTAAGTTAGCTATACTAGAAGGTTTAATATCAAATCCTAACTATAGAGGTAAGGAAAAGAGGGATAAAGCAATAGAAGTACTTATATCTTGCTTACAAGATGCTGTAAAACTAATGGGATATAAGTATATATTTGTTATGACAGATAATAAAAAAATAAGAGAAAGTTTAAAAATAAAATTTGATTGGAGCTTAGATAACAAGCCTAATTATTTACTTACAAAAATATTATAATATGGGAAAATTAGTAACTGGTGTGGTTCAGACTATAAGAGGTAACAAAAGATTAAAAGAAGCAAAGAAAGCAGAAAAAAAAGCTAAAAAAGAACTTGATAAGCAAAAGGCTATATATCAAAATATAGATACAAGTAATCCTTTTGAAGGCATGGTTAATCAATTTGCTGGGCTAACTAATCAATATGCTGGCCTTGAAAATACTATGGAAGACTTAACTATAAATAAGCAGCAGTCTGAATTTGAAGCTCAACAATTTGCTCAAAACCAATCTAATATATTAAGTGGTTTAAGAGAAGCTTCTGGTGGTAGTGGTATAGCAGCATTAGCTCAGTCGTTAGCTCAGCAAGGGCAAATAGCTGCACAGAAATCATCAGCTGCTATAGGCATGCAAGAATCAGCTAATCAAAGAGCAGCGGCAGCAGAAGCTGGTAGATTACAAACTCAAGAAGCTAAAGGTGGTTCTGACATTGCACTACAAAAAGCACAAGGCCAAGCAAGCGTGGATGCTAAAATAGCTGGTGGCGCACAAACAGCTCAACAATTAGAAATGAAAAAACAAGGCGCTTTACTTGATATGGAGTCTAGCGAATTTAATGCAGCTCAACAACAGACAACTGGATCGCAAGCTCAAAAAGATCAAGGTGTTGATAACATAGTTGGTGGGGGTATAGATTTTTTAACAAGCGCTATTTCAGATAGAAAGCTAAAAAAGAATATTAAGTTAATAGGTAAGTCACCTAGTGGTATAAAAATATATTTATTTGAATATAAAGATAAATTATTTGGCGAAGGCGTTTATCAAGGAGTAATGTCAGATGAGTTATCTAGTGATGCGGTTATTAATGGAAACAACTATGATATGGTTGATTATTCTAAAATAGATGTTGAGTTTAAAAAAATAAAATAAGATATGGAATATAATGATTTTTATAAAAATGTAAGAGCGATATCGCAGCTAGATCCTAATGTTAACGAAGATCAACAAAAGCAAATAAGCAGTACATTAAAAGACATGAAAAAAAAGTATCTTGAAACCGACGACAAGATGGAAAAAGGTAGGCTAAACGATAAAATATCAGGTCTTGCTAATGCTATAGCGCAAAATGAAAGTTTTATATATGAAACATCAGATTCTCTTTCCGATAGTGAAACGTTTAGTAAGTATAGTTATGATTCTCTTAACCCTGACGTAAAAACAGCATTACCAAATATACTTAATAAAAAAACTTATCCAGTTATAAAAGGTGGTAAAGCAGGCTATGAAGTCAATGGTAATTTTATGACATTAGGCCAAATACAAGATGAAATAAAAAAAGTAAAAGTTGACGAAAGTAGCATTAGTAGATATAATGTTATGCGTGATGATATAATAAAAAGCGCTGGTAAAGTACAATCATCTGAATTTTCAGATTTTAATTTTAAAAAAGTAAGAGCTAATTGTTTTGATAATCTTGTAACGCAAGGCAATGTAGGATCTATGGCTAATAATCCACTAGTTGGTAATAGAGTTTTTAGAGACGACTTAGAACAAGCTATAGCAAGAGGAACTTATAAAGATTTTGGAATAACAGATGATATGATAGTAGATCCTACGCCAGCAGATAACAATATAACTCCTGAAGATGCTAAAGTAATATATCAAGCTATAGAACAAGATGAAGAATTATTAAAAAACGTTTTGACAGATTATTTAACTCAATCGTTATCTAATAATCATTACACTAATTTAAAACCAGAGGTTCAAAGAAATAGAAAAATGAATCAATACACACCACAGTCTATGCAAAGTAATAATACTTATACTCCACAATCTACGCAAGACAACAACCAATATACACCACAGGCTATAGCATATAAGCCTGGCATGAAATTATAGTATTAACGGGTAACTAACGAAACAGTTTATGGAAAGAGAAATGTACATCATCACTGATAGTGAAGGTAATAAAAAACCATATTTTGTCGAAAACGAAAACGACAAAATTGATTTATTTAATAACGCAAAAACAAATAACAGACAAGTGTTTGACCAATTAGGCAACACTGTAGATCTTAATAATATTCCCGAGCCGGGAAAGGAGTCAGGGGCGGATCAGCCCCAAGCAACAGAGGTAAATCAACCTCAAGGCAATCAACAAAAAAATACGGAATCCAAATCGGAAGATACTTCATCGGTATCGTTTTTAACTAATATTAAAAAATTTGAAGAAGAAAAAAGAAAAGAAATTAAAAAAGATACAACAAAGCAGGCTGATGAAACACGTAACGAGGCTGAAATTAAAACTAATGAAGATGTTAATAATTTAGCTTTAAATTTTAATCCGGAAAAACAACAAGAAGATAAAAATAATTTATTACAAGAATTAAAAGAAAGAGAAGTTTTAAGATATGACCGTACGCTAGAGCCTGGCGAGCAACAGCCTACCGTTAGACCTTTTGATAATGTACCTGATTATATTAAAGAGTATAAAAAACATAAATCTACGCAATATAATGCTTTTCATCGTTTTAACGATTTTTATGATCCAAATTTTGATAGCTCAATGAGTGATGACGATATATTTATGTCACAGGATTTTAAAAAATTTATTGATCGTAAAAAGGGCAATAAAGAAGTATTAGAATTAGGTCTTGATAAAGTAGAAAAATTTAATAGTAATAGAAAAACTCAAAAAGATAATAAAGTTGCTAGAGATATTTCCAAACAAGAATTTACAAATTTTTTATCTCAACAAAATCCTCCAGAAAAATTTGATGAACAATTATGGAACAGAGGTAGTTATTTTAAAGATTCAAGATATTTAAAAATTGAAAATAAAAATAAAGCTTCAATTAACGAATACCTTTCAAAATATAACAAAATACAACAAAACAATGAATTAAGTGAAGAGCAGCGTTTAGATCAATTAAAAGATTTAAAAAATGAATATGATACGTTTGCTAATTCGCTACATGATTCTTTATTACAAGATAATAAAATTGAAATAAACACTAGAAAAGAAAAAGAAGAAGGTCTTACAAAAACTGATCAGCAAAAATCATTAGATGAGTATAGAGGAAAACGTATTAAAGAAGAAAACAAAAAAGAGCATATTAATATTATTAATGAAAGAAATAATCTAGACAAGCAAGCAGACTCTACAGTTAAAGATTTAATTCCATTAAGAAACAGTTTAAATTCTACTCAGTCTAAAATAGATGATTTGAATCAAGAGTATAATATAAAGTTTAAAGAAAATGAAGAAGGTAATAAAGTTTACGATCTTGATTACATAGATGAAGGTATTGAAGAAATAAATAAAAAATATGAAAATTTACCTAAAACAGAAGAGCAATATAAATCTTTATTAGACAAAAAAGTAGATGAAGTAAAAGCTAAATACGATCTTACAGATTCAAAGCAAGTTGAAAAAGCTAATAAAGAAATAACACAATATCAACAAAGTATACAAGATCAATTAAACAAAGCAAATAATGAAATAACTACTTATAGAGATAAAGAATTAGCTAAATTTAAAGAATACGAAGATAAAAGAAATATAATTACCAATGATCATGAAAAAAATTTAAAATTATATAATGACAAGTATAGTGATTATTTAGCTTATGAAAAAAAATATGAAGAAATAAATTCTAAATTAGACAAATGGAATGATGAAAATTTAGTTTTAGATTTATCTATAGCTGAAGATAGAAAAACTCTTGAAGCTTTTGGGGATGGAGAGTGGTGGAAAATAAAAGGTAAAGAAGTTCTTGGATCATTTGCAGGTTCTTTTTTACAATCAGCTTCAGCTATATACGATATAGGTGATAGGTTTACAGATAAGCTTGTAGATACTTTTATTAAAGACAAAGATGATGCTAAGTTTGTTAAAGAGTTAAAAGCTCATTTAGTTCCACTTGGCGTTTATTTTGATTCAGACTCTAGACTAGCACCTGTTGATAAAAAAACAGGACTAAAAATAAGCATGTTTAAAGAAGATCAAATTAATTTTGATAAAAGCACAGCGTTTGCTAATGAAAAAATTAAACAGCCTTTATCTTGGGAAGAATTAAAAACTAGTGGCGATGGTAGTGATTGGGCTGAGTACTTTGTGTCACATGGTATTAGCCAAATTCCTGTGTTATTAACAATAGCTACTACTGGAGGTTACGCTTTGCCTTTATTAGGATTAAATAGTGCTGGTGGTAAATATAAAGAATTAAATGAACAAAAAAATTTATATGAGCAATCAGGTGGATTATATGGGCAAGATTTAAGTTATGGTCAATTACTTGCTAATGCTACTCTTACTGGTGTTTTTGAAGGCGGTTCTGAATATGTTACATCTAAAATATTTGGAAGAACAATTAAAGCTTTATCAGCTACACCTAAGCCTATTGTTCAACAAGGTTTTATAAATCACATTGCTAGTATGTTTAAGCCTAAAAACTTACTGCACATAGGTGGTGAGTGGGTTTCAGAAGGAGCCTCTGAAGTCTTAGCGCAGGCAGGTAGTAACATGGCTGATATATATATAAATGGAGATAAAACAGTAAATGTATTAGACGGTTGGCAAGAGTCTTTTGTAAACGGAGCTGCCCTTGCAGGTTTTTTACAATCACCTAGAATATTTGCTAATGCAATAGCGCCATTTAGAAGTAATGAAAGATTATTAGGAGGTATTGCTAGAGAATTAAATGATGTTACTTCAAAAATAGCTGATCTAAAAAACTTTGGTCCAATGTATAGAGACTTAAGTAAAAAAGAACGTAAAAAACAAATTGAAGAATTTGAAAACAAACATGTGCAGTTAGTTACTCAATTTGCAGATGTAACTAATACTGATATACAGAGAATAGATTTGTTAAGTTCTAATGAAAAGAAAACTTTACTTAATATAAATAAATCTAATTTGCAAGATCAAGAGCTAATAAATAAAACATTAAATGACAAGCGTTTTAATGATGGCACTAGAAATCAAAGAATAAAAGATATAGAAAAAAGAATAAACAATAGAAATAAAACAAAGCAAAACATATTAGATAAATACCCACCAGAATTAGTTAATAAAAACTATAAAAACCAAGTACAAACAATGCAACAAATGGCTAATATGGTTGCTAAAATGGGTGGGCCAACTTTGTCAATACAGGAACTTACAAATGAAAAATATCAACAAGCTGTAAAAGAAATAGAGTCTAAAAAGCAAGACATGTCTGAGTCTCAAATAGAAGCTCGTGCATCTGAGTTAGAAGCTTTGTATGATGACTACACTAATATAATTGATAATTCAAAAAATAAAAAAGACGTAGAAGCTGCTAAAAAGAAAAGAGCAGAAATAACTAATGAGCTTGGCGTCGGTATAAATATTTTAAAAAGTAATAGCGCTGGTGTTATGTCACCTATTATTGAAGACGGTAAAATTACTGGCATGAATATTTTAATTAATAAAGATGCTGTTGTAGATAATGGTATGTTTAATACCGGAGCACATGAGTTTATACATGCTACTTTTGCTAACACACTAAAAGGTGATCCAGCTATGAGGCAAGTATTAGGTGGTCAGCTTCAAAATATAATGGATGGTAAGGGCATTACGTTTAAACCTGGTAAAGAAGCTGAATTTAAAGCAAAAATTGAACAATATAAGCAAGATCAACAAGGTGAAGAAATGATGGCTGTTATGTCAGAAATGTTGATAAAAGGAGATATATCTATTAACAATAGCGTTTCAGAAAAAATAGCGGGTGTTTTTAGAAGATTTTCTCAAAATTACTTAGGTTACGATATTAAATTTGATTCTCAACAAGATATTAAAAATTTTTTAACTGACTATAGCAAATCATTTAAAAATAATAAGCCTAGTAAAGCTATAGCTAGGATGATAGCTGAAGGAGCTAATGGTAAAATATTTAAAGACGCTAAAACTCCTGAGCAAAGAAAAGATGAGTCTATGTTTAGTCTAGCTGTTCAAAAAAATTTAAAATCAAATCCAGATTTAAGACAAGATATAGATAGTGCTGTTCAAAATAATGATGGATCTTCTAAGCACTTAAATAACGAAGACTTTAAAGCATCTCCAGAATATCTAGAAGCATTTAATAAAATAACTGAAGGTAGGTTATTAGATGGTTTAATACAACAAGGTATGACTGATAAAGGCTTACCAGGCGAAGCGTTAAGAGATTTTACTAGAAAAGTAAAAGAAGAATTAGGTATTAGATATTTAAAAAACTTTAACTTAGATAAAAACGATAGCTTATTCGGTTGGCTAACGGGTGTATCAGGTGGCGCTGGTATGTCTATTATATATAGAGCCAAAGGTGACGTAATGAAACAATATGTTAAAGAAGGTAGAGCTCAAGATGTTTCTATAGATAAACCTATTAGTGAAGCTGGTACAATAGCAGATATTATAGAAGGTGATATAAATCAAGAAACAAAAGACGCTTTTGAAACTGAAGAAATAATACTTACTAGAGAAACACAAACAGAAGTTCAAGGTACTTTAGTTAAAAAAGCTCTTAACTTTTCTGAACAAACAATAACAACTATAGAGAATTTAGCTAGAGATGTGGACTATAGCGATAAAAGTTTAAATTATAAAAGTGTAAAAGATAATTTAACTAAAAAAGATGGTATATTATATGATGCTTTAGACGCTGTTAGTAATGAAATAGGTATTGATGCTAACAGGGTAATAAAAAATCAAGATCTAAATAACAAGCAAAGAACAGCTGCTCAAAAATATATTGTTGAAAATGCAGATACATTAATTAAATTATTACCAGAAGGCCAAGACCAAAGTGGTCAAGCTACAGGTGTGGCTAATACTAAGTTAGGTCAGTTTTATGTAAAAGGTGAAAGAGCTAAAATGAAAACTGGTGCTACAGCTGCTGGTCTAGCAACGCAAACAAAAAGAACAGACATAACTAAAGAAGAATTTTTAAATGTGTTTGGTGTAAATCCAGATGGCACGTTTCAAAAAGGAACTAAGGCTGATGGAGCTATAAGAGCTTTAGTTACTCAAGTTGCTACAACTGTAACTAATCAAGAGTTGCGTATGTCTGGTAATGCTGGTGCTAGATTAAAAGACGGCATGTCTGACTCTATGTATAGCTTAACTCCAGAGTTACAGGATGCTACCACTCAACTAGCAAAAGCATATGATACGGCGGAATATGACGCGCGTAGAGAAGATTTATTAAAAATGAAAAATGGCGATAAAGTCGTTGATCTTCTTGACCAAATATTATTTGAAAGCAATATTGAAAGCCCAGGTGGTTTAAATGAGCAAGTTAGTAAATATATGCCTAGTTATTTTAAAGACTCAAAAACTGGTAAGAAAAAAATATACATAGGACCTAAGTTATCTAAAAAATCAGATACTAGAAGCGATAAAGGAATTTGGCTTGAGTCTATAGATAATTTAGCTACAAACTCAGCAACTACAATATCTACGCTACATCCTTCAATTAGCACTAAAGAAGCTATTTATGCGTTTGGATTTAAAGATTCAGGTGCTTTTAAAATAAACGGAAAACAAGTTATAATTGATGGAAAGCCTGCAGTATCTTTACGTACGCCTGCTGATAAAAATTTTCCAACTTTATCAAATATACCTAGAATGACAGAGCGACAGGCTCTAAAAGAACGTAACAATATTATTAAGTCAGGATTAATGACAGAGGCGGAGTTTGATGCTATGCAAAATTCTAGTCCAATGGAAATGAAAGGTTTTATTGGAAAAACAATTAAATCAATATATAGCGAAACTGATTTAAATAAAAAGCGTGATATGCTTAAAGAGGCATTACCTCAAATACAAAAAATAAACGATGGTAATAGAGCTAAAATGAAGTATTTATCTATAAAAATGAAGCAAGCTTATGATGCAGGAAATTTAACAACGCTAGATACGTACTTAATTAACAAATTTCAAACTAACATTGTTGAAGGTACTAGAGCTTTAAGCTCTTTACACTCTATGTATTTAATAGAAGGCAAGCAAATAGGACAAATGAATAAACCAAGTGATCCTGCTAAATTACCTAAATATTATGACTCATGGAAAACTTGTAAAGAGTTCAATAAAGTTACTAAAATAGCTAAAAAGAAATTTCCTAAAGCTAAAGGCCAAGAATTAGTAGATAAAACTATAAGCTTAATGAGGCCTAAAAATGAACATTTAGTTGGTTCTGCTATAACGCATGCTAGAAGAGCTGGTTATATATTAGGTGATTCTAATATAACACCTGACAATATAGCTAATAACCACGAAACATTTTTTGGTCCTGTTTGGATTACTAATTTATTTGACAGAAAACTTGAAGTTGATGGCAAATTAATAGATAATAAAGTTAGTTTAGAAGGAGAAAACAGATTAATAAAGTTTGCTGGTGGTAACCAAGCAAATATATACCATGTTAGCGGTGATAACATTTCTGATTTTAAAGTTAAAAAAGAATTAGCACCTGTATATAATGATCTTCAAAGCAAAAAAATTAAAAACGATGATACTCTTAATTACAGTTTAATACCTGAATCAGATGGTAAACTAATGGGTAAAGATCCTGTAGAAGTTAAAGGAATGTCTGTGTTTGATTTTGATGATACTTTAGGTATAACTAAATCTGGCGTTAGAGTAAAAATGCCTAATATAGACGGTTTGCCTAAACCAAAACGTAAAGTTATATTTTTAGCCGGTGGTGCCGGTAGTGGTAAATCTAACGTTATTAAAAAACTTAACTTAGAAAAACAAGGATTTAAAATAGTTAACTCAGATATATCGCTAGAGTGGTTAAAGAAAAACTCAGGTTTACCAGCTGATATGCGAGACTTAACTAAAGCACAAAGAAGCACGTTAAGTAAATTAAGTGCAGAGTCTAGAAAAATAGCTAGACGTAAAATGATGAAATATAAAGGCGAGGGTAATGGCGTTGTTGTTGACGGCACTGGAGGCTCTATAAAATCAATGACTAACTTAGTTAATGAGTTTAAAGACAAAGGTTATGATGTTAGCATGTTGTACGTAGAAACTTCGTTAAACACAGCGTTAGAGCGTAATAGAGCTAGAAAAGAAAGATCATTGCTAGATAAAATTGTACAACGTAACCATGAGATTGTGCAAAATAATAAACCTGCATTTAAAGATATGTTTGGTAATAGGTTCATGCAAGTTAAAACCGATAACTTAGAGATAGGAGATCCTATGCCTAAAAATCTAGTTAGTAAGATGGATGATTTTGTATCTGGTTATGAAAAACGTAGATTAGATGCTACTGAATTTGCAGAGCAAGGTGAAACTATATTAGAACAAGGTGGTGAATTTGATTTTTCAGAGTTCAATCAAGTTGTTGAGGGTAGACCAGGGCCATTACTTGACAAAGCTTTACAGCGAGCTAAAAAATACGGAACTAAAGACATGTTTGTATTAACAGCTAGGCCGCCTAAGTCAGCTGAAGCTATACAACAATTTTTAAAATCACAAGGCTTAGATATGCCGTTAGAAAACATAACTGGTTTAGCTAATAGTACTGGCGACGCTAAAGCTGAGTGGATGTTAGGTAAATTTAAAGAAGGCTATAACGATATGTACTTTGCTGATGACGCAATGCAAAACGTCACGGCTGTTAAAGAAGTGCTAGATCAACTTGATATTAAATCAGATGTTGTTCAAGCAAAATTAAAACAGTCTAATAGGTTAGTTGATAACAGTGACACCATGCAAAGTAAAATTATAGAGCCTAGCCAAAACATAGATATGGATTTTAACGAAATGCTTGAACGTAAAAAAGGCATGGATGCTAAAAAAAGAATATCAGGCGCTGAAGCTAGAGTGCGTGGTAGAGACATAGGTAGATTTGATTTTTACATACCACCATCAGCAGAAGATTTTAAAGGCTTATTATATTACTTTTTAGGTAAAGGTAAGCAAGGTGATGCTGATATGAAATTTTTTAGTGATAAATTATTAAAACCTTTTGCTAAAGGTATTAGAGCTTGGAATACTTATAAACAAAGTATGGCTGATGATTTTAGAGCTTTGAAAAAACAAAGTCCTAATGTTGTAAAGATATTAAATGATTTAGTACCTGGAACTAACTTTACTAATGATTCTGCTATAAGAGTTTACTTGTGGAATAAAGCTGGAGCGCAAATACCTAATATATCTAAAAATTTAGAAAAAGAATTAGTTAGACACATTAATAATGATCCTGCGCTAAAGTCTTTTGCTGACGCGTTAGCTAGAATATCAAGAACAAATAATAATTATACAGAGCCTGGGCAAAATTGGGTTGTTGGTAGTATAGCTAGAGACTTATCAGAAACTGTAAACAAAGTTGGTAGAAAACAATTTTTATCTGAGTGGATTAATAATAAAGATGTCATATTTAGTCCAGAAAATATTAACAAAATAGAAGCTCTATATGGAACTAGATATAGAGAAGCTTTAGAAAATATATTATTCCGTATGGAAAACGGTGGTAATAGAGTTATGAGTAATGATAGAGACACTAACTTTATGGTTAACTGGATTAATGGAGCAGTTGGCTCTATAATGTTCTTTAATATGAGGTCTGCTATACTTCAAACTATATCAGCTGTTAACTTTGTAAACTTTAGTGACAATAATATATTTAAAGCAACAGCTGCCTTTGCTAATCAACCACAGTTTTGGAAAGACTTTACGATGTTATTTAATTCTGATCAACTAAAACAAAGAAGAAGAGGTTTGCAGACAGATGTGTCTGCTTCTGAGTTAACTAAGTCATTTAAGGAAAATGGTAACACTTATGAGGCTGTAGTTAATTATTTATTAGAAAAAGGTTTTACACCTACGCAAATTGCTGATAGTGTAGCTATAGCTTTTGGTGGTGCTAGTTTTTATAGAAATAGATTTAAAAAATATAAAAAACAAGGCATGACAGACGTTCAAGCTAACGAGCAGGCTATGTTAGACTTTCAAGAGATAGCAGAAGAAACACAGCAGTCATCAAGAGAAGATTTAGTTTCTAAACAACAAGCTAGTATATTAGGCCGTATCGTATTAGCGTTTCAAAATGTTACAATGCAGTACGGTAGATTAACTAAGAAAGCTTTATCTGATTTGGCTAATCGTAGAGGTGATACTAAAACTAATATATCTAAAATATTATACTATGGCGCTGTGCAAAATATAGTATTTGCTAGCTTACAATCAGCATTGATGTTTATGTTGTTTAGTGGAGACGAAGAAGATGAAGTAATAGAAGAAAAAGAAACTAGAGTGGCTAATACTATTTTAGATTCATTTTTAAGAGGTACTGGTATATATGGAGCTATGGCGTCTACATTAAAAAATGTAGCTATAGAATGGCACACACAATCACAAAGAGCTAAAGAAGGTTTTAAAAGAGATGAAGTAATGAAAATAGCTCAAGAAGCTTTAAACTTGTCTCCGCCTATTGGTAGTAAAGTTAGAAAAATAGTTCAAGCTTACAAAATGAAAGAGTTTGGTAGAACAGCTACAAGAGATAAATTAAAATATAGATTAGAAAATCCTAAGTTAGCCTCTGCTGTTAGCTTAATAGAAGGTGTCACAAACATACCGTTAGCTAGATTATTAAACAAAGCTAATAACTTAGAAGAAGCTATAACAGGTAATCATGAAACATGGAAACGTGTAGCTATGACGTTAGGTTGGAGCAGATGGGAGCTGGGATTAAAAGATGAAGAAGTTGAAGCTGCTAGAGAAGAAGTTAAAGAAGAAAAGAAAGTTGAAAGAGAAGTTAAGCAAAAAGAAAAGAAAGAAGAGAAAAGAAAAGAAAAAGAAGAACAAAAGAAAAAAGAAGAAGAAGAGAAAAAGAAAAAAGGTATTAAGACACTTAGATGTTCTGGTATAAGATCTAATGGTACTAGATGTAAAATAACAGGTGAAACTAGTAAGAAAAAATTCTTATGTGTTCATCATGCTGAATTTAAAGATGGCGTGGATAGAGACGGTGACGGTAAGAAAGAATATAGGTGCACAGCTACTAAATCTAATGGTAAAAGGTGTAAGAACAAGACAGAGAATAAAAATAAAAAGTGTTACGCTCACCAATAAATGTGTAATAATACTATAGTAATCAAAAATTAAAAATATGATAAATTGGATTAATTCCTGGAGAGCAGGTAATAAAAAAGAAATTTATGAATTAACATTTAGATTAGGAACGTGGACTATGTTTGAGATTATGTTTTGCCCTTGTGTAAAATGTAATAACGGCAAAGCCTGTTCTAAATTTAGATTTATGATTTTAAACTTTGGTTTTGAAATATAAAATATGAAATGGATAGGTCAACAAATATACGATTTTATATCAAGGTTTCGTAATGATGTATACTTAGAAAATATCTCCACTGGTACGATTGCTAGTGGAGGTAATCTTGGCCTAGATTCAAATAATAAAATAGTAAAAGCTGATACTGAAGCTGGTGAATTAAGTATAACAAATGCTACTAACGATAGAATTATAACATCAACTGGTGGCACTGGTTTAAATGCTGAGTCCCTTCTTACATTTGATGGGTTAGGTTTATTAAGCTTAAGCTCTAGCACAGGCTCACTTCCAATACTTCATATTTTGAATAACGTTGACAACGCTGAAAGTGGCGTTATTTCATTGAACAATACACGCGGAGGAAATAATGGAGCGGATAATGACGAAACCGGTCAAATTAATTTTATTGGACAAGATGATGGGGGTCAAAATCAGACTTTTGCAGAAATAAGAGGTTTTATTGCTGATGCCACAGCTGGCCAAGAAGCTGGTAGATTAGAATTTAGAGTTGCTGAGTTCGATGGTTCTTTCAACGTAACTGGACTAACGATAGACGGTGATACTAATGTTGATGGTCAAATTGATGTAACTATTGGCGCTGGTACAAGTTCAACTACAACAATTACTGGTGGATTAACAATGGGTAGTACCGCTTTTGCAAATAATAGTGGAGTAATACAAGTTGCAACTCAAGGCACTATTGATCACGATTCATTAGCAAACTTTGTAGCAGCTGAGCACGTAGACTGGGCTAGTGCTAGTGCTGGCACTATACATAGTACCAACATACCAACTTTAAATCAAAATACAACAGGGCAAGCTGGCACTGTTGCTACTATAACTGGGTTAGCTCCTGATACAGCAACAACCGCCGCAGCTCAGCCAAACATAACATCGTTGGGAACGTTAACTAATTTACAGGTTGATAGTGTTAACATTAATAACAAGGCCATTGAAATACAAGGCGATACAGGCGATACATTTAATATAACAACTGGAGCGGCTGGGGCTACAACATTAACTACTACAGATGCGGCTGCT
>Ga0098038_1000617_pt1 | contig 15679 bp, 26 predicted proteins | sample 5B_taG_FD_75051 | JGI IMG/M metagenome (GOLD analysis project Ga0098038, IMG submission 75051) | Marine viral communities from the Subarctic Pacific Ocean - 5B_ETSP_OMZ_AT15132_CsCl metaG | ecosystem: Environmental > Aquatic > Marine > Oceanic | place: Pacific Ocean | collected 2015-01-08 | reverse complement strand
TGTTCATAGTCAGCCTGTATCATTGTCGCCGGTGCAGTGATTGAACCGGGGGCAGTAAGACCACCGAACTGGGCATTAGATACAACAGCCACGTTATTTCCCGAAACTGAATAACTACTCCCCAGACGAGTTGCAGTACTAGCAGCCGCGTCCACGGACAGCTTCACAGATTTTGAAATACTGTGTGTAATATCTGCATTAGCTGGGGAAGCTAATAGAAAAACAAAGGGGATTAGTAGTCGTTTCATTGGAGGCGGCCTTGGTTATCAATAATTTTATTTGTGATTGGATCTATACGAGGTTCTTGAGGAACTAATTTAACGTCACTCTGGATTCTCACGATCTGAGTATTGCCAAGGATTTCTTTTAATTCATCTGCGGTACTTTTGCCATTCTTAGCTTTTTCACCACCACCTTTTTGAGTGATAGATGCGCCAAAACTCGATGCTAGGCCAACAAAGACACTAGCTATGAAAGTTGGATCTATTTTTTGTTGAGGTATGCCAAGCTTACTCAAATCTAAGTATGAAACCGACAGCATCGCGGTCGCCCAAGTCAACAGCAAAACGCGAATTAAAAGTGAGACATATTCAAACTGTTCATCCCTATCGGGAATTTTCTCTTGGATCTTTTGAATTAGGTTTTTGTTTTCTTCTTCTTTGATTTCTTTTTTGTCTTGTGGGTCTTGTACGGCATCCATCAAAGATAAATGAAAGTTACTTAATTACTTTAGCTCAAACTAGCTAGGTTAGTCTTCCTCGGGTTCGTCTGAAGTCTTGCCATGAAGTTGAGACTTGATCTGATCATGTTCCTCAGTTAGCTGAAGGAAGATGTCTTTGACTTTCTCTGAAAATTTCTCATCTTCACTTTTAGCAGGATTGTCTGAGTCCATGTTTATGCAGTAATAAACCGATTGAAGATCTCTGGTTTTTTATGCTCTCAGCAATTTTCTCTATTTGTAGCATATCTGAAGCATCAAAATTCTTTATATCTGAAAGTATATCTAGATCCTCCCTAGAAAATTCAAGGTCAGAAATACCATCCTTGATTATTTTTTCTTGAGATCCGGGTTGAAAAGATGCGGTCACTTGACTTATACGTTAGAACATACGTATCTACCGATCGCTTCTATTTATCCCTGTCGCCTTGCAGTTAACTGTTCATAGGACAAGTTTTACAGAAGGCGACGCAAGAAACTAGATTTGATAAGTAGGTACATAAGTATTCTTACCATAAGAAGAAGTAATGTCAAACACTTCGTTATCCCAAATCGTAGGTTACGCGAGGGTTAGTACTTCCGCTGGCGAACAGCTTTCTGCGCTTGAAACACAGAAGAGTCGCTTGAAATCTGCGGGTGTTCAGAAGATATTTACTGATGTTGAAAGTGGCCGAAGTAATGACAGGCAGGCGTTTAATGATCTGCTTCAATTAATAGATAAGAGAGCTATAAAAGAGATAGTTGTTACTAGGTTTGACCGGCTTGGAAGAGACGCGGCATACGTTGATGCTGCTCTAGTTCTTGCGTCAAAAAAGAGCGTCGTGATACGTACAATTGATACCGGCGTTATTGATACTATTTCGCCTACAGGTTTTCTAATGTCTCGGATTTCTACCAGTCTTGCCGAGATGGAGAGCAAAATGTTGAGTATGAGAGTTAAGAAAGCTCTCGATCAAAAATGGAAAGACGGAAAGATACCAATAGGAAAAATAGCTTGGGGTTATCACAGAGTTAAATACTTAGATAAAGATCGTTTAGAACTTCATCCAGTCGAAGGACCAAGAGCAATTAAGTTTTTAGCAGTATTAAAAGATAACGGATATAGGCTTTATAAAACACTCAATGAATTTGAGGATATTCCTTTAACCAGATTATCTAGCGTTAAAAAATGGCTTTACAACCCTGTCTTGAGAGGAGGCATAGGTCTGCAAAAAACAAATGGTTACGGGTATAAAAAGATTATCTGGGGATTACATGAACCTTTAATTCAACATGAAGACTGGTACGCGATTAAGCGTGTCATGGAGTTAAATACAAAGGCGTGGGGTGCAAGTGCATCGGTGAAACCAAAACTTCTTACTGGCTTAGCTGTTTGCTCTTGTTGCAATCATCGTTTGGCCTATTTACCTCGTAAAAAAGAAACACATTCTTATGCCTTACGCTGCAACTTTATTAAGTGCGATCTATATCAAAAAAGAATTAAGGCAACAATGATCGAAGAAGCTATTAATGCAGCGTTAGCTAAACGATCAAAAGAACTCGCCAGTTTAACTGAATCTGAACCGGTGGAGGTAACGAAGCTTCGCAACGAAATTGATAATTTATCTAAACTTGATGATTCTGATTTAAAGGAAGTTATCGAGAGGAAGAAGGAAAAGTTAACTGGTTTGCTGTTAACTGAGTCTCCTATTTTGAAAGAACGTGCGAAGTTGATGTCTGAACCTTCTTTTTGGAAACACGCTTTGAGTCTCGATGACAACCGCCTACGCGAGATTTATCTCGAATTCGTTGTGAAGGCGGTAGCAAACCCAAAGGGTGTGACTGAGGTGGAGCTGCGGATTTAGCTTTCTTGTAATCTTCGATTAAAGATATAAGAACATCTCTGACTGACAAAGATAACTTTTAACTAACTCCTTAAAAAATAAAATCTAATGGGTCTATTTCAGCAGGTTCCTTCAGACTCATGTAACAAATCATTAGCGATTATTTGATAACTAGGATGATTCTGTATATGTGCTTTTAACGCTTCAATGCAAACATCATTAATACTCTTTTTTGAATATGCAGCAAATACAGATAGTTTGTGATGGCATATATCCTGCATATTCACAGTTATTCGTTTCATGTTTTTGGGAAGGAAGTCAAAGTAAAACTAAGTTAACTATCCCATATAGGAATGTCTACGTACGTAATTACGCCTAGTAGCAAATGCTACTTTATAGATCCCTAAGTGTCACCTCTGGCTCAAATTTAGTTCTCCTTTTCGCACTTCTAAACTTACTTTTTCCTTTCCTAATCTTCCTAGCTCCCTCAAGAAAGTTAACTGCTCTATGAATCTCGCCAGCGGTTGCCAAGCTAACTGACTTTCTAAGCATTCGTAAAACTTCAGATCTAGGATTGTAGTCCAAGAAAAGCTAACCTAGCTGAGTAACTACAACTCTATACGGTGAACTTCCTAGATTCAATAGGCCAGCACTTTGTTTATCGTTCACCTGATCCGTGGACTGGTTATGTCAACGGTCTTCGGCAGTTAACCAGTAAGAAGTTACAGAAGCTGGCCGGTACTAGAACCCACTACAGCAAGAAGACTTTAATCGCTATGTTTCTAGCCCAGTAGGGTCTTGCTAAGAATCAGCAATTATCATGTACTCATCTCCATAAACGTCCCGCCTAAACGTGAGATCTTTTTTATCAATCACTACTTCGGGCGGTGCTAATACCTGCGTTGTATAGAATCTAAAATCACATCTTTTACACTGTCTTCTCCTAATTGTTATTGCCTCCGGGTCTTTACGAGTAAAAACTACCCTAGTTGTTGGATACCCGCAGTAAGGGCAAGGTGGCATTGTTGTGTTTGCAGGTGGTCTCATTTAGCATCTCCCCAATTTTCAGCCCAAGACCCTTCAGCAATGAGGGCTATTTCGTCACCAAATATCTCTTTTCCAGCGTCTTCCATTACTTTTTTAGCCATTTCGAGGACTTTTTCGGCCTTATCGCGTTCACATTCGATCACGACCTCATCATGGATCTGAGCAATCAATCGTGCAGTTTTATCAATAACCGGTAGTCGATCATATATGGCTGACATCGCCAGCTTCACCACACTCGCACAACTCCCCTGAACTAGATTATTCGCGAAAGTCGTATGTTTTGCAGCTTCACCATGTAGAAAACGACGACGACCATCAACCATTCTGACAGCTTCGCCTCTATCCACCCGGTTGCGACATTCTTTATGCCACTCAGCGATTTTTGGATATGCCTGTAACCACGCTTTAAGAAATTTTTCTCCCTCCTCGTAACTAATAATTTGCCCGAGTGACGCGAAATAATTAACGAGTCCTTGTGGGCCTGAGCCATAGGCACAACCGAAGTTACATGCCTTCGATTTTCTTCGCTCTTCATCAGTAATTTCAACCTCCTTTTTGTTAAACATTAGTGAAGCGGTGCGTCTATGAATATCAACACCAGCGTTAAAGGCGTTCATCATTTCTTTCTCGTTGGCAATTCGGGGAGAACACAAAGCTCTCAACTCCATACCTCCGTAATCCAAAACAACTAATAGTCTCCCCTTCTTAACTCTGAATAGATAACGCATATCTCCGCGAGGAACATTCTGAAGATTCGGAGATGAACTCGAATAACGACCGGTAAAAGTACCAATCTGGTTGAATCTTGAATGAATACGGCCTGTTTCTTCGACTTGGTGTTTAATCAGTGTTTTGCACATCTGTAACTGCTTATCTGCTTTCTTCCATCTGAGATAAGTGTCCACTAACCTTCGTTCTCTAAAGCCGGCTAATAGTTTTTGGTCGAGACTCGGCTTACCTTCCTTATCTACCGGTTCAATACCAATTACTTTCCAGTATTCAAGTGTTTGTTTGGCAGATCCGCAGTTGTAGCCGGCGTATTTTTTAGTGCCGAGTCTGATACTGCCTGTTGTTGCTTTTCTAAGGTTAAAACTCCCGTCTTCATCTCGCGGTAAACCTTCATGTCCGATTTCCATTAATTCACCGTCTAGGTCTTCAATGTATGCAGCTTGGGTTGATGCACTTGTTTCGATTAGATCTTCGACTTGATGATCCATTGCACGACGGTCCATGCGAAAACCGGTTGCTTCCATTTGAATGGTTGCTTTAATTGCGCGGCACTCAATCTCGTAGGCGGTAGATAAATCCTCTGCCTTAATGCGCTTCATCATTTTTAAGCAACACTTATATGTGTATTCAACGTCTTTCATTCCATATTCAATATCTGCCTCAGTTAGTACCTTGTTCATCCAATCTTGAGCTTGAAGAGTTTTATCCATGACGACGGATAATTCTCTTTTCGCTACATCAATCAACTTGTGACTAATACCCGGTATTCCATTGTTTAGTAAATAACTTTGAAACATGGTGTCATGGACCTTCCCTTTGATATCAATCCCACAAGCTTGCAATACCCGTATATCAAAGTTCGCGTTGTGGAAAACTATTACTAACTTAGGGTCTTGAAGGAATTCAGTTAAGGTGAGCCAATCTGACCCAGTTGCATCATATGTATCTAAATAAAAAGAATACTTAGGACTCCAAAACTGAATAAGTCTTACACTTCCCTTTCCATTAAAGGCATGAGGAATTAGGGCTGTTTCGGTGTCAAGCGCAAAGGATGGACCCAAGCGCTTGAGCTTGTTGAAAAGTACAAATCGTTCCATTGATTACTCCTTCTCTCTCTTGAACGCTTTTCTCATTGCGTATTCGTAGAAGTACGCGGCCATCGCTTTTCTTAGACGAGGTGTGTCACGGTCTTTAGAAGTGACCTTAGTTTCTGCAATTAACCGGTCTAGTTCGTCATCGGTTAGGGTCTCGACCTGATCTAGTTCTATATCTCTCTTAAGTAAATAAGAGGCAAAATAGTGAGATTCTTGCATGGGGATCTCCCGGTGCAGTTGATCTTCTTTCATGTAATGGGATGTTATGAAAGTCATAATAGTTTTTCGAGTTTAGAACGGATGTCATCGGTAGGGTCTTGTTCACAATCAGTTTCTTCTTTTGCTTGCTCTATATACATAGAAATTGTCTCAGCGGTAACCTCCTTGCAAGCCTTTTCAAAGTCTGAATCAACACTGGCTAACTGTTCTCTCACTAAAATTAAGGTGGTTATATCACCTTGCAGTGTTGCTAGATCTTGTTGAAAAGCCCAATACATCTTTTGGTCTTCTTCGCTTAGATTCTTATTAATGTATTTAGATAGAACTGCATAAAGTTCGTTTAACCGACACTGACTTTGGAGTAAAAAGACTTCTAAAAAGTCCAGTGTTTTCGACTTCATTAAAGAAGGTTTATAAACTTGCGCGTGTTTTGCGGCGTGAAGGATTCGGCGTTGATCTCGGGTCATAAGAGGTTTAGTTTTTTCTGAACTGCGGCTAATACATCTGGGGGTAAGTCATCATCTTTGAACTGGTTAGTTCCATAACAGAAACGAACTTTACCTGTATCTTCTTGTTCTCTTTTCCAGCAAACTGTATAGAGAATTGCTCCATTAGATAGGAGTCCATCAGTAGTGTTAATAGCGACTTTCAAGGTCATGGATCATCCTCCTTAACTGGAGGGTCTTCATATTCTTCAAATAACCAGTCATCTAAGCGTTTCGCGATGATTGCCGGGTCTTGCTCTTGTTTAGTTTCTTTATTTGTCATTTTTTCCATAGGTAACTACTTTTAATTCCTCAAGAATTTCAATAAAGTTTTGAAAAGCTTCAGGGTCATTTACAAACTTTTTAATGTCTTCGGGTTCCCAATCTCTGACTATTTCTCCTTGGGCATAGTCAGCTCCGTACTTGTCATAAGGAGCAGCAAATATTTTTCCTTCTTTCCCAATCCAATAGGTATTACCAGTTTTGTTGTCGTATATCATCACGCCACCTCCACAGCTTGTAAAGGGCCATCAACTTGCACAAGTCTTTCTAAGATCTTGATTAAGTGCTGGAAGTTTGCTGGATCTTCCTCAAAATCCTCCATATTTTCCCAGTCAGATAAATAATCAATTTGATTAAGATCAGGTTGGCTATCTATTTGAGTAGGAGCAGACGAAAAACGCCCTTCTTCTAACCAATAAGTTCTACCTGTCTTTTCGTCGTTAATAAAAAACGTACCGAACAAATTGTATTCAGAAGAATTTGTGTCAGGCATGAGATGTACTCCATGTAATGTGATGCGATGTTTGATTGCTTAAAAATTAAGTTACTCCTTAATTACGTATGTGTCAAGTAATCAAGGAATAACTTGCTTGCATAGACTAATCGCCTTAGTATCCGATTCCCGAGAGAACACAGAATTTGAAGGAAACTGAAGCACCCGAGATACTCAAAGATCTAGGTCCACTCAACGGTTTAGCAGGAGATACGAGATTCCTTCCAGTACAAGGAAAAAAACCTTATGGGGGTGGTGGAGACGCAACAAACTGGAATCGCAACCCCGCTAAATGGTTAACAGCTCCACAGATATTCGAGTCAAGAGCGTTAGGGAAATATCCTTCAATTGGTTTAATGACCGGTAGTAGGGTTGGTGGTTACTGTTGGCTTGACTTCGATGGTAAGAAAGTTGATGAGCGTACAGGCGAGATTATTTGCGGTAAACATACCTTCAATGAGCTAACCAACTATCAGCTAACTCAGGAAGATCTACTCAAGCACTACAAATCACCGGTCAATATCAGCGGTAAGAAAGATCGGATGCGAATCCTCTACCGAATACCAGCGAAATACGCAGATGAGCTATCTAGTAAGTCATACGACCAAGGGAAATTAGAGATTATTTACGAAGCAACAGAGCGCGGCCAAAGGCATGGGGTAATTGAGGGTATTCATCCAGACGGGCAGGAAGAAGGCAAAGATCTCTATTACCGGTGGTTAGATGGCTATTCTCCAGAGGATTTAAAAGTCGCTGATTTACCTGAACCTGTAATTGAAGGTTGGTTAAGGGAGATAAATAAAAAAGTTAAAGAAGAAAAACCTACAGATAAAGGACCAACTTTCTTCGATTACCTCAGTCCGGGGGAGCAGAAGAAATTGATCTATGAAATGATGCCTTTTCTACCTTATCGAGATGCGGTTGGAAGTACTTATCGAAAGTGCATGAGAATTGCTTTAAGTCTTTGGAGAGGTATAGGTGATCGTCAAATTTTTATTGAATGGATTATAGGAAGTGAGTGGGATCTAAAATCTGACTGGGATGGAACTAAATACAACAGGAAAGAAAATTACGTAAATGGAGGAGCTTTACTTCCTTGGATTGACTCACTTATTGCCAGTCCAACTGACGATACTAAAAAGGTAGATAAATGGGGTTCGGTATGGAAGCTCGCGGAGGAGAATGGTTGGAAATTACCTGATTGGGCTAAAGGTTGCCTTCCGCCGAAGATTCTGGCCGAAGGACTACTAGAAAAGTCAGCTAAACTGGCGGTAGAATTAAGGGAAGCTATTACAGCTATTGAGCAATCAGAAGTATCCCCTTCCCAAAGACTTCTAGCAATGCAAAATTTGCGTAAAGAACTAAAGATTAATAAGCAAGACTTTACCCAGTTGGTTTCTATTCTTCAAACTGAATTAAGTGATGAGAAAGATAGGACTAAGACGTTTGCAGAGTCTATGAAAAAGCGAATTAAGACAGAAGCGATCATACCCAGACTATTAGCAAAAGGAAGCGTCACTTTATTGGCTGCTGACGGGGGCTGCGGTAAAAGTTCGTTTTGCTACCGGCTTAGCGAGGCATTAACTACTGGTAATGATTTCGCGGGTGGTTACAAAATACCTAAAGCAGTACCTATTTTGTTTGTGCAAAAGGATGAGCCAGAGGCAGATGCACAAGATAAGTGGGAGATACAGGGACTAGAACCAAACGGAGATCTATTTCACATGATGTGGGACTGGAACGCTGGAATGTTCCCCGAATTGCGTCAAAAAATAGTGGAAACAGGTGCAAAAGTGGTGTTTATGGATAGTTTTGCGTCTCTTTTCGCTGAAAGTGGCACATCTATGAACGATGCTGAGATGGGCCTATATGTGTATATGCTAAACCGGTTAGCTAGTGAATTAGAGATCGCTATTGTTGTTACTCATCACTTGAAGAAGGACCAGAGTAGACAGAGACCGGGGCAAGCACCTCAAACTAGGAGCGTTTCTAAGTCGGATCTTTACGGTTCAGCGTATCTCGTGAATGGCGCAAGTAGTGTTTGGAGCTTGTATATAGAGCAAGAGATGGGAGTAACAGAAGAGAATAACGATACACCTCTAATTGTTTTAAAGGTCTTGAAGAATCGGAACTCTATACAGGAGATAGGGGAGAAGGTGAGATTTCGAGGCAATAAAGAGGATCTAAGTTTTGAGTTTGTTTCGTTAAACGGAAGCAACTTAACTTTGAATGACCTAGATACGTTACGGGTAAAACTCATTAAAACGTTGAGTAGTCACATCGAACCGGAGACTGCTTTAAGTTCTCATGTACTTCATGGTTTGGTGGGAGATAAATATACGCTTCAATCTGTGCAAAGAGAGTGTAAGAGTCTAGTTAAAAACGCTGCAACAACTGGCATTGTAAGGATTAAGGGTAAGACAACGAAGAAGGGAGGAAACCCCGGAAACCGGTATTATAAGGCTAGTTAAAAATTGTTTGAGGGTGTCAGATATTATGTTGCAAACCTAGTTAAAATCGCTGCTATCCCTTGCGGGGGAAGAGAAGTGCTGATGTTATAAACCTCTGATGTTAACCTATAGGGGGGTTTGCAACATCGGGAGAACCCTTGCAGTACAACGCATTACAGCGGATTTAACTAGGTTAACAACATAAAGTACACACCCCCACTACGTACTTATTAGTCATATAAATATTAGTTCTTACTTACATAAGTAATAGAAATTTACTAAGGTATTGCTTTTCTAATTCACTTAAAGTACATTCGATACGTACATAAGTATAAAGCTACTAGCTCTCAAACAAATGAGTCCAACAATCACTCACGCAGAACCAGTATCTCCAAACGACGAGCTTGACTTCCTCGGCAACTTATCTTTCGGTAGAAAGCAGTTCAGTTTATCGTTTAGTGTTTTTTCTAGACAATATTCTCAACCTCAGTTAATCGCTTTAGCTAAAGAAGTTCTCGACACTAACGCACTTCACAGTTCACAGATCTCAGGATTCCAAAGAGATACGTTAAGAGATCCTAGTCCAAAGTTATTGTTTGCCTTGGGTCTAATTATGGAAGCTATCGCAAGAACTCAAGGAGTAAAAAGTTTACCCAAGGGAGTGAAGATATCAGCTACTAAGGATAACCTATGGCGAGATAAGCAATATATGAGAAATGCTGACGGTACTCCAATGGGTCCAACTGATATGTTTGCAGCTTTCGCAGGTCTCACAGACTTAGGTATCACAAGAGATAAGACAATACCAGTCAGGAAAGAGAAAGCAGTCGCCAAATCTCTAGGAAAGTATATGAGGTTAGCTCTAGCCAAAGCAGATATAGATTATGTATCTGAAATTATCAGTTTAAAGAAGAAGTCAAAGACTATCGAAAAACTCGTTATGGCTAAACCAGTATCAGGAGCAGCTATTGTTCAAGATCTACCAGCACTAGCGAAATTAGCGAATCAAGGTGAAGAAGATCTATGGGGTATAGCCATTTTGCCACTTTTAACCTAATCTACTTAGATAAGTAATTAATTAGCTGGGTTAAAATGTCAGAAACACCGATAAAGACGCGAGAGATGCGAGCAGAGCAAAAGTTACATCATTGGAATAGTCCAAAGAGGCAGCGTACTCTGAGCTTGACTGACGCAGTGTGGGAAGAGATCTCTGATCTAGCGGAAGATCATAAGATAAACCGGTCAGAGGTTATTGAAATTATTGCCCGACAAGCAAGTGATCGAAAAGAGGACTTGATAGTAAAGCGTTTGGATTTATTAACTTAATTACTTAGTTACTACTTAATCAGGTATACTAGTAGAGCCAAACATCGAGCAATTCGCTCCATTCGCAAATTCATGGGCCTACTAAGTCAAGAGTCAAAAGACGCTTTCGCAAATCGTCAAGCTAACGCCGGTTCAGGTAGTAGCAGATATTTAAAGACCAGTGAACTATCGGAAGACGGTACCCGTATCACCTTTTTAGGTGACGAAAATCATACGATTCGCGGTTACGGAACTTTTCTAGACAGGAAAGGTGGCGGTAAAATGGTTAAAATCCATACCCCAAACAAGTTATCTCTATCTGAGTTAAAGGAAAGAGCTAACGAACTTGGAGCAGTTGAGCCAACACAAGAGCAGCGCGAGTTCTATGCCTTCACTATCTATAACTACGATGCTGAAGCAATTCAAATCTTTGAATTTAATCAGGCTGGTTTAATTACCGGTATCGTTGCTTTTCTAACCGACGAGGATGTAGAGGGTAATGAAGAAGAATATGATATGAAGTTAACTAGAGCTAAGACAGGTCCAGATCCTAGAGATGTACGTTATACAGCGCTACCTGTTGCAAGTGGTAAGAGAAAGCAAAAAGAGATGAAGAAGAAGATCGAGAAAGCTTTTGATGATTTACTTGATTCTGGATATGAAATATCAGAGTTGTTTAATCCTGATGGAGATCCTTTCAAACCTGCTGTAACCTGACTTGGTTAGGTTGTATGTGCCTCGCTAATAGCGGGGCTTTTTATTTATGAAGGGATTTATCTTACAAAACCAGTCTCAAGAGTACCTGTGTAACCCGTATTTTTACGATGAGCAGTTCAATCAATTTACTGCTGACGTAAATAAGGCTAGGAAATGGACAGATCGAGATCAGGCGAACTGTGCTTGTGTGGCGTGGGAACTGATTCACAAAGAGTTAACAAATGTAATCCCCTTTCCTAAATGATTCATGGTAATTCGCAAAAGACGAGTTAAAAGGCATGAAAATAAGAAAGGTTATTCCGTTGACGGATATGACCAGTCATTTGTAGGCATCACCACCTTATTAGGTAAAACAAAAGATGAAGAATCAAAAGCAGCATTGCACCGATGGCTCAAGATCCCCGGAAATAAGGACAAGACTAAACAAGCTTGTGAGCGAGGCAGCTATGCACACCGAACTTTGGAGCAATACGGGCAAGGAATACCAGTCAACAAAGGAAGAGCCTATGCCATCTTTAAAGGCTACGTCGATCCTTTAGTTGATTGGTTCGACAACAACGTTACGGCGGTTCTGGCACAAGAACAGGCTGTATTTCACCCCGATGGCTTTGCTGGTACTTATGACCTGTTAGCGACGCTTAAAGAGCATGGTGATCAACCAGTCTTGTGCGACTACAAAACCTCTCAACGATCTCGACTAGCTAATGCAATGCTCACGCATGATTATTGTTGCCAATTAGCAGCTTATTGCCTTTGTCTAGAGGAGGATAATTTACCAGTTAATCGAGCGATGCTTGTTATCTCAGTTAACGGAGAACTTGAGACGAAATACATAGGACCGGGGCCAATGAAAGCTTATCAAAATGCTTTTATGGATCGGGTTCTTGAGTACAAACAGCTTTATACACAATGAATTACCTAACTAAGTTATTTAAGCTAATTTTAAGGTATGTAAAACATACCAGTCCTGTGATTGAAACAACCACACTTACTATTATTTTCAAGGGTCTCGGGACAAGACAGTTTATTTTCCGCAGGGTCTTAGATAATATCGAGATCTGTGATGTTCTCAACGCTGTTTTTGAAGAGCATGAAGGTCTTGAAATTGAGGGAGATGTGGAAGTATTTCGCTATCACCGAACTGATCAACAGGAAGAGGAAAAGTTAAATTATTTACCAGTTTCAGAATAGATCAGGGTCTCGAGCTAAATTAGTTATTAGGCTCTTGAGGTAAAAGAGATTAGGGACTCGATCAAAAACAGTCAGGGTCTCGAACGAAAAGAGTTACTTACACACACATACACACACACAATTTCAGTTGTTCAATGATTTCCTTATACAAATTCATACACAATATTTTTACTAAATATTATAATATATACGCAATCGCTATCTAATTGTTATTACTTTAAATCCTTATGTATTATTAATAGATAGGCTAATCGTTATTTAATTGTTATTACTTTCATTCTGCTTTTATTTCATGGCACAACATAGCAAGCCGGCAAAGCTAACAATCGCGAGGGATAGTTTGAATCGTTGGCAAGTTACTACCCACAGCGAAGCCGGCGCAAGTTTTCACACTTTCGCAACGCTTAACGCGGCTATGAGTTATTCGTATAGTTTGATTAGTTAGGGCATAGGCATTTTATAAATAGCTTTTTAGAGATAGCAGAAGCCGGCATTTTTTACCAGTTTATTTTGATAACTTAATTTTATTGTCTTACTTATGTAAGTATGCTTATTATGTGAGTGAGTTAAAAACTCATTTTTATTTCATCGCATTTCATGGCATCAACTAAAACAGAACGCGAACCCACGCGTCAAAAAACAGAGAAGTGGTTAAAAAGTTCACAAGCTAGTTTTGACTTTTTAACTTCCATTATTGAATTTTTAGAAGCTTATGAAGGTAAAAAACTAGATAAGCGCGTTATGAATAAGTTAAACCAGTCTTTAAACCTTCAAAAGGAGGGCCAACACACTATGTGGGATGGAACTATTAAAAAGTATAAAATCAACGGTTTAAGAATTTCAGAGGCCGGATACTTTCAGAGAAAGATTGAAAGTAATGAGCACAATTTCGACAGATTAGGGGAATTTCCAAATATTCGTCTTTTTGTTGGTGGTGGTGAAAAATTACCGGTTATAGATATGGAATATATTAAAAAAGAGAATAATCTAGATCATTACCTAGAAAGCATTGCAGACTATAAAGCAGTATTAGCTACTGATTACCCAGAACGATTAGACGCGCAGAAAAAGAAAGTTGAAGACGCTAAAAAAGAACTAGACGAGTTGACGAGAAACGCTCCTACCTCAAGCCGATTAAAAGTTAAATATATTGTTCACGCTTTACCTAACTAAGTTAGAGTTGACATGTAATTACTTACATGCTTATAATGAAGGAGTCCGAAAGGGCTCTTTTTTATTCCATTACATCAAATTAAATGCCTACTTCTTTTGTTAGTAATCGTTTCGACGAATTGACCATTAAGCAGCAATTAGCATTAAATGTTTTAATTAGTACGGTTGCTTCTCATTCTCTAAGTTTTGAAACTTATGAGCAAGGAAAAAGAACTAGAGATATTAATGAAGCTTTAAGAGTTTTAAAAGGAACTTTAGAAGCAAAGCCAGAGAGAGCAATAAGATGAAAACAATACTACTTACTAAGAATTCAACCGGTACTTATTCAATGACTAGGCCGGTTTCACTTCCTTCTTACTACAAGCTTATGAACGCTTGTAAAAAACTTTCTAACTAATCCAATTGCATTACATCAAATGACATACCCTAACGAGCCAACTATTGATGAATCAATCAATCAATTTTTTACTTTCATTGAAGAATACTCAGAGAGAGAGGACTTTGATGATGAAATAGAGAACTGGGATGAAGAAGAAGAAGGGGAGAAGCACCCCTATTTTCAAAACTTAGAAGCGTTTGAAAATGTTAAAACATTTATTGAAGAAGCTTATGAAATAGCCTTTGGTGAAGATGCTTTACATAGGGAGTTTCACCCTGATGAGGTTATAGAAAGACTTAAGGAGTTTTCAGATGACGCTCTAAAATATGAAGAGGGTGAGGAGAATGGCTAATACTGCTCATTTAACTCAAGATCAAATTGATTCTATTAATAAAGAGTTAATTACCGGTTATACGGTTGATAGTCTTAGTGAAAGCGAATTAGAAGAAGCATTAGAAGACTACCGAATAAAGCAAGATACTAAAAAAGTGAAAGTAACTCTACTTGTAGAAGTAGATAAACACGGTGAATACTGTTCTGGTGATCCACTTACCGAAAACTGTGTTTTGAATAGTGTTAGAGATTTTCTCGAGCCCGTGACAGTTTTAGATGTTTCTTACTATGAGGACTCAACTAATGAATAAGCAACAAACACAAGCTTTTGAGACTATTAAAAAGAAGTGGGCGTTTGTTGGCGTTCCTTATTATCACAGTCTTAATAAGTGCTATATGGTAGCGGTTAGCCAAGATAAGGACACGCCGAGTACTTGGCTAGGTATTGAATCCGACGGTTACACGCATAGTTAACCGGCTTTACTTATGAAAATTATTAAATTAACTGATTCTGAATTTGATCAAGCCTTATATATGTTTGAGCAAATGGAAAGCGATTACGAGCTAGGGACTAAGGACCATAAAGAATTTGAAAGCTTATTAAAGAAGTTCAAAAACTAACCTGTCAAATTAAATAACTAACCGGCCCGCGCAAAGTGGGCCTTTTTTATTGTTTATTTATTGGTATGGCTACTTAATCACTAATTGTCCCTTATACTGCTTTATATGATGTGTAGCGCGCTTTACTGTGGCTAAGTGTACTAAGCGAGAAAAACAAATAAGGTTAACTAAAATCTACGCTATGAAGCGCGAGGGTAAATCTAGAATTCAAATACTGGAATATGCCAGAACTAACTGGGGGATACGTAGAGCCCAGACTGACTCTCTGATTAAGGAAGTTATGGACGAAATGACGATTGAGTTTAAGCGCGATAGGGTCTCAATGACTGTTGAGTTAGCTGATCAGTTGAGCGCAGTAATTGAGCGCAGCGCGGCAACAAATCAGCATGCGGTCACATTGGGAGCAATTAACGCAAAGGCAAAGCTTTTTAATTTGGCTGAGGTGACAAGATAATTAGATTGTGGTCTCTCACATATCGCCGCGCAGGGGGTAGGGGTAGCAGCTCCTATTTAATTAATCCCTATTGTTTATACATAAGTAATTGCTTAAATGATAAATAGCAGCCCGTAAAACTGGACATAGCTTGATATTTAGTGGACATACTCTTAACCCTAGTGAC
>Ga0098038_1000616_pt1 | contig 15705 bp, 14 predicted proteins | sample 5B_taG_FD_75051 | JGI IMG/M metagenome (GOLD analysis project Ga0098038, IMG submission 75051) | Marine viral communities from the Subarctic Pacific Ocean - 5B_ETSP_OMZ_AT15132_CsCl metaG | ecosystem: Environmental > Aquatic > Marine > Oceanic | place: Pacific Ocean | collected 2015-01-08 | reverse complement strand
TAAATAGCAACCTGTTAGGTCTTTTACATAGTCCAAATAAGGATATGTTGATGAATTTAGTATGTATTTGTAATGGGTTGTTCCCGAAGGGCCATCTATAGCAGGTGACTCAGCAGTTGGTAGATTTACCCTTAATTTGAATCCCATGTATATTCCTTCTGCATCAGTAGAGTCGCTCGATTTCTTTGAATTAGTGCCATTATTATCTGTACCGTATTGATGCCTAAACACATTTGGCCTAAGAGAAAGACCCATATTGACTAAAGTACCGCCGCTATAACTTCTCAAATGAGTATTATCATTAGGAGGAAATACAGTTCCGGATGATGTCATAGGGTCGGATGTTCCTCCATCGACATCAAACCTATCTAAAACAACTCCAAAAATTCCAAATTGTAAAAATGCATCAGCAGTAGCATCACCTTCACTAGCATAAGGTAGTGCATCTAAAGCCTTAAAATACAAACTAGAATGTGCCGTTTTATCTGTACTTAAAGTTGCAGTGCCAAAAGTAAGGGGCAATACTAAATTACTATAATGATGAGTTGCATCTACTCCCGAAGTAGCACTACCGTTTGTAGGAGCAGTAAAGGCTTCTGTCATTGCGTGAGTAAATGCAGGACTAGTATATATTCCTCCATGAAGAAGTCCCTTTAATGGATGTATTTCTTTATTGAATATGTTGAAATTGTCGCTATCTCCATGTCCTTTTACGGTGCTAGAATGAAGTGTTGCTTTGAATAATGCAGCACCAACGGCTATTACTGTAGAATTAGAATTAGTCAAAGCCACTTTATTTGCTCCATCGTTAGGTGCATAAAAACCAATATTTGAAGTAACTGCACTTTCTACTTCTCCTATCATGTTCCCATTTGAATCACAAAGAATGTCTCCTTGAACAACATTTCCTACATTGCCATGGTCTACATTGCCATTAGTTGATAATCCCGATGCAGTAGTAGAGGCTACAGTTAAAGCACCGCCCCCTACATTTCTTACTTCTTCTATTGTGTAAAAATCATATGTAAATGGTCGAATTATTTTCTTTTTATCGGGTAAATTTTCGGGGTCTATTTGATTAAAAGCAGAGTCAAACATTATTTCTGTCAAGCGCATCAGTCCAAATGTTTTAATTTTACTAACATCACTTACATCATAATCAATAATATTTGCACTTTGATAGTCAGTATCTAATATTTTCTTAGAAATACCTGCCCCGCCATACTTAGAATGCTTTGTAGAAAATTCATCTTCATTAGGTTCATTAAGTAAAAATAATTTAAATTGTTTCAAATCTCTATTAGAATAAAATAGACTATCTGTTCTTGTTTTAGAATATGGCATTAAGTCCGATGTTGCGAATAAAAATAACCTAGCAACCTTGGGGTCTATTTGTTCCATGAAGTCTTTAACATAATAATTGCTTTTTATTAGGCCACCCTTTGTTGGGTCAGTTGAAGTGAAAACAGTTGGCTTAGTATGACCATCTTCGTATATATTGTAGTCCCAAAATAAAGAACCACTAGCAGGAAAGGTTCCTCTTTCTTCTATAGGTAAATGAGGATGTGCTGTTTCTTTAATTCTACTAGGTATTATTTGAAGTGCAGTTGTTAAAAACCCACTAGCAGAACTAGCACTAAACTGCCCATGGCTTAGTTTATTTCCGGAGCAGTAGTATTGTATCTTACTACCGCCCCCATAATAATTAGAATCTGTTGTCAAAGCATACTCATCTAACTCTCCTGCGCTTGTTCTAGCATATACATCTTGAACAATAGTTTGTGTTTTTCTGTTAAAGTCTCCTTTTTCTATGTGATTTAATTTAAACAAAGAAGGACCAAATCGTTCTGCATAAGTAGCCATTAAACTATTAGTAAGAGCAGTTGTAGGTCTTTTGAAATTGTAATACATTGGTTTTTGATATGCTCCCGCAGTTGCCCCATACATTGAATTCAATAATGTTACATATTTTCCTCCATGCAAATGTTCTCCATTTATCAAATACAAATTGTGAGTATTTTTAGAAACATAATCGGAAAGTCCCGAACTAGCAGAAGTCAAAACTGAAACTGTTGCTGCCGAAGAATATCCAGTGTGTTTTCTATCCAAAAATAATCTAAACAAGTCAGTAGTTCCTGCTTCATATGCGGTTACTTGTAGACAATATCCTGCAAATATCGAATCAACATATATTGGATTACCCTCTACTGCTTGGGATTTTATATTAGCAGTAGATGATGGGGTAATGTCAAGATAAGGCTTTGAAGTTATTACAGGATTAGTAGATGCCCCTGTAGTAGTACCTATTGTGGTGTAAGTATTGTCATAAACATCATAATCATTATGGTCTACTCTACCCAATGTGACCGGAAAATACGGAGCAACTTCGATAGTTGTTTGACCGTCTACAGTAGATACATTTAGCACTGTAAAATCTATCAAAGTATTTACTGTATCGAATGTTTCAAAATTAGAACCACCGTCACTAAGCCTTGCTTGAAACTGTTCATCTTTTCTATTTACAGAAGATGGGTGGTGGATGTGAAAACCTACAGCATTTGAATCAACACCGCTTGAGCGAGAAGTAGTTGTGCCAATTAAAGAAGAGTCATCACTAATTTTTATTCCACTTTCAAAAAATAGTCCTTTATCTGCACTACCTGTTAGAGAAGTAGCAAAAGATGAAAGTTGGTTATCTGCCGATAACGCTTTGTTAAACATGTAGTTTTTGTTTGTTTCTCTCCAAATTTCTATTTCATTATGAGTTGTTGTGTAAGAGGCTTCTGCAAATGGGAAATGTTTCAAGGTAACTCTAGTGTTAAGGCTTACAATATCGACATTATTTACTTCTCCTAAATAAGCCACTATTCCATTAGCATATTTTACATATAACTTATCACCTGCAACGGGGGCATTATTGATTTTATTTACATCCAATGTAAATTTAGTACTATCGAATGTTAAATTAAATAATATTGTCGGAAACAATGCTACTGAAGATGCAGGAACTAATTCTCCGACTTTCTCCAAAGAATTAAAGGGGCTTGAACTAGAATAAACAATGTCTTCGGAAAACTGAGTATTTTTATTAACTACCGGAGATATCAATTTAGAATAATTATCCCTACCCGAAATAATCATCATATTTTGACCATGCTCTCTTTCTGTTTCTATCTCTTCTACTTCTCCATCAAACCTTTCTATTTCAAGAATATAGTCTCCGGAAACATATTCCAAAGCAGAAAAGGGAGTTCCAAACTTTTCTCCCAAAGCATTAGCAAAACTCAAAGTAAGTAGTTTTTGATTTGTACTAGAAGCAGTCACCGTAGCCTCAAGTCCTTCATAATTTATATCGGAAATAACAACTCTCAAGTCACTTTCTCTACCTTCTATTATTGGGAATGTCGTCAGTAGTGTAGAATTTAAACTACTAAATGCTCTCCTGTAAAGTCTATCGTCACTAGATAAAGTATATGGAGAATCCGAAAAAACCTTTGATGTTTCTAATCTACTGTCGTCAGTAAAGGTAATGTCTTGAGTATCAGCAGTAGTGTTTAGACTGTCAATTGCACTCACTCTTAAGACTCTATCTCCAACACGAACTTCTTCATTTACTGTCAATAAATTAGACAAATCATAATCACCATCAACAGAAAAAGTATATTCATTACCGGAAACATTTGCTGAAATAGTTGCCTTGAGAGGAAACCATTCAAAGAAATGTCCATTGTGAACTTGATGTCTTATTCTAAAAGAATCGAAGTCGTTTATCTTAGATGGCATGATTCTTAGAGTGTCAATCATTTTTGCCTCTGCATAACCTCCTCGACCACCAACAGATTCTTTCATTGTTGTAGATATTACAAAGGGAGCAGAGTTAGCCTTAGATGGAGAAAAAGAATAGTGGGCATATCTTGTGGGACCAAGCATAGCAGAACCACCTGTTATAGATGTAGTAGCATTTGCAGTAGGTCTTCTAGCATGTAAAAAACATTTATTGTAATCGGTAAAATCATTATTTACAGCAGTAAGGCCTTCATTAGAGGTTTGTTTTGTAGAACTAGCAGCGTTTCTAGGGTCATCCAAAACCCTCAAATTATCTACTAGTGATGCTCTTATAGAATAAGAACTGTAGTCTGTTATAGAAAAACCAAAATCTGCATCAGTGACAAAGGCAGTTTTAGTACTGAATCCATTAACGGTAGCACTAGACAATGAATTGGATTCATACTTCAAATAATACTTAGTGCTGTGGTCCAATTGGTTTTTCTTATCAAGACGGTCCTTGTAAAAATAAAAATAAGGTCTTGAACACATGTATGATTTATTTACTCGATATGTTGTAGAACCCGCAGTAACTTCTGTTGACCTAACACCCATAGATACTGCAACCAAAGAAGTTGTTGTAGTAGGGGGGCCTTTGAAAACCATAAACTTAGTATCTTTAGGTATTTGATTTCCAAGCCTAGGCTCAAATTCAAAAACATCTCCGGAAACATCATCTGTTAATGTCTGTGTTATTTTGGCAAAGTGATGTTTCAGTGCATTATCCGAATGTATCAAAACAAAATAATCATTACTTGCTAGTTCCGAATCAGTCAATGCGTTAAGTCTAATTCCTTTTGAATCATAATCACTATAACATTTTATTTTATAGCCCTCAGTATTTTCCAAATTAGTATATTCGGTTCCTGCTGAATCACTACCTTCTAGTTGTTGTATAAATGAAGGAGAGTATGTATCATCAGTAGTTATTGATGCGAACAATCTTTTTGTATCATCCAAGTTCCCTGTATCTTTAAAAATAGGATTGGTGGGACAATCAAAATTTATGTTATTGTTGGCATTTGCTAACGCAGTGGTCGTTGTAGCATTTACTGTTGAGCCTTTTCTAAGAGCATAAACCGTCATTCATCCACCTCCTCAAATCTAAAATAAAGTAGCGTATTTGCATATCTAGGAGTCAAATTGAAAATGTTAAATTTATCAGTAGCAATGTTACTAATAGCAAACTCATGCATCTCTCCCATAAATTGATTGTTAGAAGCAGCAGTATTAGCACCTGTACCACCTGTACCATTTGCACCCAAAAAGAAATCTTCTCTATCAAAAGCAAAGTCATCACTAGCCGTATGTACAGTGCTAGCAACTAAATTACCATCTAGATATATTCTCATTAACTTTGTAGTGTTATCAAATGTTACTGCAATGTGATTAAAGTTATCAACATAAGAAGGGTGCTGTAAGGTCTTAACATAAATATCAGTTGAGTTTAATGCAGTAGATTGACTAGTTTCTAAGGTTACAGTATGGGGAGCAGTAGTTCTAACTCCACCTGCTGCTATTTTTCCTATTGAAGTTGCTTTACCCCCACTTACAGTAAAAAGTTCTTGACCCGCAAAAAAATTATCTCTAGCAGTAGAAGAAAAAGTGAGGGTAGTTCCACTGTTACCACTGCTATCTGTTGTTCTTTCAAAAGAATGGGTGTATTTACCCTCTGCATCGAACACTCCCTTTGTTAATGAGTTTGTTGTATTGTTTGCCAAAGGCCAATTTATTCCACTAGAAGGAGTAATTACAACATCACTATCTAAAGTAGTCGTAGTAGAACCTAAAATCAATTTGAATCTAATTTTATATTGGGCCGGTTGGTTATGGCTATGTGTAGTGACATTTATGAGAGAAACCTGTACTTTGGTACTATGAAATATTCTCATTTCGTGCGTTAATTTATCACTGTGAGACAAATAATATTGAGATAAATAGTCATTAAATGATTGAGTCCCTACTGCTAATATCGCAGGAAATAGTTTTTTAGAGTTCTCGATTGTCTGTATAGGGACTGTAAAAAAACCACTACTATATCCATTTACATCATAAGGGGTAATAGTCGTTTCAATAGTAAAGGCATCTTTCAAAGACCACAAACCGTAAGTAATATCATCACTAGATGCAAAAGTATTGTCTGCACCTTTGGGAATATTATCGGAATAATCTATTTTTACATGTGCATTGCACATAACAGGAAAGACCAAACTTCTTTGTTTTCCAGTTAATACTCTATACATAATAACACCTCAAGAAATTGCATCAGTGATTGTAGTAGCAATTGTTCCACTAGGGAAAACTCTAGCAACTTCAAATTGCATACTAAAGGAAATATCAATTGTTTCCGAATCTATGGTAGTATCAAAACTACGAATAAATCCCTTTAATCCCTCGGAAAATTGGTTCGTAGGGAAATCGTTAGCCAATACTGCTCCTCTATTATCTCTCTCCTTTTTGTTTCCTCTAGATGAATAAGTGAAGGGTATTACTTGAGTGGTGTCACTACCTGCACCCGCATCTACACCTCTTTGTCTGCCTTGTTCATCTACTTTAGAATCATACAAAAAGACTAATTCATTTATTGCTTGATATGTTTGGAGCCCTGTGGAGTCAACACTAGAATGTATCATTTGAGCAAGTTCTATTGCAGTGTATGTTTTAGCCCCTGTAGGAGCGTCATCTTCTGCCCAACTTTTAGTTACGGTATCTTCTAGAATAAATCCTTGAAGACTAATACTTTTACTAGCCATACCTAAATCTAAAGCAGCCGTTATAGATTCACCACTTAAAGCACCGGAAAAGGGGACTTCTAAAGAAGGAATTGTTTTAGCAGTAGTAATACTAAGACTAGTGACTTTTAGAGGAATGGTATTTTCTGTCAAACTAGTAGTGCTATTATAGGCCCCTAGTTTCAAAAAAACGGCATGGTCTAAATTTGAACCTGCTAATCCTGTCATAATTATGCACCTAATCCTCTTGAAGAAGTAGTTCTGTTAATTTCTTTGTTAATCATTTGTCCCACCTTTTGAGCGATTTGTCTTAGTTCACTATCCGAAGCACCAATTCTACCTTGAATATTTACAGTGATATTGTTTCCTCCACCACCTGCCATCATTCTCTTAGATTCTTGATTTGTATGAACTCTTGAACCGTTGGGTAATCTAACTAATTCCGGACCTCTTTCTCCAACAAGAGAAAGGCCGCTTTTAGTCACCCCACCATTAGCAAATGGGTCTATTAAGTGATTTATAGCAGCATAAAACGCAGTCATAATAATAGCCGCTAGAGTTGCCGGAAGGCTAATAGCCATGGCAACTATTATGGCAACAAAAGAAACAATTGTCATAATCATAGAAATATAGTATAATCCTTTTTTCAATCGGTCCCCAATTTTATCATTCCATATATCAATTATTTTATCTCTAATTCCAAGTATTGCGCCCTTTATTGCGGTTTTAAGTAGTTCTATACCTGCATAATATATAGGAACAGCAATAGCCAAAAATAAATTCCACAATACTCCTAAAAATCCACCAATGAGCATAACATATCCTTCAATTAAATCTCCAAAAGTACCATCACCAAATACATAGTCATATATTAAAAGCAGTCCGTCTTTCATTTTAGTAAGATTGTCCCATATTTTAACAACGAAATGTTTAGCAATATTAAACATACCTATTCCAATTTCTTTTAATTTGGCTCCATCCAATCCTGCTTTTCTAAGTAATTTGATGAGAACAAATACTCCTGTTATTGCTAATCCGGCAATAATTAAATATTTCATAACAACTAATCCCATAGTCATTAAAACCTTTAATGAACTCATTGCCATTTTTCCTAACTTAGCACCTTTGGCACTTAAGAATGCATCAAACTTTTTCCTTTTATCCTGCATTTTATAGAACTTAATGGCCTTAGAACTTAATTTTTCGGCCTTTCCTTTTATTTTTGCTCCAATTCCAACTCTAGGCCTACTTGTAACTTCAGCACTAAGATTTCCTGCATCAGCAGCATCAAATAACCCTGCAAATGTGGGTTGTTCTGCCATTGAAAATATTCTTTCTATTTGTTCTTTGGATTTTCTATAAGACCCCCCAACTCCATAAAGAACTTTATTCAAAAAACCATCCTTTTTATTACCCGACATGGGTTGTAATACGAACTTATCAATACCCGATAAAAGGGTGTCAAGACGATTTTTAAAGATGAAATATCCAGAGACTCCATACATAACTTTGTGAAATATACCTGCCGCACCGCTAGTTGCTCTTAGTCTCTTTTCAATAAATTTACCTAATTTAGTTTGGGTTTCTTCTATGTCTTTACCTACTTCTTTGGTGGACTGTCCTAAATCCTCCATAACTTTAGTTGTGGCTTCGACTACAGGTTTAGTGGCTTTCATCGTTTTAATGACTTCCATTTGAATGCCTAATAAATGAGACATTTGGCGGTTGAGTTTTTCTATACCGCTACTCATACCGATACCTCCCATAGTCATTCCCCCTCTAGCCATAGTATCACTTCACCTTTTTCACTTCGTTGTTAATGGCTTCGGCTTTAAGTTCTTCTACATTTCTATGAACATATAATAAATCCATAACTAAATTTGCGGGCATTTTTAGAATCTCTAGCGGGCTTATTGATAACGCTGATGAAAGCGTATAGGTAATCAAGAGAGATGCCATAGAAGGGTCATTACTCCTTCCTTTCAAAGCATCTCTCACTCTTCGTTTTTTTCCTCATTCTCCCCTAGGGCATCCATAGGATTAGGTAGTATTTCCTTTAATTGAGAACCAATGTAAGGATTGAGTCGGATTAGTTCAAGAGTAGAAAGAGTAGGTTCTGTACGAACTACAAACTTATCTACCAAGTAACGATACATTTTATTCAAATCAATATCAAAGGTTTGCTTCTTAGAATCAATGTTCATAAGAGAAGTCATGGCCTGTTCTACTTCTAGCCATGTAGGTTCTCTAATCCAAACCTTAAGGTATTCATCACTTGTCGGTGACACTTTTAATTCGTGGCACTTCTCTTCATTTAGCGCAAATAGTACGCTCTTATCTTTTACAATATTTTTTTTCATATTTTATCCACCTTCAAAACCAACAAACAAACAAACGGTGTTGGTGGAGTATTATTCTTCTTCTACGGGTTTCTTTTTAGGGCGACCTCTTTTTTTAGGCTTACTTTTTTCTAGCATTTTTTCTGCCATTTTAGCAAGTTTTTCTTCTCTAGTCAATAGTCGCATATTATCAACCTTGTAGAATCCAGTGAGTTTTAGCAGTACATGTCCCAATGCTTCTAGCCATAATAGTTCCTTCAACCATAACAGGCCCTTTATCTTCGGGCATAGGCCAAGAGTTACTAGTCAAGAAATAATTATCGAAAGCCAAATTTATTGCTTCTCCATTATCTTTAGTAAATGCTAAGGTAATGTTGCTACCTGTAGTTTCACTAGTGTTTAGCAACTCATTATACAGTTTATCATCAGTAACTAGTGCAGTAAATGTCATTTCATATGTTCTTTGTGCAGGAATAGCATCCTTTATTTTTCTACTACCCATGCCAACAAATCTTTTATCAGTAAGAGTATTGTTCATGGTCAAAGTAAAATTAGTAATTTTTAATAGTTCTTGCCCGAACATATTGATAGTTCCATCCGAGAAAAAGAAAGGTTCTCTAAATGAATCAATAGATGAATAATTGACAAATGAAGTTTCATTCTCAACGCCTCTTCTAGCCTCATATGCCTCTCCCTTTCCAAGAGTATGTATGTTTCTGCACATAGTATTCATGTTTATTTTAAGTTCTTCGTTTTCATTAGCCGTGAGAGTAAGAGTATTTACTCGATTTCCTCTAGCAATACGAACAAAATTTAGGTCTTCATCTGCATTATTATCGGTACTTGTTCTGTAAGGGTTGCTCGATGGCAACTTAGAAAAAGACTGTTCCAAAGAAAAAGAAGGTAGATTGTCTCCGTCTTCTTCACCAAAGGTATATGTTATTGCATTGATAATTGAACCATCAGTGTGTTCAGCAGGAGCAGTAATCACTTTCATATCGCTTTCGGAATCATGTCCTCTTAAGACAGGAGGAACAATGATATTAGCAGTACCTCCCTCTGTAAGAGTTCGATAATAGAATGGTCCTTGTTGTTCGGGACTAACTTCAATAATAAATGAGTTTGTTGAAGAAGCAATATAATGCGCCGGACTACCTGCTGCATCAGCACTGTAAGTAATAGTAGAGCCATTGGATGCTAAACCTTCGTGAATATCTGTAACCTTTCCAAAGAAGTAATACAACCAAGCAGCATGATTAGCAACAACTCCAATATCAGCCGAACCTGCTGTTTCAATTCCCTTGTATTGATAGGTGTAGTTTCTGCTACCGCCAACAAATAGATTCTGTTGCTTAGTCTCTACTTCGTTATCGGGGAATGTCAATGACTCAACAATGCCCAACCAATTATCTGCGTTAAGTCTAGCAATAGAACCTGTTTTTGGTGCAGGACAGGGTGCGCCATATCTCTTAATTCTAAAGAAATCGGCAGTAGCATCTATTGTTCCTTGAACTTGATTAGAGAAAGTAATAGTGTTATGAGTGTTAGAAGTAATTCTGTGTCGAGAGGTTAGAGTAGCATTGTCATAATATTCAATAATACAACCCACATATATGTTTTCAACTAGGCGAAATCTATCTGTAAAATTAGTATCAATAGTTACTGTACTAAAACCACTTACGGTATTATCAATAGTATTACTATTTGATTCGATGTATAAATCTACTTCGGGAACAAAAGTTACCGATGTGCCACTGCCTAAAAATATGTTATTGTTTGTCATGCTAATCCCTCTCCCTTTTACTTACTTACTAGGGGACTGTTTGTGCGTATCGTTTTGCTTCTAAATTTACTTTATATCCGAATAATCGTTTGTTACGGTCATTTGCTTCACTTCTACTACCTAAAAATAATAAATTAAACTTAGTACCGTCGCTCGCTTCGTACCCCTTACGCTTGCTCTCAATTGCGTGACGAAGTATCAAGTATAAAGCCCTTAGCCTATCTTTGCCAAAATTAGCATCTGTAGAACTAACTCCAACTGCTCTTTCATCATGAATACAACGAATGTGCAAAGTAAAAGAAAATGTTTCATTTCTAACATCGTAAAGCATTGTAGGATATTCTATAGTATTGCTATCTTCAAAAACAACAATAACATCTTTTGTAGATAAATCATACCTAACACCCTTGTTTTTATCCAATGTTCTAACATCGACAAAGTTGGGTTTTGCTACATGTGAAGAAGAAATATCTCCCGAACTAACTAAAGTAGTAGCAGAAGTAGACCATTGGTTATCTAATAAATCCAAAACTAATGCTACTTCATCCATGCAGTCGCCTCCTCAATTATCATCTGTTCATAGTATTTAGCCATATCTTCTTCTATATGTTTTATCAATTCTTCTTCGGAAAAAGATACATCTATTCCTAGTATCTCCGAAACTCTTTGCATCTCTAAGTTTCTTTCAGTATGCTTTTCAATAACATCCTGTAGTTTTTTCTTAGCATTAGAAAACATATCAATCCAACATATACACTAAGTCTTTCTTTCCATCAATAAGGGCCATTCCTTCTTCTTTGAGTATGTCATACTTTTCTTTAGTAGAAATATTAGAACCTGTATCTGCGATTAGTATAGTTTGGTCATCATGTCTAATCAATTCAGCAGCAACTAATTTAGTCGTTGCTTCATGTACAGTAGAAGGTACTCTACCATCTCCTGCAACATAAGAAACAATTACAGAGTTTTTGTTATGATACGGATATTTTTTATTGAAGAAAATTCTACCGTCATCACCAATCATCCAAAAGTCTCCTAATCTCTTCATATCTTGCTTATCAGTAAATGCTACTGCTACTGTATTAGAAGTAGTTCCTGCTTTATCTGCTAATGTAATAGTACAATCCGAGCCGTCTTCTCCTGCTAATAAACTTGAGATATTTACTTTCGTTCCATCTTGTTCATCAACGCTAGCATAAAAGAAGTCGGAAATAGCAATGCTAGAATCAGCCTCGGAATTCTTAAACTTGGCAACAGTAGCACCCGTAAATTGTGAAGTCCTAGAAGGAAACTCTTCGTTGATTAGATGACATATTTCTTGAGCAGTAGTCTTTGCTCCTAGAGAATTGTTAAATGTATTATTGGCACTAGTGCCTCCTTCTCCTGTATAATAAAGAATCCAACTAGAACCGCTATTGGGCAATTGTAATGTAATACTTCTCAAGTTTTTATATCCCGAAGAGTCTAGAGTTATGCTCGCTTGGGCTGATGCTAATTCTCTATATGAATTGCCCTCCCAAACCTTTAGACTAACAACTTTACGAACTTTCATTTGTGATAATTGAACAAATCCAACATAACCACCATAATAAGAATGAATAGGATGTCTAGAAAATTCAAAATCTTTAAACTCATTTTTCCAAATAATAGGTCTATAAGAACGATTTATTTTTTCATCGACCATTCCCTCTATTCTTTTTATTACTGAGCCAACTTGAGCAGCAGAAGGGTATGTTGAAGAAGTAAATGCAGGAACTTGTAGAAGGTCGGAAACAGCATTGATGTCTGTATAGAAACCAAATCCGGTAGAATAGTTTGGACTAATAGTAGTATAGTCGCTTGGGGAGGATGCTACAGGCATTAGACATTACCCCCTATTTCCCTTATCTGTCTTTCTAATCTTCTAGTGTTATTTGCTAAAATAGTAAAGAATCTATTAACTAAAAACCTAGCCCGTTGACCTTCTTTACCAGCAGAAATATCTTTTTTTCCTCTTCCAAAGGTTAAATGTGGGGGTAGGGACATTCTTTCGGGGCCTTTCTTATCTTTTGTAGTTAGTGACACCCTGCCTTTCGGGTCATTACTTCCTTCTAAAAGAGGCTTATCTGTTAAGCCGAGTATTTTTGTTGCCACCTGTGTTTGCATTTCAATAACTTCTGTCCCTCCTAGTTTGTCTTCAAAGGCTATTTCTCTAGCCCTTTTTTTATTTGATTTTTTTAAATTTAATGTCATCACTATGTCTCTTGCAGTTAAAATATTACCCAAATCTTCTAAAAAATTATTTATGAAAAATCTTTTTTTACTCAAATCAGTGCCTTTTATTGTTGCTGTACCTCTTCGACTCAATAGGTCTGTAGGGTCTAATATTTCTTTTAGATAACTATACTCATTGTTGTTTTCATCTCTGTATGTGGCGTTTTCTTCGCCTTTAAAAATATTCTCAATAATAATTAGTTTAGTAGTATCACTAGTTTTTTGGGAAATTTCTCTAATTTGGCTAACATTTTCTTCTTGAAGTAATTCTTTACTTAAGTCCATAGTATTACATGTAATGACTAGTGCCGCATCAAATTGGTTTATTTCAATTTCGTCTACTATTCGACTGTACATTTTTCTTTCTAAGTTGTCTTCTTCGCCTTTAATATATCTTGATAATTGTTGATTAGTAGTAAAGGGTTTTCTTGTAGGAGTTCCTGTAACTGACATAACTCGACTAGTAAATTCCCCTAGTCCCGAAAGCCTAGCAACAGTATCAGCATTATCTAAATCGTTAATACTTTCTTCTATTTTTTTTATATCAAGTAGTTCTAATTTATCATTACCCTTCCCCATACTAGGCGGCTGATAATCGTCTTTGTTAATATATGGCCCTAAAAAATCTTTCAAAGGCAGTGCCTTTATTTTTTCAAACTTTGTAACAAGCAATTCTAAAAATTCATTGAAATTTTTTTGTTCCCTATCCATTTCATCTAATTTAAATGTAAAATCATCGGATAAATCACCGGAATATTGTCCAAAAATATATTCGGAAATAATCCTATCCCCGATGTTTTCAAAATTAATAGTTTCGTACTCAGCAAGTTTAATTTGAACCAATATGAATCACCTCACATTAGCCACTTGCCCCAAGCAGCAAGTTTTTGTGCTTTTTGGGCTAAATGTAATCCACTTTGAGGGGGTTCATATGTCATTTGTCCGGTTTGTTGGTCTATCCAATATGGTCTTCCATAATTGTCTTGACCTGTAGGAGGTATAGGATATCCACTATTATTATTCATAGCAAGTCCTGTTGCCCCATAAGCACCTTGTTGTATATTTTGCGTTGGTATTTGTCCTTGCATTTGTCCTTGCATTTGCCCTGTAGCCTGTGGAGAACTGAAACCTTGTGACTCTAAGTATTGTTGTTTAGCCATTTTTCTTTGGGCAATTACTTCTGTATTTATGGCAGCGTTTAGAACATTAGTCATATCGGAATTTATGTTTTCTTGAGTGATTGTGTTCAAAGAAGTTTTACAATCGCTACTAACTTTTATGTTTCCAGTTGTAGAATCTTGTACAAATTCCAAACTAGAAAGCATACGACTAACAACTCTTTCAGTCATATCCTCCATCAACTTCTCCAAAGTTGACAAAAATTGTTCTCCATGATATTGAAAAAATTCTTCAACATGGTTTTCTTGTAGAGACAAAAGATTATTCATCGACTTAAATTGTTGGTCATTTTGTGCTTGTACTGCACCTAATACTGCTGTGTTGCTTGTTCCAAATACGCCCATAATATCATTCTCCTTTTTCTATCAATGTATTCATTCTTTCACTTGCTAATCTTATTTCGGTAGAGAGCCTTACTACTTCTTCTAGTGTTGATTCTTCTCCTTTTACATTAGGTGGTGTTATTTGCCATCCCACTCCTATGAGTGAAACAACATCTGCCTTTGATAAGGTGGTAAGTGGCCCCTTAGATAAAACTTGGGGCATTCTAGGTTTAGGAATAAATGCTTTAAAATCTAAACCATGTTCATCTGCTAGTATTTGTTGTTGCAGCATTTCTAGTTGTTTATGATGTGTCGAATGTTTAGGACAATAAGTTCCTCTCATTGGTCTACCTTTAGTAACATGGCTCAAAGGAATAGGAGGTCTCATGTAATCTCCACTTTCCCAAATATGGTGTGCCCCACAAACAATACATCTATCTTTTAAATTAAATTTCCAACCATATTTAATAAAAAGAAATCTTTTCTTCTCAGCAGTTAATACCTTGGATATTTCCTTTAGTTTCTTTTTTGGTTTGATTTCTTTAAATGTATATTCATCTATTGGACCTGCTGCTCTAGCCTGTGCTAATGGTGGCAAAAAAGCCACTCCAACTGTTGAATTTGCTCCTATTAGTGTCGGTTGTTGAAACATTTTTCATTCCTCTTTATTTTTCAATTGCTGTCATCGTTTCTTTATTTATTTTAGATAAGAGCCTGTCTATTTTCCTATCCTTTTTGCCAATAATTTCTCTTATTGTTTTTGAAATTTGAGATAATACAGAACGAATAGAACCCGTTGTCATGTCGGGGCCACCTGTAGTAAAGGCAAATTTTTCATTAACTACAGCATAATTAAGATAGGAATATATCAAGAGTTCAAGGTTTGGTATTTCGTTTGCCTTTTCTTCAAAATTATCATATGGTATTTGACTGTATTTTTTTGTAGCCTCTATTACATTACTAAGTGCTTTTCTCATCTCATCCCCTATGATTTTATCATATTCTCTATGCACATCTTCATGGGCCACTACATTAGAAAACTCTTCTATTCTATCTTCATCATCGAATATTTTAGAGCGAGAAGAAAAATTATCAAGATTTACTTTTATCTTGTCAAATTCGCTATCGTAAATTGCCTTAGCATTGATTTCATCAGTGAATTCATCCACCTTAAGAATATTTTTCCACATAATCAATACTCCTTAATCATCGTCATTACGCCTCTATAGACCATTTCCGGTTGAGATTTAGCCGACACAATATATTTGAAG
>Ga0098038_1000613_pt1 | contig 15725 bp, 15 predicted proteins | sample 5B_taG_FD_75051 | JGI IMG/M metagenome (GOLD analysis project Ga0098038, IMG submission 75051) | Marine viral communities from the Subarctic Pacific Ocean - 5B_ETSP_OMZ_AT15132_CsCl metaG | ecosystem: Environmental > Aquatic > Marine > Oceanic | place: Pacific Ocean | collected 2015-01-08 | reverse complement strand
AGAGTAAAAATGAAATATATTGTTGCTAAAAAGGCACGAATTGATGCTATGCTATCTGTCTTTAACACACAAAAGAGAAGACTATTTTAGGTACTAATCATACCAAAGCCTTGTGCTTCAACGATTCTGAGGCATCTGAGAGCCTCGTTTTTTGAGTGTTTTCATAATTTCGGCTCGTTTCTGATCTGAAAGCTTAGACCACACAGATATTTCATCAAGTGTTCTAAAACATCCTACACATATATTATTTTTTATTTGGCAGACGTTTAGGCACGGGCTTACAATAGGCTGTGATCTTTCTTGTCTTGTCATCGGGGTATGGAATCTCTGGTTGTTCGTTTAATCTTCTGGCAAAATACAGACAATCATTAACATTTGGAAATGTTTGATCTTGATTAATTATTATCGTGCCTATCATATAGACTAAAGCAAACTCTATCATTCATCTTTGGTTTTCCAAAAGTATTCATCAGTGTCACCAAGTCTAAATCTTTGACCATTCTCAACTTGATATTCTATTGTACTAACTTTGAAGTCTGGCTGCAACGGCTTCTCTGGAGTTAATGAATTATCGTATACTCTCATTCTATTATTTGGATATAAACAAAACTGTCCATTTTCTAATTCAAGTAAATTAAATGATTTGTGCTCTGCTGGTTTTTCGCTGGTTGAGAAATCAACTACATTTGAATCTTGATGATAATTATCTATTGTACAAATGTAAGAACCCGTCAGTGTACCGTGATCCCTAGTTAGTATTTCAAAGTCCATTGATCCTATAAATTGTTTACAAATAGACACCACGCCATAATCCATACAATTCCAAAACTGAAGATTGTAAAGATCCATATCTGGCTTCGGGGTATGAGGTTTTGATACGAATGCAGAAATAGGCAATTTGTCATACAAAGCACCATAATCAGGAAGGTAAGTTTCAAAATAAAAACTTCTACCAGGAATAGATTTTGCAGTAACCCAGACACCTTTTACAAATTCCCCATGTCCATCTTCAAGATCTCTCAAATATTCTTTTCGAACCCACACATCTACGGAAGGCAAATTGCAAATGAGTGTAGACATTAATGCATTGTCTCTTTAGGTATGTCACTAATATCCACCAAAGGTTCTGACATGTAACTGTCGTGATAATCTCCAAAGAAAGTATGACTTCTCATGTGAGTTTCTTTTACGATAACTCCATTCTTTATTTTTAAAACTATAAACTGTTGCATAATGATGGTGTCATCATCTTCTTTTTCTATAGCTCTTTTAAAAGGACCTTCTTTCATTATATTATTCCTTTTGTGTAACCATTTTGTCTTGTATATGTTAGCACTTCTTTTCTATTTGCATTTTCGTTTACATAAGATACATGAACCCAACCAGAGTTTGGCTCGATACCATCCCAACATTCTAATATAAGTTGATCAAAATTTAAATTTTTTTCTATATACTTTGCAAGATCGTAATTACTTACGCCATATATTTCTATGTCGGCTGCTTCTCCATCACAATGTTGTGAGGTAGATTTTGATCCGATAGCTTCACACAAGGCTGGACTACGATATCCAGAATTGATTGTTACTGGCTTGCCAAAAGCAGATCTAACTCGTTCCAATACGTTAAGACACAACTCTACCATTGCTATAGTATGTATCTCGTTTGGGTTGTTTTGTATTCCTTTTCTTTCGGCTGTCTGAGATTTAGTAAATTCAATTACTGAAAAGTTGTCTGATAGTTTCATCTATTCCTCGCTATTTGCATATTTTTTAAAACGTCTTCTGGATTATCTCCTAATATAGACGGACTAACTGGTGTAGTCGAGCCAAAAATACTTGGTAGAGGAGTATTAATTTTATTGTTAGGTGCTTGTGGTCTTGTAGCTAACAAAGGAGCAGCCAAAGGACTTAAAGGTCCTCTTACTTGCTCTTCTTCGTTCATTAAATTAAATCTTTGAACTTTATCAAGATTAATAGGTTTAAACATTCCTGGTGCTTCCTTGTCTAAAGGTTGTCTTTTAGCACTTAATTTTAAACCATTTCTTAACATGTAAGCTCTGTTTAAAGCAGAAGTTGGAACTCTAATTTTCTTTTTTCTTAACTCTATTATCTTATCTTTACTTGGTCTAAAAGGGATATATCTATCCCTCATCAAAGCACTTCTTTCTTTTACACCCAATGCTGCATCTTTCAAACCTTTTCTTAATAACCTATCTGAAGCACCCAACTTTTTTAAATCTTGAATATTTAATCTCATTTCTCTAAATGTTGTTAATCGTGCATCATCTGCTTGTCTGTATGCCTCCATTATTTGATCGGAGGAGGGTTTCTCTTGACGAACAACTTGATTAAAAATAGATGCGGCTTTAGATCTATTTTCTTTAAACTCTTGAGATTTAAAATTTAAAATTCTTTCTTTGTCTATTGTTTGAGTTCCAATACCCGTAAAAGCTCTGAACAGTTCACCTGCTGGCGTGTAGTCTCTTCCAGTGGTTGGTTCTTTCTTTTCTCCAAAACCAATACCTCTTGCAAATCTACCAACTTCTATTCCTTTTACAGGTGTGGCTATTTCACCTCTTTCATAAAGTCCAGTTAATCCAAGCTCTGCTCCAACTGGAACTCTTACTGGTAAAATTCCGGGATTAAATGTATTCATTACATGAATCATAGATTTTTCAAACTGTCTTAGTTTACTGTCTTCTGTACTGTATATTTTAGCACCAGATCTGGTTTCTCCATTTCTTCCAATTAAAGGAGCATCTATAGGCATAACATCGGCAAGTGCAGAAAAGATCATTGACTCGTCTAGAAAAGGATTAAAAAATTCTGTCATGGATTCCCACATAGCTCTGGTTACAGTATCTGCAACACCTTCTTTTAATTTACCACTTGTATCTATACCAGTGATAGCAGCTCGAATAGGTCTAAGCAATAAATCATATGGGTTGGTATGACTAAAATCAATGAACTCTAAATTACCTTTTTTGTCTCTACCCACGGGTATAAACTGAGAATTTCTTTGATATGGTGCAGATAATCTTTGTGCTGCTTTTATTTCTTCTTCATTTGTACCTGTCATGTATTGACCAAAATTTTGTAGTTGAGTACCCACTGTACCAAAAGCAGTCATGGCACCCATCATTCGTCTAACACCAATCTCTCTTATCGCAGCTTCATTGCTTCCCATTTCTTTTAAAGCAACATTGATTGTATTAAAACCAGTTCTCATTATTTCAGCAGGGAAAGATATAAAGTTACCTAATGGTAGTTTTCTCAAACCTTTAATCGCTTCTGGTGTTAGGTCGTAGTTAGGAACTAAATTTCTTACATTATCAGAAGCAGTGTTCTCAACCATTTCATCCATGTAATTTGCTATTTTAGTATTAGTATCTAAGCCATCAATCTTACCACCCATAGATGCAATCAATCTTTTGTTAGCGTCTGCTCTAGCAGTATTAATAAGTATACCTTGTCTTTTTATATCAAGATTAGCAAAGTTTTCTCTACCAAAACTGTTTATTCTTTTTTGAACTTCACTATTTATTATTTTTCTTTGAGCTTGTCTTATTTTATTTTTTTCAAAAGTATAATTATATATTTTCCAAATATCATCACCACCTCTGTACAAGTCTTCACTGAATTGTAAAAACTTACCAATGTATGGAATATCTTTAGATTTTTTTATATAATTTGCTCCTTGTTCTGGAGTGTCCACTGCTCTTTCTATTTCTGTAGCAGTTTTTCGATAGCCTAATCCTTTTTGAATATTATCTAAGATTTCACGAAGATTAGCGGAACTTCCCACAACACCTTGCTTTTGTAGCTTAGCTAAAAAGTTAAGTGCCTCTTCGTCTTGTTTAAAATCAAAACCTAAAGTTTTTACAGATCTTCCTTTGTCTATGATATCTCTTAGAACCATATCAACAGATTCAAATACGTTAGCTCCCTTACCTATGTTACCTTGAGCTAAAGCAAACATGGCAGCAGATGTTACGTTTCTAACTTGTGTGTATGGAGACAAAATTGTTTTTGCATATTGAGACATACCCTTCATTTTTAAGAAAGGTGCATACATGGCTCTTATTATTTCAGTAGCAGAATTCTCTGATTGAACTTGAGTAGAAAGAGATTTATATAATGCTTTAGGAACAGCATAACCAAACATAGCACCATATGGACTTGTGCCCATTATGTTTCTTTCGTTCAAGTTGTTTCCTTCAGTTCTACCTAAAATATGTAAATCTTTTGTTCTTCTTTTCATCGCTTCAAAAGCATCAAATCTTTGTGCATCTGTTAGCTGATCAATGTTTAAGTTTCTTCTAGCCGCATAATTTTCTAAAAATTTATTAGTATCTATAAAAGCATCATTTACAAAATCTTGTTCTTTTTCTAGTCTTTCTTCTGCAACACCTTGTTGTCTTGCTTGATTATTTCTAGCTCTAATTTCACCATTACTTTGTCTAATCAAAGCATTTTTTTCTGCTGTTTCTAAAATAGATTTGTCCGCCATATTTTTAAAAGTAGTGTAGTAAGCGTCTGTTGATAAGAAACCAGAAAGTTCTGCTACAGTAGATATGTATGCCTCTCTAGGATCTTTTATTTGTCCGTAAATTTGTTGAATAATTTTATCATCAACTTTAGTTTTATTAATTAAAGATGGATTAAGTCTATCTATTATATATCTAGTTGAAGATGGAGATTTGTCAAAGCCGGCTCTGTCTTTGGCTAATTTAAAAACTTGATCAATATATATATCTGCTTGTCTTTGAGTAACATTATAGTTGCCATCTTTAAAAGACTGAACATCATCTGCACTAAGTCTTATTTGATCCGACAGTCCTGGCTTACTATTTAATATTTTCTGCATGTGTTCGATGTTAACAGTGCTACCACCATCTTGACCGAATCTACCTGTAATTTGATTTCTAATAGCTTGTTTAGCAGCAGGCGTTACCTTGTAATTTTTATTACTAAATATTTGATATTTTCTTTGTAAATAGCCACCAGAAGATATTTGATCTTTGATAGCTTGACTAAAGGTTGCTTGATCCATAATACCTTCTCTGGCAGCAACTTCTGGCAAAGCTTTGAAAGCACCTGTCTTTTCCATTTTTTGAGATAAGTTATCTATAACTTTCTTTGCTTCTTCAAATTTTTTAAATAGAGCAAAACTTAAAGGATTATCTGGTGAAGAATTAAACTCACTGAATTTAGTTCCTTCTAATACATCCATAAAAGAATTCATCAATCTAACTTTTTGATTACCTGACAAACCTCTTATATCTTCTCTTTTTAACTCTTGAGATATGGCATCATCAATATTTCTTAATTTTCTTTCTGCTATTTTTACGTCACCTTCGATAGCAGGGGCGATCAATGATCTCATCTTTGCAGTAACTGGATCTAATAAACCTTTATATGTCAATGTTGACGCTACTTTACCAACGGCTGCATCTAAAGTAGATGTAGATTCTCCAACTTTAAATCTTTCTATAGAACCACCAAGACTTTCTCCAGCAGCCTCAATACCTTTTCTTGGAAGGTAAGAAACTATTTCTGCTACACTAGTACCACCTTTACCAACTGGGATATTAGCAGAAGTTAAAGCAGTTGTTCCTTTTAAAAATCCTTTTATAGCACTTGGGATAACTGCCGTTGCTATTGCTCCTTCTGCTCCCATATGAACTTTATTCATAAACCTACGATAAGCATCCTCCCGTCCTTGGAGCCCGAGTCTTTTATCTGTTTGAAAAGGACCTTGTTCAAAAAAGTCAGATACTGTTTCAGTATTATCAGTGGATACAATAGCGTCTGCCAAACCTGCAGCACCAATTTGTTGAACAGCTATACCAGTTTTTCTGGCTTTACTTATATTACCACCTTTTTGAGCAAGCTTTGCAGCTCGTCTAAAATTTTTAGTAATACCTAAAGTACCTTTGGCTACTAAACCTGCGGCACCTAAACCTGGTACACCAAATTGAACAAGTCCTTCTGTTATCTTTCCCGTCATACCAGCAGGATCAATACCTAATTTATTTCGAAGAGCTATTCCTCCCTCTTCAACATCTCTAGCTAATGTTTTTGTAAGACCAGAAGCATCTGATAGTATTCCAACAAGTTCACCTACACCTTGAAACATACCTATGACACCAGAGGCAACACCTTCGCCCATCTCTGTTAGAAAACCTTCGTATTTAGGATTTTGATATGTACCTTTAGGAGCCGTGGATCGTGTTTCGGGAGCCGCTGGTTGTTTAGCTAAATAAGTTTTAATTCTTCCAATGGCTTCTTCGTCAGAAATACCATCTTCGAAGGTATAATCCACACCTCCGTAGTTCAGAGTTTTACTCATTAGCTTTTACTCAAGTCAACACCAGATTTAAATAGTTGTGGCATTTGACTTAATGGAGATTTTTGTATATTACCTTCTTCATCTTCTATATCTGTTGTTAAATATCTATGAATTTCTGGGTAAATACCTTTTAGTTTATTAAGATCAATTTGAGCTCCTTGATCTGCATATTGAGACACATGACCAAGTAACAGTTTCGCTGCATTTTCTGGATTATCTGCTACATCTTTTACAAACTGATTATTTATATTTTCTGACCAGTTCGCAGCTAAAGTGCCATCGTTTTTATCTGGTGTAGTAAAAACAATACCTGCCGGTCCTGTAGCACTACCTAAATTTTCTTTTTTCTTTTGTTCTCTGTTTGTAGGTTTGTAAGTTCTTGTGTTGTCATAAATATCTTTGGCTATCTTTATGCCCTCTGGAGTAAAGGAGTATGTATTTGGATCAGAGATATCCACAGTATCTTTTGTGTATCCTTCTTTAGGTGTAATCAACCCAAGCATGAAAGGGACGGAGATAGCTTTGTTATTTATTATTGCATTTTTAAGTGCCGCTTTAATCTTATTGTCGCTTAATCTTTCTGTTTGATCCATCTTTTTAAGTTCAACCAAATAATTTAGATTAAATTTCTTTTCCTCAAATTCAGCATTTGCCTTGGCAATTTCATCTTGCCTCATTTGACCAACTTCTGTCTGAGTTATGTTGAAAATTTTTGCTTTCTTTTCTAGATCTAATGCTTCTTTTGCCAACTGCTCTGATCTTTTAGAACTCAACAATCTATACATAACATTAGTTGATTCTTTTCTATCCGCTCTAAGATCATCTTTTAAATCACCAACATCTTTTCCAAAACTCTGTAAACCTGCACCAAGACCTTTGGCTACATTAGTCAAGGCATTAGGGCTTTCGCCTGCGGCAGTTTGAAGTCCAGCATTGATTAAGTTAAACCAAAATGCTTGTCTTCTATCGGAGTCATAATTTTTTTCTAAGTCTCTAGGATCATAACCGAGTAGCTTGATACCCTCATCATAAACATCCTCAAGTCCAATCTCTTTGCCTTCTTTATTGAGTTCACCAGTTAAATCTTTTATAGCTTTATTGTATGTCGTACCTGCGATATCAGTATCTTTAAAATCTTTAGTTGTGGCAGTAGCTACTTTTTGCATAGATGCAGTTACATCTTCTTTTGCAGTGATTAAATTTGGATCTTCTGCTGCCGATAAATTTTGCTTACCTCTAAGATTAAGGTTTTTACCAAAAGGCATTAGATTGTTTACATCAAACTCTTCTGTTTTATCTTTAGTCTTAGTATCTAAAACTTTTTTGTTTTGATTATTGATAAGTTCTGAATCTATTGCAGGATTTCTAAATACATCTACTGGAGCAGTGTCTGTTGTTTCTCCAAAATCTTCAGCAATCCCCATGTTTTCCATTCCACCAAGACCACCTTCTATTTCTATGTTTGATGTGCCTCTTGGTTTCAATTGTCCATAAAAAGGAATTTGAATACTAGGAGTTATATTCTTTGTTGAAAAAGTATTAACTTTTGGATCTGTCATAATTCTATCTTGATAAACACCACCAAGCTTATACCCTTTGACTGCACCCATCAACTCTGGCGATGATGCAAGAATACCCATAGGTTGTTTAGACATACCCGCTTGACGAAACATTTTTCTTTGTAAAGGATCATTCATTATGTTGCCCTTGTACCCATGTTAAATAAATTACCAAGACCTCCAGCCGAACCGGCGGCACCTAAACCTGCAATACCTAAACCTAACATTTGAGAAGTGGTGCTTGGACCGGGGCTCGTGGTTGTAGAATAAGTTTGTTGTAGAGACGGAACACCTCTGAAGATATCAGACATGAAACCAACTTGTTGATAAGGTAATGCTTGTTGTGCAAGTGTGTTTGACCTAGCTACATCAAGTTCTTTCTGTGTTTGACCTTGACCAAGTGCACCAACACCTAATAATGAGTTTACATCTTGAACACCCATTTGTTGTCCTAGTTGTCCTAATCCCGCCGTTGCCGTTCCTAGTTGTCCTATTGATTGACCAAGTGCACCAGTTGTTTGACCCAACTGTCCAGTAAGTTGAGCTTGTCTTAATTGCTGTTGTGCTGCTTGTTGTGCGGCATTTTGTGCTTGAGCAAAACCTTGAGATCTTAATTGTGACCCAGTTCTTGCTTGTTGATCCATAACATTTCTTGCTATTTCTGCTTGTGCAATACCTTGTCTTGATCCACCAAAAGCACCTGCACCTACGGCAGTTCCACCTAGTTGGTTTTGTTGCATTTGTCCTTGTCTTGCTATATCTGCTTGTTGTGCTGCAATAACGGATTCTGTAAAAGGATCCATAAAGTCTTGATAAGAAGTAGGTGTATAGTCGGCTTGTCCAGCTCGATCTATCGCAGTTCCTATAGTTCCAATTCCAGTACCAAGAGCCTCGATCCCCGTTCCAAGAGCTTGAGATCCTTGTTGGAGATAAGGTTGAAAAGAACCGACACCTTGCATTGCACTTGTTATAGCTTGTTGTTGAGCATCGGAAAGACCAGCTACTTGCTGATCAGCATAAGGCATTTGTGAACCTTCACCCGTTAATGCTTTTGCACTAGCAAATATATCAGCTAAGTAATCTTCTTGAAAAGGAGCTAACCTTACAACTTGTTCTTGTTTAACTTCTTGTGGATCTGCCATTATGCGGCTCCTTCTAATTGTGACATCATGTCATACATTCTTGCAGCACCGACATTTCTATCCCCACCGCCTGCACCACGAACTGCTTTTGCAGTTAAAACAAACTCACCATCTGATAATCTAGCAGGAACAGAATCGGATGTTCCTGTTCCAGGTCCTTCAACTTCGCCTCCTGCCGCCGCAAGAATGCCTACATCGTCCTCATCGTTTCGTCTGTTTCTATTATCTTCAAAATATTGTCTACGCTCATCTTCATCATCTAAATTATACATCTTATCGCCAATTCGTCCATACCCTAGTCTAGTTTTACCTACTGGGTAATCACGCATTTTTTGACCAGTTTTTTGTTCTTCTTCGCCACCTGCTAAACCTGCTAAACCTAAACCTGCTATACCAGCAGTTAATGCTTTGTTGTCTTTTACAAAATTACCTATTTGATTTAAAACTCCACTACCACCAGCTTCTTGTATTGCTGAAACGGGAGTTGTGGTTGTTTGATTCATCATCATTTCTGGACCCGATATATTACTCATGCTTCCAGTGGATGCAGGTAATTTTTCAAAACCTTTACCATATCCACTCATATACGCAGTACCACCTGCAAGTGCTGCATTTAATAAAGCTTGTTCTGTGTCTTGACCAGCTGCAAGAGAACCAATACCCGATCCAATTGAAGCCCCCATTGGACCACCAAAGTACATACCAATACCCGCTCCGATAATCGGTGCAGCTTTCTTTAGTGTCTTAGTGATGTTCTTAAAAATACCCATAGTCTATACTACCAATTAATCGTTTATTTTTCAATCCTATAACGCTGTTGTACTTCTGTTTTGTGCATATTCTTGTATGCTTGCTACAACATGTAATCTATTTCCTGTCGCTGCTTGAACTTTTAATATTTCTCCACCTTGTAAAACAAGACTATGTGTTAATAATTCGACTGTAGCGTTTGCACCTACTGCTGCAACTTTAAATAAACTGAAAACATCGCTACCATTTGTAAGTGTTACTGTTACTGTGTCTGCATTACCAGAATCTTCTGAAACTAAAATTGAGTTAATAACAGATGAATTAAACTCTGCTCCACTAGGTGCTGTATACAAAGTAACCACACCAGTTCCCGTTAAATCTGCTTTTGCATTTGTTATATTTTGAATATACTGAGGTATCGCATTAATTAACATTATCTTCTTCCATCTGGTTTCATATCGACACGAGGAGTACCAAGTTTCCAAGCCACTCCTTGATCAGTAGATTCTAATTTTAAACTAAATGATCTTCCTCTAAGTCTCACATCAACAACATCTGTAAATTGTTCTACAGGAGTTGTTGCTGTTCTAGTCGATTGCCCAGAAGAATTTGTGTCATATGTACTTCCAGGTCCATTTCTTGCCTGCAATGTAAATGTAGCATTTGGATTTCCAGTGCTTGATGTAGATCCTTCAAAAGTTATATCGGGTATTAATTGTCTAATAAAACTAAACTGATAGCCGTCTCCTATATCTAGCTGACTTGACTCAACTGATGCAGTCATAGCAGAACCGTCATCATCGTTACCATTCTCGTGTTCATATAAATATTGAGAACTAGCTGCGAGAGGGTATTGTCTCACTCCTCGATCATGCCAAGCTGTTCTTGATAATGTTCCATAGTACCATGATTTATTAGCATAATTAAAAATAACATATTTGTCATTTTCCTCACTATCAGCAGATGGATAAAACCACCAGATCTCACTCCACTGAGAATTTACACCAGAAACTACTTTGTCTTTTTGAGTTTGATTAAAATCTAAAAAGATTTTATCACGAACAGTACATGGTATTTGTTGAGCTACTCCACCAGAATAAGCATAAAAATTTTCATTGCCCATCCACAAAACACTTTCATCAACGGCTACTGCTGCTTTTGAACTAGCTATAGTGATATTCTTTGAAAGCTCTTGTAGTCCAAAAGTAAATGGAGGACCTATAAATCTCATAGAAAACAAACTTCTGTCTGTAAAAATTAGTATTTGTTGTTTAGTCTCTACTGCTTGGACAAACTTAGATCCACTACTTAATCTTAAATCTCCAGCAGTGTTTGTTGCGGTAGGCGTAAAATCAGTTAAAGATTCTTGAGAACCAAAACGTATTAACAATGGATCTTGGACCGTGGTTCCCAGAGTATTAGCACCAAATGCAATAAAATGTCTGTCAATGTCAGACACCATTACTTGTTTAGCGATTGTTGGAGTATCAGAAGCCCCAGCTAAAGAAGAGAGAGCCACGGCTCGTGAATTAGTGCCATTGGTTTTATCCCAATAAAATATACCGCCATCTCTTGGATTAATAAGCAAGTCTTCACCAAAATTATCATGCGACCAAACACGAACAGTTGATGTTGTTCCAGAGGCAGCAGCATCTCCCCAACCAAAAGTTGACAAATCTGCGTTTACTCCACTGAATCCACCTGCTCCCCAACCATTTCCACCTACTGCTGTGTCCAACCCAACATTAATTTGATAAGAAGCATCTCCACCAGATCCACCATTTCCAGTGTCAGAACCATTAGCTGTCACAGTATTACCACTAGTATCTTTTGCTACAATAACAAAATTATTAGCATCAGTTATTGAGGCTATTTGATATTCTTGATTTAAAACTTCTGCTGTTATTAAACCACCTAAACTAACAGCACCTGCAAAAGTAACAAAGTCATTTACAACAGCACCATGAGAACTATCAGTAACAGTCACACTAGAAGAACCATTTGCACCTGCAAAAGTAACAGAGTTTGTAGATGTTTTACGAATTGGTGTTATATCTGAAAAAGAACCACCTTCTTCTATATAGTATTTCAAATGTGTTCCAACACCCATATAATTAGATCCATCTATTGCAATCCAATTATGTAATGCTCTTGCTGTGCCTAAATAAGTGTTGTCAGATTGTTTGACCCAACCACCTATTTTTTCTGGAAAAGGACTATAAAATCTTACTTTTTCACAATCAAAAAAACCACCCTCGTTAGAGTACGAAGTTATCTCTCTGTTTATCCCTGGTCTAAATTTTAAACTTGTTAATGGCATTTAATCACTTTTAATTTTTCTTAAAGTTATATGCTAAACTTATCCTTGACTTTACATCTTTTTGCATTTCTACGCAATGCTCCACATAACTTCTAAAGATTATTAACCTTCCCGGTTTTGGGTCATAAAAAATTCTTTCCCAAGTATCTGCACTACGCCCTTTATACTCTGGAGAAAGTTGGTCTTGAAAAGGACTTTTAAAATAAAGTTTTGCAGATTTATCATTAGCTTTAACAAAATAGATAGCACTTAATATAGAGTCACCATGAGCATGGTATTCTTGAAAATCACCTTTTCTGTAAATATTAAACCACGAATCACGAGGTATTTTATTCACACAATCATCTTGTAATCCTATTTCATTACTGTATTCAGCCACTTTTTGTAAAACAAAGTCATTAATTTTTTTAAAACTCTTATCATCAAAAATTTCTAATGTGCCTTGAGTATTATAAGTTGTGTCTGATACCCAACCCTCTCCACCTTTTTTTGCAGTTCTTTCTAACTCAAAACATCTATTGATTAAGTCTTTCTCCAATACATGGTGATGTGGATTGTCGTAATAACCTATTAATGTTGGAAAAAATCTTTCTATCATGCAAAAGGCTCTCCACAAAACCACACAACTAAAGAATATCTTGTACCTTTTGTAACTGGCTTAACTCTGTGAACTGAATATGAAGGAAAAACTATAATAGTTCCCTTTTTTTCTTTTATTTCTATTTTATCATCAAAAAACTGAAACTCACCACCCTCGTAATTTTCATTAAGTACAATCGTCATTGATAATTTTCTTGTTTTACCATTAATAAATTTGTTTTCTGGTGCTTCAAATCTAGTAAAACCATTACCATCTTGATGAAAATCGTAATGACCTTTTGTTTCGTATTTTGTTATTTGCATAGCTTCACATGCATCTATTTGAAAGTTCCAATTAGAATTTTTATTAGCTACATTAATGTAATGCCAGACAATATCAAAAAGCCATTGTTCATTGCACCAAGCTACTTTTGTAATTCTTATATCTTTATTAATTTTAGATTTTTCGGGGTCTAGTCCAATGCTACCTACCTTAGCTACTTCCCATTTCTTTTTTCCATAATTAATTATTTTTTCACAACACTCTGAATTTAATTCATTTTTAAAAACCCAGTAGGGGTATATTGCATTTAAAGAACCATCTAACATTTTATTAATCCCATAAATAACTATACCAACCAGTAACTATAGTTTTCTCTCTTGTATTTGATATTTGACTAACATGAGTATGTGTCCAATCAACTGGAAAAATAACAGTCTTGCCTTTTTGTGCCTTTATTATTCTATTTTGGTAAATAAATTTAGTACCACCATCATCTAAATCATTTAAATATGTCATAAATACTAAACATCTTTTTATAGTTTTAGTAAAACTTCCATCTCTTTCAAAATGTTCTATTTTAAAACCACCACCCTTTGGATAATGTTGTATGTTATATGGCTCAATTATATTAAATTTGATAAGATTTTTTATATGGGGATATATTTTGACATACTCATCTAAACATTTTTGTAATTCTATACGATAATCTTGAAAAGGTTGTTCAAAATAATTTGCATGTATTGGCACATCTATTGAATCTTTAACATCTTTCATATGTGCATGCTCACCATCTGATGTTAATGCATGTCCTTTGACTTGCTTATCTGTATTTTTTTGATAATATTCTAATATGGCATCACAAATACCCTCTGGTATGTGCCAAGATTGTATAAAATCTTCACCAATTTTTATAGGGTGTTGGTGCAAGGTTAATCCTCTATTAGTTCCCAACCAGTAGAATTATCTGCTTGATATGCTTCTTCGTTCCATTCATAAAAAACATATGTACTTGATGGGTCAGACAAAGGAGCTTCCCAAACCCATGTTGTTTCATTTAGAGTCCAACTTAAATAAGGTTGTGAGTGATAGAATTTGTCTTTTACACTATCATAGACCATACCTATTCCCGCAAAGTTTCCTCTTAATGCAGTACCACCATCAGTATGAACACCTCGTAAAGTATTATATGATGTTTGAATCCAAGTTTCGTTTTCTGGTAATGTATCTATAAAATCTTGTTCTGCAACAATGACTTCTGTTACGATTCCATCTACTATTTTTGCAAAATGTGCCATAGTTTATCCTTGAAATTGATATTTAATAACAACCATACCAGAGCCACCATTACCTCCTGCTGGACTTGGATCGGAAGCACCACCTCCTCCTCCACCACCAGTATTTGTACCACCATTGCCACCAACGGTGCCACTTCCAGCACTACCATTAGCTACGCCACCAGTTCCGCCGGGTTTTGACCTGTTACCACCACCAGTGTCTCTTCCTGCACCACCGCCACCGCCACCAGTTCCTCCGGTGCTTGCAGATATATTTGTTGCACCATTGCCAAGATTACCTAGTGCACCACCACCTCCTCCTCCAGAGAATGTAAAACTCGGTCCTAATATGCTACTTGAACCTCCCGCACCTCCAGTTCCATTTCCAACAATTGCATTTACAGATCCACCAACGCCACCTTTACCACCACCACAGGCAGAAGCCACTGGAGAAGAACCACTTGTTCTTCCGGGGCTTACACCACCACCATTGTTACCTTGACCTGATGTTCCTGCTCCACCACTTGATGTTGAACCTGTGTTTCCTGCACTTCCACCTCCACCAGAGCCTCCTGCTCCACCATTATTAGCTCCAAGACCTTGTCTAAAGCCTGAGCCAGAGCCTCCTCCAGTAGATGATATATTAGAAAAGGTACTAGTTCCTCCTTGACTTCCAGGGTTTCCATTAGTAGAGCCACCACTTCCTTTAGAGCCACCACCACCTACAGTGATACTATAGTTTTGTGCAGATACTGAAAGGTTGCCAGTACGCATACCTCCACCTCCGCCACCACCAGCGATTTGACCTCCGCCGCCACCACCACCAGCGACAACTAGATATTCAACAGTATTAGATCCAGCAGAGTTTCCACCATCATTAACTGCAAAAGTTGCTGAAGTATTAAATCTATGTATTTTAAAGTTACCAGATGTAGTTACTGTACCACCAGTTGCAGATACATATGCAGTGTTTTCTGAACCTCTAAAGTCATCCATTTGCAAAGCACCAGATGTAGGTATTTCTCCATTATTACCTGTTATACCAGATGGTACATTATCACCACCAGAATAATATTCACTCATACTTATTGGGTTTGAACCACCAAATTCTGTTTGTACGGCTGATAAAGCTAATGAGCCAGATGAAGGAATTGCCATTTACTACCCCTTTTTAAGTTCGTCTATTTCATTTTTTAATTCTTTGACTGCTTCAATAAGAACAGAACATATTTTACCATAATCTACTGATTTAGTTTGCATCTCATCATCTGCCGTAAGAACAACTTCTGGTAAGATAGCTTCCATATCTTGTGCTAAAACACCAACTTGTTCTCTAGCATTTTCTACATCATTTCTTTTGTAGTAAACACCTTGCATCTGCATGACTTTTTCTAGACCATTCTCAATATTAGAAATATCAGTCTTTAATCTTTTATCAGAAAAGGCAGTTACATCATTATTAAAAGT
>Ga0098038_1000612_pt1 | contig 15760 bp, 16 predicted proteins | sample 5B_taG_FD_75051 | JGI IMG/M metagenome (GOLD analysis project Ga0098038, IMG submission 75051) | Marine viral communities from the Subarctic Pacific Ocean - 5B_ETSP_OMZ_AT15132_CsCl metaG | ecosystem: Environmental > Aquatic > Marine > Oceanic | place: Pacific Ocean | collected 2015-01-08 | reverse complement strand
GATAATAAATCCAATGTTAGTAAAGCTTTAGACTTATCAGATTGAGCTGATGCCATTAACATTTCATACAATTCTTTTTTCATTTTAATAGTTTTTTAGCTTCTTTTTTTGTTTTACCATATTTCATTAAAATATCTACCACTTGGTCTTTTGATAGTATTTCTAAATATTGCTTTACCTCACTCTGTGAAACACCATACCATTGTGATAGATACCATAACATCTCTTTATTATATTTATCAGCCTTTTTACCTTTTATGTATTTATCAAAACTTCGTTTTTTAGGTAGAAAGTCTAAGTATAATTTGTAGACATCTTTTGGTTTTAAAGTACCTATCGTGTATTGTTGTAACTCATTTATTATAGGTAGTAAATCCATGTTCATACTTAACCATCTGTTGATGATAAATGGTGAAAATGATTTCTTATCCATCTCTGATAGAGATTCCCACGATTGTTTCTTTTCCTTTATACCACTTAGGTGTTGGAATATGGTTTTTGCTTTTTTACTCATACTTATTATGTTTTACCCAAACTCTTTTTAGGATATGGTAATATTTCATATTTGTTTTTAAGATTATTAATCAATTCTTTTCTATGCCGTTTACTGTTTGGTAGTAGGTAAATATATCTATGCTTTTGAACCACTTTCCTAAACTCTATGTTTGGGTACTTATATAATATTTGATTATGGTTTCGTGTACCAAATGTATCGGATGTTGTTCTTGGATGCTTCCACTTACCATCAACTTTGTATTGGTATCCACCTGTTTTATCAGTTAATCCACAATAATACCAATTGGTGGCTTGATATATAGTACCAACATGCCCATGTGATGGGTCAGCGAAACTAACCAGACAATCGATTTCTGTATGTTCTTTTTTAATACGTCTTATGGCTGACCCAATTATGTATGATTCTACATTTTTACCAGCCCAATCAAATGAATATAAACGCTGTAATTCCCAATAATTAGGAGATGGTAGTGCATTTTTCATTTTTGGTGTTCCAGAACTACCAAATGTTATAACCGCGTTCAATTTATTATCTATATAACACCCCAAAATAAATTCAGCAGGTGGCCATACTCTTGCATAATGGCGTTTAACAACAATTTCTTTCGCAACTTGTCGTGATATTTCTTGTATTTGGATACGGTTCTTATCAAAACATAGCATTTCAACTTTAGTATTTGGGCTACCTTTCCAAAATTCCATTATGGTAACATTTCTTTTGGTAGGAATCGTTCAGCTACTTCACCACAATCAGCACATCTAACTACTGGTATTGGTAATATAGATTTTTGACCACTTGGTGATTGAACTGCTGGTACTTCTTTAAACATTGTAACCTCTGTAAAAAATATACTACCACAGTTATTACATTCAACTGTAGGTAATTTTGTAGGGTCTAACTGCATTTTTGCTTGTGGTTGTTGTTGATTACCCATACCAATAACTTTTCCTTTACTCATAATTTATCCTTTTATGTCAACTAATATTTGTAATAACATAGACATTACATTGATTTCCTTATCAACTACTGATGCATCTTTGTATTGTGCTTCTGCTATTGTTAAAATTGTATTACCAACTCTACTACCACCATAAGTATCCACTTCATCATATAAAAATCTATAGAATGGTGTAAAATCCTTAACTTTGGAATCTGCTATAATCTGACGTATGTTTGTAAAAGATGTTTTAACATCATCCTTACTCATCAATTCAATTTTAACATCATCCATATAGTTTGCTTGGATAGTTGATGTTTTATCAATTTTCATTACACCACCAACAACTTGTCTTTGGGCGGCATTTAGAACTCGTCTAATATCAGGATATCCACTATTAACCAAAACTGCTATATCACCCATCACATACTCAACATTCTCGGTTTTCAATATATCAGCTAGACGTATAGCCACCTCTTTTTTAGATGGTGGTGTTATCGAAAATGTCTGACATCTACTTTGTATTGGGTCAATAATTTTCTCTACATAATTACAAGTTAGTATAAATCTTGTAGTTTTAGAAAATGTTTCCATCAAATTACGAAGTGCCGCTTGAGCATTTGGAGTAAGATAATCTGACTCATCTAATATAATAACTTTCCATTTACGGAAACCCATTGATGATGCGAAACCTCTAATCTTATCCCTTACAGCATCAACTGAGTTTTCATCCGATGCATTTACATACATAACATCACAATCAATCTGATTGGTTATGATTTTAGCAAGAGTTGTTTTACCAGTTCCAGCTTGTCCATATAAGAGTAGATGTGGTACATCCTCATTTTCTATGTAGATTTTTACCTTTTCAATTATGTGCTCATTACCAACATAACCATCTAACGTATCGGGTCTGTATTTCTCAACCCATAATGTGTTTTCTTTTGTTTGTATCATCTTCCAACTTCTTTTAAATAATTATTTTTCATTTGTTCCCAACTCATACCAATACCATCTATATAATATAAATGTTCAGGTTTTAATCTATTTTCTGAATGTAATTTAGTGTATCTTCTTATTGCTTTTTTCTTCCACCACTTACTTATATTATCTACACCATCAGCAAACTTTTTCTTCATAACCAAATCAGATTCAGGTATATCATCTCTTAAAAATTCACAACCATTATCATACATCATAGCGAGATATACACCTCGCTTAAACCCATGATGATATTGTGATTGTTTGATACCACATTCTTTGAATATCCTACTTAGGATTTTTTGTTTGATACCACTAACAGGTCCACTAGCAACGCCCATACTTTCACCATTACGAATTCTTTCATTAGTTATAGCAGTTGTATACCAATCTGAACGATTTTCTTTCAACCATTGATGCCAAGGGTCATAAAATTTATCATCAGGTTTTATCGATATTTTACCAGCTGATTCACCTAATGTCTTATAGTGTGGTATTCCATTGTATTGTGAATGTATTCCATACAAAGATGTAGTACCTACTGCTATGAGAGTTTGACCATACTTTTTCTTCCAATAATCCCTAACAGTTGGCGCTGTAGCCATCATAGCTATCAACTTACCACCTAAAAAATTATAACCGAGTGGTTGTGTACATACTATAGTAGATGCTATTGTTGTATGATTGAGTTTACCTTTTTTAAATTTATCATCTTTAGTCCACCCAATATACTTGTCACGTACACCCAATGATGTTACATCAGATGCTAAGGATATTTGACCTAATAACTTACCGGTCTTTCTATCCTTAACATTGATTTTAACATTACGACCTGGATTTGCAACAAAACCCATAGTATGAATCATTTTTCTAATGTAAGTCCACTTAGTAGAATTCCTAGCACCCTCAACGATTTCAACATAAGGTTCTATCTCTTGTATCTCTTTGATAGTTTGTTCCAAATTATTAATATCTGTAGGTGTCCATTGGACATCATATAACTCAGCGATTTGGGATTTGTTTTTAATCATGGATTCCTCTTGTAGTTCAACCCACTTTTTATAAAGTGTTTGTTCCTCAACTGTCATACTAGCGAGATAATCCATATTTGTAATCAAATCTCTTTTCTGAGTATCAAAATCAAATTCTGGCTTGGCTGGTTCTGTATCCCAAAAACTCATAGATTTACTATTTCAATTCTACTAAATAATATTCACTTTCGATTTCATCTGTTTTAAAACCAATGTGAGCTAACCCCTTTGATGATATTTTGAGATTACCTGACTTAGCACCTCTATTTGAAGACAAAATTTCCTTTAGGTATCTAGCTGAAAATGATATTGGTTGGACATCACTATTACACTTACAATCAACGTTAATAGATATTCTATTAGTGTTTAATGTACTATAACCCAATATGATTTTACCATTACCATCTTTACACTCAAAAGTAAATGTATCAGATTCACTAAGTGCTCCTTTTGATTTGATAAACTTAGATGTAAATTCATCATCTAATGAAATTTCAACATCAAAATCAGGTAAAGTTTTTAATGGTGGAACTACTGGTATAACTGATAAATCAGCCAACATATAGTTTACAGATGTATTAGTATCGGAAAACTTAATATAAGCATCAGCTGATTCAATTTTTACACTTGTCTGTAGCACACCTAATAAAGATTTAAGTTGTGATGTGGTATATATACCATATTCACCATTTGGAAATTCACCACTTTTAGAAGATACTGTACCTAATAAAGTTTTATCATCAGAGATAAAGCTTACATTCATAGATTTATCATCAGATTGAATTTTGACCGATTCTATCTCACCATTGAGATTATATCTACTAATAAAATTGTCAATAATTTGTTTGTGCATAATTTTTAATTTTGTGAAAAATAAATTTATTATCTAATATACTAAAATATTTTGAATTATCCTATTTTTTAGGGTAATTTTTTTTTAAAATCCGAAAAATTGTGAAGCTTTTTGTATGTTTGGATTTGGTTTATCCCATCCCATAGCGTTATAAAAATCATCCAACTTATTATCAAGTTCGTTTTGCCAAAGTAAGTCATAATCAATATATGTTTTTACTAAATCCAAAACCTCAGGTGGGTCATTGTAACCTGTTAATCCAACTGAATCTAATCCTAATGGATTATTTTTAAGATACACCCACTTTATCTTATCACCATCTTTCATAGGTTCATACTTATATGGTACTTCATAGTATTTTAATAAGTGATTATAAGTTATGGCGGCCTTTACATGAGCTGGTGTACCTTTTTTAAATTCACCTAAAGTTTGATTCTTGAACTGATACTTAGTCATATTCTTTACAGCTGAGTTTTTTGCGATATCCACAAAGTTTCGGTCAGACATACCATCTTTGTAATTAATGATTTTATCATCTATTATATCATTATCAACACCTTTCAGAATATCCATCAAAACGGTAGACATCACCTCTTTGAAGTAAGTTGGAAATGAACTACGTTTTACATCCAATCCTTTTACATCTAACTTATCACAATTTACACTATTATCATTTATAATCCATTGAGCATATCTTTTCTTTGATACCCAAAATCCACCTTTGGCGATTGTTTCTTGTTTGATATCAAATCTGTGGTCTTCTACATTAAACAGTTTTTTAGCCATTACATCATACACCATATTGATATGGTCTTGTACCTCTTTTGCTACTGATAGAATTGCTGGAATCATTTGTTCATCTGAGTTTTCATCAATTTCAGGATTCCGAGCTTTTACCAAAGGTGCGGCCTCATAAAATACTGAATCAGTATCTGTATACACATTATAATCGGCTTCCTTACCAATGTTCTTTACATAATATTGATTAGCAATCATCTCAGTAGTTTTGATTACTGTTTGACCTGTTAGTGTTACAGCCTCTGCATTATCAATATCATAGAATCTAAACGCAGGTAATCCTAATACACCATAAAGAGAGTTTAACATAATCTTTTGTACTAACTGTCTCTGATGGTAAAACTTATATAATTCATCATTCCCAGCCTTACCATGTTTCTTCATTAGGTTTTTATATTCAACCCTCTTACTAAACCAAACATCTAATATCTCTGGTATTACACCCACTCGTTCTTTAGTATACATCACACCATTTGAAGCCACACTAAGATTCATTTTATTTATGAAATCATTGAATTCACCAATATTCATTGATGGTAGTGTTTCTCTATTTACATCGGTAATTACATATGATTCCATTTGATTTTTCATATGTTTTTCGGCCGAGTAGTTGTGAATTTTACCCACTTTTGTTTCTGGACTTATACCTAATGTCATAATGATAGATGGGTATAGTGATGTTAAATCTAAATCATACACCCACTTGTAAAGACCAGGTTTTGGTTCTTTAACATAAGCACCTGTAAATTTATTATTCTCATCCTCTTCTCGGTTTCTTCTCAATGGTTTATTAGGTGCTACTCTACCACTCCTTCTCAAAAATGTTAAAATAGCACCCTCTAACCATTTTGATGAAAATAAAAAGTCTTCATAGAATACATGACCCGCATGACATATTGCTTGTGCTAACTGAATGAATTGTAATTTTCTATCCATATCAACAACTAACTCAACATCCACTAAGTTGTATTCAATAAACTTCTCAATATCATCTCTAAACAATTGGTCTAAGTTACCATCATACTCAATCTTACCTCTACCTAATTCTTTTCTTGCTACAGTATCCAATCTGTAATTTGGTAGTTGAGTATATGTAAAGTTTTTGTAAAGAGCAATGTAATCTAAGGCAGATACACCAGCGATAATATATCGTTTACGGTACTTATTCCAATGAACCTTACCAATTGGTGATAATCTGTTAGCTATTGTAGTGCCAAATAAAACTTTTAAACGGTTGTATAAATATGTAACATCGAAAAAATCTATGTTCCAACCTGTAATGATACTTGGTGATATTTCCTGCCAACTCGTGACAAAGGCCATCAGTAAATCCTTTTCAGTATGGAATGACCGAACCTTAGCACCCTTTATAGTTTTGTTTATTTCAGTTCCTTGACTAACAACATATACATAGTAATCATCTGTAGCTGAATCATGGAATGCAACTGATGTAATTTCGTTCTGAGCCTCTTGAATATTAGGTAGTCCACTATTCATTTCTACCTCAATATCAAAAGTCATTGTTACGTGTCCATCTGATATTTCATCTGAATCACCATATTCATCAATTAGAAATCTTGTTACCTCATTTACATCTGATTCATACAATTTTAGATTATCTTCATTTCTCCAAAATGTTATCTTTTTTAAACGTTCACCATATATAGATTCGTAAGCCCCATTACCATCTCTGACATAGGCATACTTACGATACTTTTTTGTAAAGTATCCTTTCTTATCATCCCAAACATGGATGATGTTTTTATCTTTTTCAAAATATACGTTCTGATACATTATTTAAATTCGGTTCTTAAATTTTTTATGAAATTGTTATCAATATCCCAACTTTTGAGTTGCGTTTCCCATAGTAAAGATTGTGCTATTTTAGTTACATCTGGTCTTTCTATTTCACCATCTAATAATTTTATTACCATTTCTTTGAACTCTTTCTTACCATCATATAATAATGGATAATTTTCACCCACCATTTCAGGATAACAGAATCCATTTGGTAGTAAATATGGTACACCCCTACTTAACCCATCGGTAGCGCTCATACTCCAAGCTGAATAACCTTGAAAACATCCAACTCCAAAGTGTGCTTTTGATATCTGATTTAGATATACTTCTCTATCAGCGTGTCCAATGTACTTAGTATATGGTTTACCTATTTCTTTTAGAGTAGTGTAAACTTTGAAATCTTGCCGTTCTGAATACAACTCATCCATAGTTTCAAAAAACCATTTAGAACCAGTATAAACACTCTCTCTATGATTAAATAAAATTGTTTTTTCATCATAACCATTTGATGGAGTAGCTGAATCACAACCCAAATACCAAGGTTGAATAATCTTATCTAATTTTTCAATAATATGTGGTTGGAAATCTTTAGATGCATTTTTAAGAATAACACTTTTTTGATAGTTTGAGTTTACACCACATACTTTCATTTGTAATATACCTCTGATGTTATTCCAAAACGAATTCTCAGTTCTTGCTCCATTATCAGGTATTTCACTCCAATGGCAATATCCAATAATCGGTTGTAATTTGTTATAGATTCGAGTGATAACATAATTGTTAGTCCACTCAGGAAGATGTGACCAAATCAAATTAAATTTTGATTCTTCCTTTTCTATAAGTTTATCAAAAAATCTATATGGATAATCCACCCTCATCTTAGGTGGAAATGGTTCAATGATATCCATCTTTCGTAAAGTAACATTTGGATAATCGAACCCATTAATAATGCCAGGATGGTTATGGTGTCCGCCAGGATATGGCAAAATCCATTCCCACTCTTTTCCTATTTTGGTATTATCTAAAAAAGATTTGAACACCAATAGGAATGAATCTCTATTGATGTCCTTTACTTGTCCAAAATTTGTGTAGTTAGGTATTACTAATACTTTCATATAATTATAGTCCTTTTAAAACTGAGGTTAGATACGATGCTGAACAATTATTAATTGTAACTTTAGCTAACTTATATTCTATGTTAACCGATGTGGATGTTGAATCATTATCAAAATTAGCTTTACCATAGTTACTACTCATTGTAGTGATTTGTACATTATCCACACTATATTCTTTTACAGATGAATCAATTCTATCAACTGATGGTCTTCTTGATGCCTCGTCAGATGTCATTAATCCAAGTGCTTGTGCATCACTGGGATTCTGCATTATTTGAATTGCCCCAAAATATAAAGGATTACCATTTATAGGGTCTATACCATTACCATCAACAATCATCTTACTGATATCTGTTTCTGTAATAGAGATGGTTTTTCCTGGCTTACCATTATCTATTGCGCCGGTATGCTTTTCGTGATAGGGTCTACTACTCTTTCTTATTTTATTCATCAACCACTTACTTAGTGAAGATAAATACTCTTTATTTACATCGTGTCCGATGCTATAATCCGAATTATACTTAATTCTTGGAGTATAGTTTTTGTGCAAAACTGCCATAATTATTAGATTTTAATTATTAATAATACTAATATACGATAATTCCTACAGAATTCCAAAATTAAACTGTTAAGATTTTGTTAAAGTTTTTACCAAAAATTTATCTCATTAGATTCTTCTGGTGGATATGTATCGTGTCTGATAACATCCGTATTATAATCTCTTGCTGATTTAGGATAAGGTTTTATTTCATGCTTCAACCTTTTCATTAAATTCTTCTTTTCTTTCTTACTCTGAGGTAGTAATTGGATGTATCTATGTTTTGGTGGTTCTTCTCTTCGCCAAAACTCTTTGTATCCATCTTTACCTATTTCTCTTTTTAAGTGTTCTAAGTTACCACTACCCCAATTGTTGAATACAGTTCTACTATGAATCCACCCATATGGGTCTTTGGATAATGAGATACCCCAATTAGGCATTAGAGCAATATCAGTATTCAAACCTTGATATATCCAATTGGTAGCTTGGTAAATACCACCTAAGTGTTCTTGTCCATTATCAGCGTATGATAATAGAACTTTAATGTTCTTATCGTTTTCCTTAATCCACTTAAATGTTTTAGATAGTGCGTTTGATTCGATATTAGAACCATATCCATCATCAACGTACAAACGAGTCAACTCTAAGATATTATCTTTGGTTAAATCCTCACATACTGAAGTTGGTGCTTTTGCTCCGACTGGGAATCCGTAAATAGCACATCCGATAAGTTGTTGCTGATTACCGAATACATCTACTTCATCACCTTTGTAGTAAATACCCAATGCGTATCTACATGCAGTCCAAGCGTGAGTATAGTGTTTCTTTATGATAATATCCTTAGCGATAGATTTTGATATCGGAGCTATACTAACTCTACTTACATCACAATAATGTTTACCCTCTACTTTCAATTGGTTCTAATTTTTTAATTTCTAATTCTATTTCGTTTTCATTTTTTGGATATGGTAAGGTTGGATGTTTTAGATTTTTAAGTAACTTCCTTCTTTCACCACCTTTCGCAAGAATGTAAACATATCTATGTTTACGAGGTTCTTTACGAATCCAAAATGGTTTATCAATCTGTTGTTGGATTTTCTTTGGGTCGTTAGTTCCATAATATGGAAATATCGTTCTCCCATGCTGCCACTCCCCATCTTCACTAAACTTAAAACTCCAACTATCGTTGAATCGTAACTTATCACCCTGATAAATCCAATTCGTTGCTTGGTAGATAGTTCCGTTATGACCTTCTTTAGGGTCTGAATATGATATCAATCCTTTGATATGTGGTGCGTTCTCTCTTAACCATTTAAAACTTTGTCCTAAGAACCAACTTTCTATATTTGAACCATAATCATCGAATACAAAAACTCTAACTAATTCTAAAACTTCGGTTCTATCTAAAAGTGGTGATAGTGATTGACCACTCAATCTCCCAATCGGGTCACCATAACATATTACACCTATAAGTTTATCAGATGAATCAAAAAATTGATGGGAGTCATCCTCAATATACAATCCTAATGCGTAAGATACTTTAGTCCAAAGATGTGAATAGTGATTTTTTACTATTATATCTTTAGCTACTGATTTAGAAATCTTTCTTACAGATAGTTTTGATATATCACAATAATGTTTACCTACTTCTTTCATTATTGATATTTATCAAATTCACCAAATAAAATATGAGTCCATGTCTGATTATTAACTATCTTACGAATGTTAGATGCAGATACCCCATTGTTTTTAGCAAGAACTCGTATGTTTCTATGTCCAATATGCCACAACTTTCTAATTGTTCTAACCTGCTTCTCAGTAAGTTTATGTTGTGGGTGTAATTCACCTTTCAAACCCATACGTCTATAACTTTTTTTCAATATACAAAACTTTTTTGAATTATCCAAATTTATCCATCACAAGATAAACACTCTGGATTCATTGCCTGTGATGCTATATCACCACGTAGAACAGATTCAGTTCTCATGTAGTAAAGTGTTTTTATACCTCGCTTCCAAGCTTCCATGTGAACTTGATTCATCCATTTTGGTGTAACTTGAGCAGGAAATGCTAGATTAAGTGATACTGATTGGTCGATGTATTGTTGCCGTACACCTGCCTGTTTTACTAACTCTAATTGATTAATCTCTTTGAATGTTTTAAATACATCCTTTACCTTATCACATTTAGTAATATCAACTAAAATAGAATCTATTTTAGATGCATCTTCATCACTAATCTCAATAAGTTTCCCATTATGATACACCCAATTATCTAACTCTTTGATATCTTGAACAGAACCACCATCAGCTAATATTTTATCCCAAGTATCTTTGTTGTTAATTCCAACTTTTCTTAGAACTTTTATCAACTCTTTATTTTTCCTAATGAAAGTGCCCTTTGATGTTTGTTCAGTAAATACATTTGCCGCCCAAGGTTCAATGCCTGGTGATACATTTCCTGCTAACTTTGAGTTAGATACAGTTGGAGCGATAGCCCTCAGATGTGAGTTTCTATATCCACTACCAACACACCAAAGTGGTTCACCATACTCTTCAGCCATATCCATACTCGCCTGTTGTGATTCTATTTTCATTTGTGAAAATATTTTACGAGTTTCAAATTGTGCTAATAATGAATCAAATGCTATTCCTTTTTGTTGTAGATATGTATGCCACCCAAGTACACCCAATCCAAGTGCTCTACCTTTTTCAGCTGAACGTATTGAGTTTTCAAAACCTCTCATATGTTTTGCCTTTTGGATGAACTCTTCCAATACACCATCTAAAAAATAAGTGGCTGTATATATTAAATCTGTATCTTTCCAATCATCATACTTAGATATATTTAATGATGAAAGACAACATACGAATGAGTGGTTTTCATCTGTATGTAGTGCTATTTCAGAGCAGATATTAGTCATATAGACTTTTAACCCATTTTTCTTATATGGTTCTGGATTCTGTTTATTGACATTACCCTTATACATGATATAAGGTTCACCTGTTGCCTTTCTTTTCTGTAATACCTTTGTCCACCTTCTACGAGCTTCTCTATCACCCATTTCAAGTTTTCTCATAAACTTATCACCTATTATAACACATTGGTGTAAATTTAAACATTGTCTATTTACATCACCTTTCGGTTCTCTAATCTCTAACCAATCATCAAAATCATCGTGTTCAATATTTAGGTTTACACTAGCAGCACCTCGTCTTACAGCCCCTTGATTTGTAGCAAGGATTGTAGAATCATAAATCTTAGCGAATGGTACAACACCATCTGATGTACCGTTTTGACTGATATTAGAACCTGCGGGTCTAATCATGTTAATACCAACACCAACACCACCACCATGTTTAGCAAGTAACATCATCTCTAAGTTCTTAGTTCCAATATCTTGAATTGAATCAGCCACATCAATACCAAAGCAACTTATTGGTAACCCTCTATCTGTACCTGTGTTTGATAGCACAGGTGTCGCTAAACACAACCAACCCCTCCAAATATAATCAAAAAACTTGGAAGCCATCTGTGGTTTATTTAAACGTCTAGCTACAGTCGTTGATACTCTCCAATACGCATCCTTTGGTGTTTCACCTGATAAAAGATATCCGTTTGATATTGTTTTAATGTAGATTTCATTACATCCCCATTCAGGTATATCAACACCTCGTTTCCAATTTAACTCATCTAATAATTTTTGCATTCTCTAATTGTCCTTTATAAAGATACCATTAATTGTTTTACCTTTTCTATTTTTAATTTCATTCCAAGCAGATTCTAAACATTCACTTGGTTCAAATCCACATTGTGATGCTAATATGATTAGTGTTACAAATGAATCACCAATACCATCTTTCAATTCAACCTCATCATTTTTAGCTAATGCACCTGCGGTTTCACCAACTTCTTCCATAACCTTTAACATCTGTTTACTTGAATTTTCAGGTTTTAAAATACCCTTTTCAGATGCCCATTCTAAAACATTACTTACTAACTCATCAAAATTCATAACTTATTGTTTTTATAATTTAAAATATATCATCCCAATCATCACCTTCACCTGCTTTACTATAATCAGTAGGTCTTAACGCGAAGAAATCGGTATGTGTTACACCACCAGTCAAATGGTAGAACCAATCAAGATTTTCTGATGCCTTTTCATCGTATTCAAAATAATCATCACCACCTACAAATGGATTATACCCCAACTCACCTAACTTTTCATTAACTCTCTTTATGATAAAGTTTTTCAAATCGTATTTCTTTAAATTTTCCAAATCACCCATTTCAAACATTTTATCTATGAAATTATGCTCTAACTCAATGATAAGTTTCGCCGCAGTGTAAACGTGTGGTTTTACATTCTCTTTTAAATCTGTGTACTCTTGACACATATGTCTGAATAATTGGCATCCCATCTTAGAATGTAGTGATTCATCCCTAACAGACCATTTCATCTGTTGACCAATACCTTTTAGTAAGTTCCTAAGTTGGAACGAATATAATACAGCAAATGAACTGTATAACGATACACCCTCTGCAAACGCTGAGAATATGGCTAATGAACGTGCCACCTCTTTTCTAGCCTCAGCTGATTTTTCTAAATCCTCATGGGTATATTCTGCGTTAGTCTGTGTTAACAGTTCAAACTTTTCAGCTATAGCAGGTTCATGTAAGAAAGCCTCAAAATCCTCTAAACCTAATGTTTCATTTAGGTATGAATATGCCGTTGCGTGAATGGTTTCTTGTGAACCAAACATCATAGCCATTTGTTTTATCTCATGTTTAGGAAACCATTTAGTTACCATCGTAGTCCAATAATCTGATACCGCACATTCTGTTTGAGCGAATCCTAATAGTATGTTACCAACTAAGTTTTTTTCTGAATCACTTAGATTTTCTTTCCAATCTTTTACATCACCTTGCATCGGTATTTCAGTATGTAACCAAAATGCCTGTGCTTGTTTTAACCAACCTTCTGTGTAATATATTGGAAATTCAAATGGTTTAAATGGGATTCTTTCTTTAAATAGTTCTGCCATTCTTATTCCTTTTTGTATTTTTTTATGATAGGTGTTTATAAATACTGATTAAAAACTTATATCACCTTTGAATTCGTTATATTTCGATAATAAATTTTTTCTTACTAAACTCTCCCCTTTATTCATATCGTTTTGGGTTTGTTTACCATTAGCCGATTGTGAAGAATATATCTGAATTACACCCGTTGACATATTGGCTTTTGATGGTAGAGTCATTCCATCAGGCCCGAATCTATTCTTGATAACGTGCCATCTACCCGTTCCTGCTAACTTGTCCTCAATCTTTCTACTAAGTGATACTACAAAGTCAGCGGTCATCAACTTTGAGAATGAACCTGCGATTTTAGTACCTGTAATGATATCATCATCTGCACCACTTCTATTTATTTGTGATGCTGTAAATATTGGACATTCATATTCACCACCCAATCCTCTCAAAGATTCCATAATTTCCTCTAACTCTTCATGTCTCTCTCGTCTACTATTACCCTTTATCAAATCAGCATAATCTATGATTATAATATCAGGTGTCTTACCTTGTAGTTTAAGTTTATCCAAACTAGCTCTAACAGAGTTTATTGATGCGGTTTTGGTAGGCCAGTATTTTACTATTAACTCACCCTTTAGGTTTTTAACTTGTCGTGTAACCTCATCTATATTATACTTTAGATTAGGAACTGGTATACCTGTTAGAACTGCATCATATCTTTGTCCTACATAACCCTCATTCAATTCCAAAGTGTAATGAACCACAGTTTTACCAGCCCTTACTGCTGACATACCAACGTTCACTAAAGCCCACGATTTACCAATACCTGGCGGTGCCGCGAATATTATTAACTCACCTTTACCAAAACCACCATCAACTAACTCATCAATCACATCCCAACCTGTAGGTACAACATCTCTTACAGTCGATTCATATCGGTCTACAATATCCTCTTTGTAATCATGTCCTACATTAGTATCTTGTCCAGCTTTCATAGCCGAATCAATCTTTGTCTTTATTTGTTCAATCTTACCCTCTTGTAATAAACCAACAGATTCTAATATTGCATTCTTTACTTCTTGATTCTTACAAAATTCAATCGTTTCAGATTTAACATAATCCAAATCTTCTGAATCTAAACTATTCCAAATTTGTTTAAGATTATCAACAACAGATACTTTTAAGATATCTCTATCTACCTTATCCAATTCAACTTTGAACACATCCAATGTTGGTAACTTTTCATATCTATCAAAATGTGATGATAGAGTTCTAAGTATCCACTCATTTGAGTCAGAATCAAAGTATTCTGGTTTGATGATATCATATACTGTTTTAAAGAATATCTTATCAGAGAGTAACGCTGATATAATCTTTAACTGAAATGATGTTCCGAATTTACTTCCAAATTTATCCATAAATCTAATATACGAAATAATTCTTATAAAACCAAATTATTTTTTAGTTTGTTTTGAGTAAGTGTCTAAATCAGACCAAGTATTAACCAACCAACTTTCTATATTTTTAAAAGCAGTATACAACTTATCTATCATAAACTCCTTTTTGAACTGAAATGAGTTCAGTTGTGTTATTGGTGATTCTACAATCTGCCGTACATTTGATTTTATGGATGATGCTATATCAGGTTCTGATAACTGCATTAGGTTATAATTTAGTTCTAATACATCCTTTTTTTCTAATATCTTATTTTTCAATTTTTCATCATCCAAGTTAGATATATTTTCCATTACAGAATCCAAATCTAATTTTTCATTCTGAAGAAATGTTAGTTTTTTTAGTATTGTTTTCGGCCCTACACCACGTACACCCGGTATGTTATCTGATTTATCACCATCAAATATTCTATAAAATACCAAGTTATGTGATGGAACACCATACAACTCTTTTACATCATCTTTATACATCCATTTCTTTTTAGTTGGTTGATATACTGAAATTCTATCATCAACTAATTGCAAAAAATCTTTATCAGATGAAACTATCATAACTTCTTTTTTGAAAATGTGTCTAGCGGCATAAGCCATTATATCATCGGCCTCAACATAATCAATGTAACATAAATCAAGTGGTAGTAAATCTAAATACTTAATCAACAATCTAAACTGATTTTTCATTGATTTTTGTTGGTCTTC
>Ga0098038_1000608_pt1 | contig 15891 bp, 14 predicted proteins | sample 5B_taG_FD_75051 | JGI IMG/M metagenome (GOLD analysis project Ga0098038, IMG submission 75051) | Marine viral communities from the Subarctic Pacific Ocean - 5B_ETSP_OMZ_AT15132_CsCl metaG | ecosystem: Environmental > Aquatic > Marine > Oceanic | place: Pacific Ocean | collected 2015-01-08 | reverse complement strand
TTTTTTTCTTATGCACAATGAAAACAGCAGGTGAAGTTGTGGGTAATCCACTCTGGTTTACTCCAGTCATGATGTTAGCAGTACTATTACTGATAGAAGGTCTTCACACATCTGCTCACTTACATCAAGAGATAGATGTACATGGTATCTGTAGGCAGAACAAAGAGTACATTGAGAGTAAAGAAAACGACTACTAAATATTACAACAAATTGTATAAAAATGACAGACTCAAACATTCAACCACCTGATCCTTCTACTCTTAATGAGATTCCAGGAACAGATGTAACTTTTACTACACCTGCTGGTTTATATCCAGAGACTACTGATCCAAATCAGGATGTAGTTGTTACAACTGGAACAGCAGCAGACACATACACTGTTGATCCTTATGCAGGAGCAGTTGATTTTCAGGTAGATAATATGGTAACTTCTACACCTGATCCTAGAATAGATCATATACTAGAACATCTACACAATCTTGAAGCTAAGATTGATCAGATCATTTGTGATTGTAATCACCACAAAGAACCTCCTGTTTATCAAGGACATGTGGTACTACATGCTAATGAACCTACTGCATAGTACAGCAAAATTGAAGCTTCAATTCCATGAACTCCCGAAAATTTTTCGGGGGTTTTTTTGTGTCAAAAAGTCGCACTAAGATCCAGTAGATTTTAGTCTCTTATTGATAAAATCTGATGACCTTTCATATAATGTATTTGTTTTAAATTCATTGACAAATCTTTCTAGTAGTGGTCTTTTTAATAGATATATTTCTCTCTTCTTTTCGTTCTCTCCTACTTCATGATCCCAATTACTAATTGCTTCTGATACTGTGTTGCCAGCAACAGTTATTGATTCAGTACCATTCCAGTATGTAAATGTAGAATCGTAGAAGTTTTTGTCTACTGTTAGTCCACCTTCTAATGCTATTACATCAAGACCATCAACAGTTTCACCTGATTTAGTTTCTTTTGTTTCGTAGTGGTGTATACCATAAGCTTCATCTACGCCATACTTATCTTCTATTACCTTTCTTAGAGTCCAGTTATCTAATGGGAATGAGAACTGTGGATTGATATAGTTATTGGTTAGGATAATAATCCAATCGTAGGATGGATCTCCATAGTAATCTGCTGCAACGGTTTCAATTTTAACACCCTCATTGACAGCATATTTTTTATAGTAGGTAGCATATCCAAACACATCTTTGTTTATCTGATACCTACGAAAGAAATTCTTTGCAATAGTATAATCAGATTTAGAGAATGGATAACTGATAGGTTTAGTATCGTATTGTATGTCTGGTAGTATGGTGAAGTACATTAGTATCCTTTGTTAACCTCTCCTTTGAATATAAGTTTGCTTTCTATAAAGTTTATTGATAATTCTGTTGCAACAGGAGATCCATCAGTGTATGTAGAATACATTCCGTCTGGAGTATAACTTACACGTACTTTACTTATTGCACATGGTTTAAACTGAGCAACATGATAGTGTGTTTCGTTTCCATTCATAAATGTGAACTTACACATCCAAGGAACATGGATAAAGTTTTCTTCATTAAATACGAAGGATTCATCAGATTGATTTTTCTTTTGACGAATACCTCCTGCACCTGAAATTTTATCACCCCATTCTGGAATTGGATCATCCTGTGATCCGTATGATGGTAGTGATGCATCTCTAAATGCATTAACTATTGATTTGATTACTCTTGCTTCCTTTATATTTTTTGGAATTAGTTTCCATGTCATTCCAATTTCTCTTAATTCTGGTGAGTCATATAAGAGTTCTGTGTTAGGATTCATAACGATTCCTCTTGTAGAACCAGATATATCATTCATTGTTAAAGCTCCACCAATACCAGGCATATTGTTTAACATGCTTTTGTTTAGTGCAGTTTGGAAAGATTTCCAGTTACCACTAGCATTCTTCAGTGTTTTATTTGTGAAGCTCATGTTTGCTCCAGCCAAAGATGCTATTGCTGCTCTTCCTACTCCACTGAACTGTTTACCCTGCCATGTTTGTGCTAGTTCATTACCTAAGTCTTGTGGCATAGGTAATATAATTGATGGTCCTTTAATTTCTAAGTCGGTTGAGTTCATGTACAGGTCATATGTACTAGGAGCATACTGTTGTTCAGGAGTATACTTCATCTTCTTCTTTGTACCACCTGTACCATCTTGGAATTTGCTTTCTCCACCCATAACATTTTTTTGGTATTGTTTACCGAATGGTGGGTTGTATTTACCAAATTGAAAGAAAACATAATCGGTATCAGCACCAAGGTATGTGTCGTTAGGATACCTTAGTGTATTACTATCAGGTCTTGCACCATCAAGAGTGTTTGGGTCATCAATATAAGCAGCTTTGACTTCTTTTTCCTGTCCAAATTGATCAGTGACATTGCTACCAAGAATATTATTTGCCATTATTTTTCTACCATAGTTTTATCTTGAGTAATTCCATAGCCACGGATAATTCTTTTTTGTTTGATCTTATCATAGAAATCTTCATTGATTTCATCCCAGACAACTTCTTTTGGATATGAAGTTAGTCCACGATTTGACTTGGTTGTATGGACAAAGTTTTCTACTGGTAATAGAATAGCAGTAGCCCATTCAACAGCAGCTAGATCAAGAAAGTAACCGTCAACATAACTAGTTAAGTATTTATGGAAGCATTTTCGTGGAGCATCAATTCTTCCTTCAAATAACCTCTTTACAACCCATGCTCTTCTCTTTGGTGTCAAGTAATGTAGGTTTAATCCCCAGAACTCATTTCTAGTTGCTTTAATTACATAAACAAGCGGAAATTCATCATAATATGGTAGTCGTGCAGCAGTTTTTGCTTTGTATTCAAAGAGATACATGTGACCTGAGACAGCCCATCTTCTTATTTGATTCTCATCCTCTTGATCTTCTGGACCCATCCGATCTTGTATTTCATCTCTTATTAATCTTTCTGGGTTATCATTAATTCTTAATGCATATTTTCTAACTGCATTCCTATACCATAGGTAGTTTTTTACTTCCCCACCTGCTTCTGCTTTTATTTTTTCAAATATAGTTTCGTATCCTGAGTCTTCTTTAACTTCAGGTACTTGTATGTCTTTAAATCCTGCTGCCATTGCTTCATACCGCTAAGTGATCCTCTGTTAGTATTAAAAATTGCATTTGCCTATCACCGCAGTAATTTTCCGCAGCATTCCACTTGGAACGATTTACTGCAAAGGTTAGAGCAGCTTTCTTGTAGGCTTTGGTTCTTTTATCATGATTATCTGGAGGTTTGGTTTGTTTTTTAGGTTTTACCTCTACGATGTACTTATCATATTTTCCTTTTGTGTTACGAACCTTTATATAAAAATCAGGATAATATCTATGGAAACGCCTATCAAGCGGTGAACGGTATGGTATGATTACTGTTTCACTTCCCCACTCAATTATTGAGGGAGTAGTATCGCAATATACCATAAATTTACGTTCCCAAAGTGATCTGTACACGATCTTTGTTGGATTTCCACGATATTTTTTTATGTTTACTGGTTTATAAATTCCTTTGTATGCCATATATAATATATAATCCAACATTTATATTTAGAGTGGCAACAGTTACTAAGATTAATGATTTTATGGAAAAGATTAGTAGTAGGGGAGGAATGTCCCTTACTACTGGTTTTGATGTTCAATTTGATTTTAAAAAAGCAAATAGACCGTTTGCTGAAACTTTTTATTCATCATACAATAAAAATGTTGTTGAAATGTTTTGTGATGAGGCACAACTACCTAATGTTCAATCTGCTGTAGGGCAAATAAATGGTAGATATTTAGGTGAGGGTAGTGTATCTTATCCGCACACTAGGATATTTACTGATGTTGGACTAGGATTCTTACTTGATGCTAATGTAACAGCCTTAAAATTTTTCACTGCTTGGTATGATTTCATTTATAGTGAAAAGATGGAAGGATATAATGGAGGAATTGAGGCAGCTAGAGGAGCATTAAGACCAGAACCTGAGACTCGTTCTAATAGAATGCAGTTTATGGATGATTATACTTGTACATGCAGAATTATAAAATCAGAGACTGGACGTAATAGATCTAATGAAAGAGCACCTATAACTTATTTGCTAGAGAATTTTTATCCATATTCTATTGACGCTGTTCCTTTATCGTATGGAACGTCTCAGATAGCAAGGGTTAATGTTAGTTTTTATTATTCAAGGCATACTGTTAGATATGGTAATGTTGAAGGTGGATATGATCCAATGAAGGATACTCCAGGTCAAGGATGGGATCCAGAGGCAGGTATTAATAGAGAAAGATGGACTCCACCAGCAGTAATAAAACAACAGATGGAAGACAGAGCTCAGGAGAAGTTCTTAGATGAAGGTGGTCATAGAGATAGAACAGATGAATTTGAAGGAATTAGTACCATATAGTGTGTCAAAATTGAATTTTTGATTCCATAAATCCGCAAAAATTTATTCTGCATATTTTTGCCTTAAAAAGTCGCTATATATAAATATACGACTTGAAATTTTTTTAATGGCATTACCAAAGGTAGGTTATCCCACATTTGAGCTTGAATTACCTTCTACAGGGAAAACTGTCAAATATCGTCCATTTCTTGTAAAAGAGGAAAAGGTGCTATTATTGGCACTTGAGACACAGGATGAAAAAGAAGTTCTTAACGCAGTTAAGGATTTAATCAAAAATTGTGTTATTTCACGAATTAAGGTAGATACACTACCTAGTTTTGATTTGGAATATTTGTTTTTGAAGATTAGAGCAGCATCTATTGGTGAATTGATCACTTTGACTGTAACATGTCAAGATGACAATGAAACAAAAGTTGAGGCATTTATTAATATTGACGATGTTGAGGTTTTTAAACCAGAAGGGCATGATACTAAGGTTAAACTTAGTGATAATATGGGTATTATCATGAGATATCCAAGTATGCAACAATTTGTAGATAGGGAGTTTTTGCAGAAAGAGATGAAAACTGAGGAGGTATATGATTTTATCTCCGATTCAATAGAACAGATATTTACTGATGATGAGGTTTTTGATAAAACAACGACTTCTAAGAAAGAATTCCGCACATTTGTTGATGGTTTGACTACTAAGCAGTTTGAGTCAATACAGCAGTTCTATACTACATGTCCTAAGTTGAGTCATACCTTTAAGGTGACAAACCCTAACACTGGCAAGGAATCTGAGTACACAATTGAGGGATTACAGAGTTTTTTCGCATAGCCCTCTTTCAAAATAGTTTGGAAGGGTACTTTAGACTCAATTTTGCTTTGATGCAGTACCATAAATATAGTTTGACTGAAATTGAGAATATGATGCCTTGGGAGAGAGAAGTTTATACCACTTTCTTAATGCAATACCTTGAAGAAGTCAAACAAAAACAAGAAGCAGCAAAACGTAAATAGTGGCAACATCAACTAAGACATACTCAGGAGATTTATCAACTGCAATAGTTGGTAAAATTTCTGATGTCATTGATGATCAGAGAAAAAAGAGCGAGATTGAAAAAACAAAAGCATCTCCAGAAGTTAAGACAGCTGCAACAAAATTAGTAACTTCTAGAACTACTGAAGATAAAGTACAGAAAGATCCTAATTTAAAAGAATATATTTCTAAGGTTTTTGGTACTGAACTTGATGCTAATATAATACAGACAGAAGGTAATGTTAAAGCTTTAACAGATCAGGTAGTATCTATTAATCAAGGTCTTCTTAATACTCAGAAATTGGTTATAAACCAAAATGAGTTGATGGAGAATAAATTTGATCAGATGTTGGGTATAATTCAACAAAGATCTTTAAGTACTGAACAAGCAGAAAAAAGTTTAATAGCAAAATCTGGATCAGGGATTATTGATCAGATTGGGAAAGAGTCTTTTGGTAGTGCTAGAACTGCTAGAGGTGGTCTTGGTGACATGATAAGAAAAGCTAGAAATCTTGCACGTCTCCTGAGATTTCTTCCTTTTAAGGGTAAGCTTGCTGGTACACTTGGTGTTACTGGTTTGACAAGAGGAGTTAGAGAGGTTGGTAAGAAATTTGCTTCTGGCACTGGAAGTAAGATTGCTGTTGATAGAATGACTTCTGCTGCTGGTAAAGAAGTTGTAAGAAAGAAAATTTCTAAACAATTTGTTAAAGGTGCTGCTGGCAATATTTTAGGAAAAGGAACAGCAAAACGTATGGCTCCTAAAGTAGGTGGTAAGCTAATTCAAAGAGTTTTTGCTTCTCCTGTTATTAGAAACGAATTACTTAAAAGATTGGGAAAAGGGGGGTTGGGTAAGATTTCAGCGAAGATTGCAGGTAAATCTGTTCCAGTTGCTCAGACAGCATATGGTATAGTTGAAGGATTAGCACGTTTTCTAATGGGTGATCCTAAAGGTTTTGCTTTGTCTATGGGTGGTGCGATACCTGCTGCTGGATATGGTTTTACCGTTCTTGATATTTTTCGTGATATTGATAGAGATGCTTATAATCAGCATATTGAACCGAATCTTCCATTACCATCTGATAGAAATATAACAGATTTTATTCAAAATGCATTGGGAGTTAGTCCCGATCAGTATGAAACTGGTACTAGATTACAACCATCATTTATGAATAATTTCTTTGAAAGAAGTGTTGTTGCTTCTGCTGCACTTATTGCATCTGCTGCTGGTGTTGCACCAGCAGTAAACGCAGAGATAAGATCTTCTGGATTAGGTCATATACCCGTAGAGAATTTGAATATTAGAACTGATATTGGTAATATATCTAAAGCTTTCTCTAATAATACTATAAGTAAGAGTAATTTAATAGCAGAAGCAATCCCATCATTACCATCGTTATCTGGTTTTGGAGGTAATGATACTGATAATGTCAAAGAACCTTGGAAGATATTTGGTATGGATCTTCCTGATTTAGGTATTACAGAATTTCTTGGTGGTGCTATTAGTACTGCTAGAGATATAGTTTGGGGTCGTAAGGATGATGGATATTGGGGTCCGAAGTGGATGGGAATCAAGAGAGGTAACAAAAATATAGAACCAAGAACTACGATAACAGGTCAAATAACGGATCCAGAAGAACTTGCTTTTTTAAAAATGGTAAGAACTGTTGAAGGTACAATAGGTCCAGATGGTTTTAATACTTGGGCTGGTGGAAGAACTGATATGGATATGACTTCCATGACTCTTTCAGAGGTATATGATGAACAGACACGAAGAATGAATTCTGGAGAGGCAACAATGATGATTAATGGTGAACCTACAATCTCTGCTGCTGTAGGTGCAGGTCAATTTTTGGATCCTTTTCAGGTTGCTTCGGATATGTATTTAAATGATCCAAAATATGTTCCTAAAAAGTGGGATCCTGATAATATATTGTTTAATAAGGAATTGCAGATTGATATGATGCTTTATTCTGCTAAGAAGACGAGAGGTATAGATGTATCTGAACCTTTAACTCTTAAAGGAATTGAGGAACTTGAAAAAGAATGGGCTGGTATTGGACCTCATTATGGTCAAACAACAAGAACAGTAGAAGAATCTTTGCAACTTTATAATAAATTTTTAAAGCAAATAGAAATGACACCTATTGAAGATCGTAAGGTTAGTCAAATAAATTCTACCAGTTCTGAGGTTGAAGAAAGTTTAGATTCATTTGGTGCTGGTCCAACTATTATCATCGCAAACACTACATATGTTAGTGGCAATGATTCATCTTCACTTCCTACTATTCCTGAAGGTGATAATGATTGGGTCAGGAAATATAAGTTATACTCATTAGCAAGTTAATATGGTAGCAGCATCTAAGACATTTTCTGGAGATCTTTCAACTTCTTTAACAAGTGCTATAGCAGATCTTGTTCTTGCAGCTTCATCTTCTGGTGGAAATAAGGTTGCACAAGCTACGCAGTTGGCTGAACAGTATGGTGTTGATCCAATGCTTAGTAAAGGCGAGTTCTTTATTCAAGGATTAGCTGAGGGTGCTACTTCTGGATTGCCTGGATTTATGAGATATAGATCTCCAGAAATAAATGAGTCTTATATTGCTAGAGGACAGAGCTCTAGTGATCCATTGATGGGTGTTCCTGCACATCTTAGAGATTTACCTGAATACCAACAGAGTGCTAATCCATTAGAACAAAGATTTAAAGTAGCAACTGGTAGGACTCCATACTCTCCTTTAACAAAACAGTTATCTGGAGTTACTGGTATGTCACCAGACAGAGCAGCATCTGGTCAAGGAGTAAAAGTTCATGATGAAAAACTTGGTCAATTCTTAGCAGTAGTAGCATTGTCTTTGAGTGCTAGTTTAGACTCTGTTAAGAAGAGGTTGAATGAGACACAGGAAGGTTTAATAACGGTTAGAGATGGTGTATTGAATCTTCATAAACAATTGGAAGTTAGTAATGATGTTCTTGAGAATAAGTTAGATCAAATTATTGATGCTCTTAGGGAGCAGGTGTTTTCAGATAAGGTTCGTGATGATAAACTAGAAGCAAAAGAGACAGAAGAAAAAGCAGAAAAAAGTCAAGAACAATGGAGTACACAGGTAGCTCAAAAAGTAGGAGAAGATGAGGCAGAGTTTCAAGATAGATTGCAAGCATCTGAATTGCAAGATTTTTTAGAGAATGTAGAATCTCAACAAGATGATCTACCAATAAATGAAGGTGAGGATGGATCAGGTTTTGCTAGAGGTGGTATTGCTTCTGGTCCTGATAGTGGTTATTGGGCTAAACTTCATGGTGATGAGTTAATTACTCCATTGGATAATAACTTTACACAAGGTGAGCAATTAGCATCAGAAACACCCATTAACATGAATTTCCCTAAAGGAGATAATTCTAATAATATGAGTCCACGGATTACTAATATTAATAGATCATCAGGTAATAAGTCTTCTATGAGTATGGTTGATAGGTCTAAGAATATGCTTAAAGCAATGGAATTACCATTTAAAACAACTGGTATTGCTTTGATGCACATGCTTGGTAAATCTGTAACTGGCAATCCTATTTTTGGACAACAAGCACCAAGTATAAAATCTATTGCTGAACCAGTAGCAAGTGCCTTTGGTGTTAATAATTCAATTACAAATAATGTAATGAAAACTGCTTCTTCTCAAGAACATGAGAACAAGAGAAGAGAAGAAACTCAGAATTATACTACTAAAACTAAGAAGCCTTGGTGGGAATCTATTACTGATCTCTTTAGAAGAGATGAACCTGTAATAGAAGAAGATGAGGAGAAAAAGGATACTACTGAGAGTGGTATCAAATCTTCAGTAGAGAGTAAGACAGGTATGGTAATTCCTAAGAATGATATTATTAGAAATAATTCTACAACTAATAAGAATTGGTTTGAAGGTGCTAAGAACTGGTGGAATAGAGGAAGGAATGCAAGAGTTCCTAATGAGAATATGACACGTTGGTTTGGTAAGAAAGGTTTAATTGCAGATGATTGGAAACAACGTGGAAAATTTGGTAAGGGTGGAAAAATGGGAGGATGGGATATAACTCGTGGATTTAGACCTGGCGTTCCTGCTAGTGAAGGTGGAATGATGTCTGGACCTACACCTGCTATTAGACAATCAATAGAGAGACCATTGAGAGCAATTAGATCGTTGGGTTCACTGAAAGGTGGTTTTATAGGATTGATACTTAATGAGTTAATGAATCCAGCACCATTAGCAGATGGTACATTAGAGGGCAATAAAAATGCGGTTACAGATTTCTCTAATCTTGAAAAAGATACTATAGAAACTAACAATCTTGTTTTACAGAAGTCTATGGAAGTAGACAGTTCCTCAAAAGAAAATATTTTTACTAAGATGGAATCCAAAACAGTGGATATGGAACCTGTAGTAATAAATAATCAACAAGAAATCAATGATGATCTAGGTTCAGAAGATCCTAGCTATATACAACTTGTTGGTGATCCTGGTCTTAATGATTTTTATCCTAGTCCTTATTAAGTATGGCGAAACCTAAATCAAACAAACCATACGCAGCAAGTTTTAAGATTAAGTCTATACAATTGTATAAGGCTAAAGATTCTGAAACTGTTTTTGCCAATATAATGGCTTTGGTAACACATTTCCAGTATCATGAGGATATTATGTGGCCAGCAGTTGGTGCTACTATGGTTGTTCTTGATAACGCAGAGAATTTTATATCATCTATGCCTATACAGGGATTTGAGAGAGTTGTTATCAAACTTGAGGATATTAATGAAGAAGAGTATGAGTATAATTTTCGTGTATGGACAGTAACTAATAGAGCAACTCAAGATAGAAGGCAGATGTATACTCTGGGGTTGATATCAGAACAGGGATTATTCAATGAAGGTCTTCGTGTAAATGCTACTCAGAAAGGAGAAATTTCAGAGGTAGTTAGGAATGTAATGAAGACTTATTTAAATACTGAATTGGATGAGGATTCTATTGAAGAAAGCAGAACACATGTTAAGATAATACCAACAAAGAAGAGTCCGTTCTCTTTGATTAGATCATTGCAAACCAAAGCTGTACCAGCAAAAACATACAACACATCAAATTCTAATGTTTATGGTGGTTCTGAAGCAGATTCTACTGAGAATAAGAGTGATGTTGATGTTAAGTCAGTAGAGAAAGCAAAAGGTACTGCTGGATTTTTGTTTTTTGAGACTTATAATGGATATGTTTTTAAATCTTTTGATGGATTAGTTTCTGCAATTCCAAAGAAAGAAGAGTTTAAATGGTTGCCTGGTAAAGTTGATTATGAGTCAATATATAAAATTCAGGAGATCGTGTTTAGTCAAGAAATCAATATGATGCAGAAATTGAGGGAAGGAGCATATTCTTCTATATGCTGCTTTTTCAACATAAATACTGGCAAATATACGGAGCGTGTCTATTCTTTAGAGGATACATGGGAAGAAATGGTTCACTTGGGAAGTCAAACAGACCTACCAGTAGGACAAAAAACATTATCTCAGTATCCAACACGAGTGATGTCAACTGTAGTTAATCACGAGAACTGGAATATGGGAGACGGTATTGCCGACTCTACTGATGAAAATCGTGACTCTACGTTTGAATATACTGACAATCAGATGGATTACTTATCGCAATCGGTTGCGAGAGCTGGTATAATGTTTAACCAGCAGTTGACCATTTCTCTTACTGGTCATTTAGATCTATCTGCTGGTGACTTAATTGAAATTAGAATACCTAATCAAGTAACAGATCAAGCTAGGGATGATGAGAAGTATGATCCAGAACACAGTGGAACGTATTTAATTAAAAAACTTAATCATCAATTTAACATACTAGACCAAACTGTGTATACTGTGCTAGACTTGATAAGAGATTCTTATGGAATTAAGGAAAGAGAAAGTAACGTAATTTAAAGAAAAACTATGAAATCAATAGAAGACCATATTAAAAAAGATAAAGAGATCATTGATGATCCAACAGCAAACCCTGCTGCTCGCAGACATGCTAAAGAGGAGTTACATGACCTCATAGAATATGAAGAGCATCATCATGACGAGATCGTAGCAGGTGATCACCACGATCCAAATGCACTTGAATTGTTTTGTGACCAACATCCAGACGAGCCTGAGTGTTTAGTATACGATGACTGATTCTGCCCTAAGTAGCCTATACCCAACTGTCCAGATAGGATCTGACGGATTCCAATGGTGGATCGGTCAGATTGAGTCTACTCGGTCTTCAGACCCTAAGTTTGGTGATAGGTGGAAGGTAAGAATAATTGGGATACATCCTCAGACTTGCGATAGTGTAAAGTCTGAGGATTTACCGTGGGCTGGTGTCATGGCATCTCCACACTACCCTCATAATGTTGGTGGAATAACATCTGTTAGTACTCAATTTACACCTGGATGTTGGGTTGTTGGTTTCTTCTTGGATAGAGACAAACAGCAACCATTTATCATGGGTAGTATTGGTAGGGTTCCTGAGTCTAAGTCGGAAAAAGATGAAGAACTGGATAAACCAGATAAAGAGTGTTTATCATTTACTACGTATAAAGATCCTGAGAATATCAGAGAGCTTGAACAACCAAAGAATGAGGAAGAGAAAGGTGATGAAACGGCATACCCATCTCGTACAGGTGCTGGACATAATGAAACCAAAGAAGAGACAGTATTTCAAGAGGTAAAGGACGGACCAGCAGCTAAGGTTAATCCAGCTGGAACTAATATTTGTATAGACATTGCTGATAAATGTGGTAAAGAAACTCAACTAAAGACCACTATGCAAAAGATCTTTACTGAGATGTTATATGAAACCCAGAGAAATAATGGAAAGTTAGGTGATTACTTAGTTGGAAAGGTTTCTGGTAAACTTTATGATGCTAAGAAGATAGGAAGGAAATATATTAATAAAGCAATACGTGTAATACGTACCTTTATTGCTTCTACTAAGGGATTTGTTGTTGAAAAAATTAAATGGGCAGTAGAGAAACTAACAAATCTACTTCTAAGTCCTGATGAACTTGGTAATTCTCTTGGTTTAGTAACTAAATTTTTTAATGATCATATTGGTATACTTGGTTGTCTAATGGCAGAGCTTGAAGATCGTCTTGCTGAGTTTCTTGAAGATTTAATTTTTGGATATTTGTTTAACATCTATAAGACAGCAGCATGTCAAGTTGATAAGTTTGTTCAGGGTTTGATAAGTAAGATTAATTCCATGATGCAAGAACTCCTTGAGCAGATATTAGGACCACTTGAATCTATTCTAGGTGCTGTTGCAAGACCTTTGAATATGATTGGTGATGCTATAAATCATGTTTTAGGTCTTCTTGGTATTCAATGTAGTGGACCTGAAAAAGGATGTGGCAAGACTACTAGGTATTGTTTGAATGGTGAAGTAGAAAAGAGAAAGGATGATTTCTTGGATGATTTAATTGGTAATATAGAAGATGATCTGTTTCCTGCTTCGGGACAAGACTGGGCTCAGTATACATGTGATGATGCATTTAGTGGTACTAATCTTGATGAAACTGAAGTTGTGTTTGTTGGTGGCATTCAGAATACTCAAAGAACTATAAGTTATAGTATAGCAGATATTGCAGTATCTGAGGGTGACATGGCTCTGTTTGTTGTTAAGAGACGTGGAAAAACTGATGTTGCTTCAAGCTTAAAATATTCAACTAGAGATGGTGCAGCAACAAAAGATCTAGATTACCAAGAGGCAAGTGGATTTTTAGGATTTGCTCCTGGAGAAACAGAGAAAACAATTGAAGTTAGAACATTTTTGGATCAAACTGATGATAATTATGAAGATTTCTTTATGAGAATTTTTAGAGAGAATCCAACAAATATCAGAACAATTGCTACTAGAAGTGTTGCTAGGTGTACTATAATACAGCAGTATAGTAAGAGTAGTGATTATCCATCTGGAATTGGTTCACTTTATGAACCAAATATTTCAAATCCTTCATTCCCATCAATCAATCCAAATATAGATTCTCTATATGCAGATCCTGCTGTGCCTACAGATGTTGATAATGGTACTACAATAACTGAGAATGAAGATGGAACTACCACTGTTAGTGGTGGAACTACCGAAACAACTGATGTTATTAATCCAGTTGCTGACTATGAGGTAATTGCCGATAAAGCTTCTGTTAAAGAAGGAGAGTTTATCACATATACTATTAAAACAGATAATGTTCCATTTGGAACGGTGTTATCATATAGTTTATTTGGTACAGGAATTAAACCAACTGATATTATTAGTGGTTCTATGGTTGGTAGTTTTGTAGTAGAGGATTTGGATTCGTATAATGCTAAGGTAGTTGTTGGTGTTGCTGATGATATAGAGTTTGAATCTTCTGAAGTTTTAATATTTGCTATTGATGGAACAGGAGCAAGAGTTAGTGTATTAATTGAATCTGATTCTTCTTCTTTAAGTGAAGAGGAGATTTCATCTATAGAGGATGCTTCTACACCAACTCCTTTGCTTCCTGATGAACCTAAGTCACCCACAACTGGATCACCTATTACTGGTCCTCGTGGAGAGATAATATATATTCCTATTGAAAATGCAGGTGATCCATATAAAGAACCACCTACTGTTTTGATATCTGGTAATGGTACTAGAGCTGTGGCAATTGCATTAACAGATGAACTTGGTTTAGTTAAAGAGATTCGTGTTACTGATCCTGGATACGATTATAAGATTAATGATCCTGTTACCGCTAAGAAAGAATGTATTATTGATTCTTTTACTATGATAAGACCAGGAAGACAATATGATTCAGCACCTACTATTTTTGTTGATGGAGATCCAACAATTGCTGATGCAGTTATAAATGATAAAGGTCAGGTTATTAGTGTCAGAATAAAGAATAGAGAACTTACATTTAGTGACTACCCAGAAGTTAGGATTCTTGGCGGTGGTGGATATGGTGCTAAGTTCCTTCCTTCATTGGTTTGCCTAGATCCTGTTGAACGTGTTAGAATTGGTTCTGCTAAGATCGGAACAGGTTCTTACATTGATTGTCCTTAGGAGGTATTATGGCAGATTTTGATACAACTGAGGTTGCAGATGGTTCTTTAGAAACAAAGAGAACTTTAGGTGATCTTGTAGAACCAAGTACTTCAGATGAAACACAGGAAAAAAAGGAAAAAGAATTAACTGTCCTTGTTAATTGCCCTGCGTGGACTATACTTGATGATGGTGGTGATTTAGAGGTTAGAAGTAAAGAAGGTGGATTTGGGATTCATATAGGAGGCAATGGTGATATTGCAATGCTTACGGGATCACCTGCTGCTGATACTAAAGGTGGAAGATTTGCTGTTAACTCTCATGGACCTTTAGTATTAAAATCTGAAGGACCAATTTTAACAGAAGCAAATGCCGATTCAGATAGTGGAGTTGATGGTGAAGGATCTACTTCTTCTGGAAAATCTGGTAGAGAAGGATTAGCACGTTCTGATGTTAATTCTGGTGATTGGATAAGTGAGACACATGGTAGTGTAAAGATACAGGCTACTAATATTATAATTGAAGCAGCAGATGTTCTTGCTCTCAAAGCTAAGAATACCATCATGATACAAGCTGGTCCGAGTGGTGGTGGCGATATCATGATGCAAGCAGGACAAATTACTGAATCATCTGGTATAAGTAGAAAGATTGTTAGTAGTCGCAAAGAAACTATTGGTGCTGCTGAAGAAACAGCAGTTCAATTTGATCCAAGAGCATCAAGAAATATAATCTCTGCTGGTCATATTAACATGAAAGCTCTGGGAGATATGAAGGTCAACACCCTTGGGTGTGCAAGTATGCATTTTGCTGGCAATCCTGTACCTGTTGGTAGTGGTATTAGAGGTACTTTGGTTAAAGATAGAAAGACTGCTTTGAATGTTGGTACTAAGTTAGGCAATCTTGCAGTTGGAACTGGTGTTGGAAGTATATTGATAGAGTCTGGTGGACTTGGGTTTGCTAATGGTTCTGGATTAATTCCAGGTTCTGTAAGTGTCAAAGCGAAGTCTAACGTAGATATAGAGGCTTTGTTTATTTACTTGAACTAGTGTGCCAGTTGTATAACTGTCACAAGGGGGTTGACCGCATAGGTATAAGATGGTATTATGTATAAATACATTTACAGAACTCAGGCCCGAAACTATCGTACCCTGTGCTGATGTAATAAAGTACCCCATGTCGGGGGTTTACTATCATCCGCAGGGTTTTTTAGTACCCATGCGAGACACTTTAATTCAAACATGTCAATCAAATCAACAATCGCTGCTTTAGCAGCATCTCCATTCCTCTTCGCTGGTGCAGCTTTTGCTGGTCCTTATGTGAATGTAGAAAGCAACCTTTCATATCCTGATGGAGACTATTCTTCAACTGGTACAGA
>Ga0098038_1000601_pt1 | contig 15949 bp, 18 predicted proteins | sample 5B_taG_FD_75051 | JGI IMG/M metagenome (GOLD analysis project Ga0098038, IMG submission 75051) | Marine viral communities from the Subarctic Pacific Ocean - 5B_ETSP_OMZ_AT15132_CsCl metaG | ecosystem: Environmental > Aquatic > Marine > Oceanic | place: Pacific Ocean | collected 2015-01-08 | reverse complement strand
TGGAAGGTGAGAAAATTCAAAGTTATGGTACTCGTCCTTGGTGATAATTGGTCGGTATGAACGCTTTACCTTGTCATCAACGATACCCTCCACCCTTTTGATGATTGACCCGATTTGAGCCAATGTGGGGTATGTGGATGCTGAAAAAGCGGGAACCTGTAAGAGATTGGCAACCTCGGTAGCGTTGGTGTAAAAGCCCCGACCTTGAGAATAATCGGGGTTAATTTCCGTAAAATCGCTTGGCGAGATTGTTTGACCCATTTCAAGCACCAATCATTTTCTTTAAAGCCCGAATATTTTTCTTCAACTTATTGATATAACTTGCCATTGGTTTATTTTGGCTTCTTCTTGCACCGCTTAAGTTAAATTCACCATGATTAGTCACTTCAAATTCTACTACAACAATAGAATTTTTAAAGGCTTCAATTAAGTTGTCTTTTGGGATTGGCACCATTGAGACTTTTTCTGCACCAAAATCCCCAGCAGTTCTTGTTTTAAATCTCCTGCTTATTCTACCTTCTTCATCTTCTTGTTCATCAAAGTTAAAAACTGAAATTTCAGATTTATAGTCATTCTTTTCATCTTCGCTAAGATTTTTGTATTCTTCTTCCGAAATAAACATCTTGCTTCCATCTTTATTTCTTTTGGTTTTATGGCTGAATGCCTTTTTGGATTGTTCTTCAATTTGTTCTTCAGTTAAACCCTTACCGCCAAAGTCTTCGATGTTTTTAATTGCGCCAAGAGCCATCTCTTTATATGTTTGCTCTGTTTTTCTTGAATTTTTGATAGTAGCATAACATTTTACAGAAAAGACAGCATCGGGAACAACTAAAAATTTGTTAAGTATTCTCATAATGGCTTCTTCATTATCAATGAAGAATCCTTCGGGTGTTCCCGAACTACCGTCAAATGGGAACTTAACTCTAACTTCTCTTGATGTTTCTTTAAAGGAATAAAAATAATATTTATCTCCTACTTGAACAATATCTTCTTGTTTCATCAAATCTGTTCTGTTTAAATCCATTCGTGCGGCTGCAATAACTGTGATATTTAAATCCTCATTAAGACTGGTGGGCATAGGCATTGTTTCTCCTATTTGCTCAAATGTTTTATTACCATCTTCATCTTCTACTAATTCCATTTCAGCGATTATATTTTTGCTTTCAAACTCGCCCGAAATTTTCTCAATATGTTCTTGGGGTAAATCAAACGAATAATCAAAAGTTTCTTTTCCTATTTTTGACTTGGTATTTCTTTCTCTAAAAGCGGCCTCTTGTCCTGTCTCTTCTAGAATAAAATCAGTTTTTGCAGCAATTAAAGCCCCTTCATCAAAAAAAGGAAATCTGGCTTCCATATGTGCTTTTAATCCGCTTATATCTGAATCAAAACCATAAGTATATTTTCCTTCTTGCCCTACTCCTTTATGTTGCCGAATAGTAATATCATAAGAAACATCAAAGTCATCTACTTCTAGTTTCTTACCTTCTTCTGTTTGTTCTATTTTCTTTAGTTTATTTTTAGCATACCAAGATTCAAAGTCAAAATCTGGCAATTTAGTAATTCCACCTTGAATAAAAGAAACGTCTGTTCCTCTAAGCCTACCTAAAACCCTATTGTTAGATAAGTCTTTTAATTTTTTATTTTTAATAAACTCCACATTTGCAGCATTTGGTTTAGGTTCTTGTCCTTGCCTTCTTCTCAATTGAGAAAAGCGGTTCCAAGCATCCGAATCTTTCTTCAATTCTTCTTCTAAAGAATCATCTAAAACTGTTTCTAATACAGCCTTTAGTTCTTCATCTAATTTTTTCGCATTGACTTCGCTTTCTTCTACACTTTCTCTAGCAATTCTTAGTTTATTACGAAAGGCTTTTCGTCCTTCTGTAATATAATCTCTCATTTGAGTTTGAATATAATCTTTAGATTTGGGCAGAGAAAGAGTTTGATTACCCCATCTAAAACTAACAGACATTCATTTCACCTCACATTAACCATTTGGCCCAAGCCGCACCCTTTTGGATAGCAGACCCTAAATGAAGACCACTTGAAGGTGGCTCATAACTCATTTGTCCTTGAGCATCAATCCAATAAGGCCGTCCATAGCCATCTGTTCCCGTTGGAGGAATAGGGTAGCCTGTTCCATTATTCATGGCTCCTTGCATTTGGTTGTATTGTTGAGTATTTCCAGTAGCATTGGCTAAAGCCATCCCTGCTGTTGGTTGTTGCATACCTCCACCACCAAAGCCCTGTGATTCAAGATATTGTTGTTTAGCCATTTTTCTTTGCATAACGACTTCTGTATTGATTGCTGATTGCAATAACTTTTGAATATCTAAATCAATATTTTCTTGAGTAATTCTTTCATATTCACGAAGAGCATCTCTATTTATAGTAAGGCTACTTCCATTAGTGTCAAAACTTAACTTAGCCAACATTTGAGAAACTACTCTTTCAACAACATCTTCCATCAACTTTTCAAGGGCAACTAAGAAATGTTCCCCATGATATTGAAAGAACTCTTCAACATGGTTTTCCTGTAATGAAAGTAAATTATTCACCGTTTTAAACTGCGTATCGCTTTGTGCCTGAACCGCACCTAAGACGGTGCTATTCCTTGTTCCTAATACTCCCACTTCTATTCCTCCTTAATTTGCTCTTCTTCAAGTAATTCGTTTTGTGCTTGGACACCGTTCTTTAACATTAAATGGTTTAGTCTTTCTGTCATAATGTTCATTTCTGCAATTAAACGAATGACTTCATCGGTGGCCGTCTTTGTGTCTGCTAAGGCGGGTGGGGTTATAAACCAACCTGCCGCCGTAAGGGACATAACATCTTCCTTTGTTAATGTTTTAATTGGGCCACCTTTAAGCATTTTAGGCATTCTGGGCTTAAATGCACTAAATTCAAGTCCATGTTTATCTGCAAGAATTTGTTGTTGTAGCATTTCTAATTGCATATATGTAGAAGCATGTTTAGGGCAATAAGTTCCCATTAATGGCCTTCCTTTTACTACACCATCTAAAGGCATAGGTGGACGCATATAATCCCCCTGTTCCCAAATATGATGGAAACCACAGACAACACATCTGTCTTTGAGATTAAATTTCCTTCCATACTTAATACCTAAAAACTTCTTTGGTTCTGCCTTTAAAACCAATTTAAGTTCTTTTAATTGAGACTTGGGTTTATATGAAATAAACTTGTATTCCTGCACAACACCACTTGCTCTCGCCTGTTGAAGTGGTGAGAGCGAGGGGTTAAACTGAGGTGGTGCATTTTGTCCTATAATTTGTTGTTGATACATAATAATCAGTAGTCCTTTATCATTGTGGTGATTCCTCTATAAACCATTTCGGGGTCAGATTTTGCAGATACAATATATTTGAAGCAGGGTATTCCTTTATCGTTTAATTTTCTCATGCCGTATTTAAAGGGTTCAAAAATTTCATGTTTATCTATTTCCTGATTTTCTGCTAGTGGATATTTTTTCCCCCAAATATCATATTTATTTGCCCAAATACCAACTGCCATAGGAAAATCAGAGTCTCTTTTCTTTTTACCGTTTGACCATGTATTTGAAATTACTGCATCAACTAAAAATTTCCATGCTAATTGGTGGTCTAAATTAATTTCATTATCTAAATGTCGGTGGTCAATCATAAAAATAACATATTTGACTCTTCTATCTTTCATGTCCTTTTCCCATTCTTTCCAATAAATTGCTTCTCCACCAATGTCTGCGCTTCTTATAGTATGTGAATTACCATCAATTTTAACATTTTTTCTTGATGCTCTATTTCTTCCAACTGTTCTATGTTGTATTTGCGGAACTTCCCCTCTTGTTCTTAATTGATGACTAAGTGTTGTTTTCCCAACCATTGTTGCTCCATAGACTCCAAAATTAATAGCGTGAATTTTTTTATAGAATCCTATAACTGCTTCGCCCACTAGAATAGCAAAGCCCGTCATTAACGACATTTAATGACCCCATCCCCCAAGAAAAACATCAAATAGGAAACCCATGATGCTAAAACCAAAAACTGCTCCGATAATATTCCCAACTAAGAAAAAAAACAAAGTAGAGCATAAGCCCCAAAACCATGCTTTCATCTTAATAAAAAACACATCGGCAGAATGCGCTCTTTGTGTATTATAAGCATAATCCGAATCGGAAAAGCCCATTATGTCGCCAAAGACCATTCTTTCACCGCCTATTGTAGTGCGGCTAGGAACTCATTTCCAACGCTATTATCTTCTTCCTGTTGAACAGGTTGATAAAAGGTGGTATTATATTGCTTTGCGCTTTCACGCATCTTTAGTCGTTGTTGTTCATCCCTAGCCTTTCTTTCCCAGTATGCCGCGATTTTACGGTCTAAGAGCCAAAGTTCTATTCTGTCGTTTAGAGATAAATCAAAGACAGCCTTCATCACCATGATTGCACCAATCGTTCCTAAGCCAAATAGAACAGAATGAGCCAATGGGCCATAAGGAAAGTTCATTCCGAATGCCGCATATGCCCAAACATTTGTTCCGCTTAAAGCACCAACAAATAGAATTGTCATAATTAGACGAGTATCTTGACTTAATGCCGCCATATTATCACCTCAAGCAAAATGAAGGTAAGCGTTTGCGTTGCCTGATGTTTCTTCATAAAATAGTCCAACAGAACAAATAACACCATGCATGTCAAATTCAACTTGTGGAATAGCCGCACCATCCAGATTTAAACGGGCTAATTCTTTACCTGTGTTATCTGTTCCGTCAAATATCTTAACTTGACATGGTGCGCCACTATCATTATTAACATGAATAGAAATTAACTTACACTTACCTCTAAATACTAGAGTATTCGCTGTTAAAAGACCACTACTTCTGCAACTTGGCATCATTCATCACTTCCGTTCAACCTGTCTATGAGGCATCACCCTCTTAACCCTATCGCTAGGATTATCACTTTAAAGCAGATTTTTTGCTCTTAGAGGGAGTTTTCTTCGCCTTTGCTTTAGCGGGGAGAAGATATGCACACAGTTTGTCATGTGTGTCAAAATCCTTACCCAAAGCCCTACTCAACCGAGTTAGACGAGCAGATTCTAATTGCTTCAATTCTTTCCTATCGCTTTCAGCAAAGGAAATATCAAGGCATAAATCACCTAAATACCGCAAAGCGTCTTGAGCAGGAACATCTAATGTAATATCCCTACTCAAGACTTCGCCATTAACCAATAAGGTTTTTGACCTAGAACCCCAAGCCAGTTTAATTGTTGCCAATTAACTCACCTCAAAGCAAACCAAAGACTCTAACCCTAACAATTCCTTCATCGCCTGTTCCGCTTTGTTGAGCAGAACCAGTTGATAGAATGATTTTGACGCTAGAAACAGATTCATAAGCACCAGTTGTTGAAACAACTGCTCTTGCTGAATGACCGATTTCCTCAACGCCAGTAATCATAAGTTGAGTGATTTGGCTTAATCCCACTTCTGTTGCCGTTAAGGTAATACCGCCCTGAACATAATTAGCGATGTTAATGATTGCATCAACCATATATTCATCGCCATTTACTCTAGGCTTAGTAAAACCTTTATGGTCTGCTAATAATGATACTGTATGTGTCATCTAAAGCACCTCAAAGAAGGTTGGTAATCTTTCCTTGACCCTTGAAGTAAGAACAACCAGTTTCAGCCATTGTGCGGTAAAGAGCCTTGTTTCCAAGAGAACCGACACCGAATGGGTTTCCGTTGCTGATACCATCCTCAAAGTATTGAGTTGGTTTCATCACAGATAGCCACAAATGGTCAGTATCAAGGAACATCATATCGCTAATTAGGCTTGAATTGGTTCCAGTAGAAGGCATAGCCGCAACAGGAATCAAAGGAATGTCGTAGTAAGTAGAAACACGGAATCCGACTTCTTGACCCTTAACACCACGAACACCGTTCACAGTTGGAACGATTTCCTTTCTATCCATGAAACGCTCTTGAGCCTGAAGCAAATCAGAAAGCGTTTGAAGCGTATCATATCCAGTAAGGATAACCTTTGGCGAACCACCAGCAACACGGAGTCTGCGAACCATATCATTGATAACAGTTAGCGTCAATTGTCGTGCTTCTGCGGAAGTATATCCATCACCGAAAGAAACTTCTGCGTCCAAATACTCGTTGCCTGAAGCACTTCGGAGTTTTCCGTAAAGTGTGTCAATTTGTTGGTCAGTAGCACCACCAACAAGGTTTCCTCCAGAATTGTCAGCCAATTCAGTAATTTCAGCCGAGTTAGCCACAATCTTGTAAAGCGAAGTGTATGACCGGTCAATGGCGTTTAGCGTAGCATATGCCGTAGTTGGAGAATAGTTCTCCAAAGGCATAACAAGCATTTGATTCCGAACTTCTGCGTGATGCTTACCCATATCCTCTCTCAATTGAGCACGAATATCACCGATACCATCGTCAATTTGAGCCATTTCCATAGCCAATTCGCTGAAAGCGAATTGATGAGCAATGATTTTTGGGCTGGTAAAGAGAGTATCATATTCAGGAGCAATTGAAATCAAACCATCTGTGTTTGAATCAAGACTGGCGTTTTCGGGAACACCACCGATACGGTCAGCACGAAGGGCATCAAGACCATACAAACCATCCGAAAGAGCCGTATTGGAAGCGGCGGAAATATCAAGGAAATTACCAGCACCGCCAGCAGGTCGCTTCTTGAGGATTCTCCAACCACTTGAAGAATATGGTCGCTTTGCGATAACAGACAATGCGTTGCATTCTCGGTTTAGCATAGACCAGACTTTTTGGCCGTAAATCTTGTTGTAAAGGTTTGCGTTAATACCGGTTGGGTCGCTTAATGCGCCATCGTGAGCGACATGAATACCGCTAACGGTTCCTGCCGCTTTGAGCAATTGGTTGCTAATATGACCAGTTGCGCCCGTTCCGTATGTTGCTGCTTCTAAATCTGCAATAGTGTTAATATATCCTACCATGTTAAATCACCTCAAAGGTTTCCTCCAACCATTTTATGAATATCAGCCCAATCCATTTCGGCTAATTCATCCATTGTGGGGAGTTTGATTGCGGCTTCTTCTTGAGCCTTAATGATTTCATTCTTCTCAGTAGTCAAAGACTTGCGGAGAGAAGCAAATTCATTCTTAAGAGAAGCAATTTCGCTTTGGGCATCATATTGAGCCTTAGCGAGAACATTTTCTCTTGAAGAGGTTTCAGCCTTGAATCGGTGTTCAAATTGCTTTTGGAGATTGTCGTAAGCCAACTTCTCAAGTTGTTCTTGACGGAAGGCTTCGTAAGCCTTCTCAATGTTTCCAACCGAAAGGTCAAGAGTTTCTAGTTCATCGTTGCCAAATGCCTTAACAACGGGCAAATCCGATGCTCTTGGTTTTCCGTTGTCAATGACGATTCTATCAGCAGGTTCGCCAATTTCAACACCTGCACCGTCGAGAGTGGAAACATAGGCTTTGTTGGATTCATCCATGTATTCGCCCATGTTCTCTTCTTCGTCCATGTTTTCTTCCATAGGCATACCCTTTTCTTCTTCTTTGGGCATGTCCATGCTTTCTTCGTCTTCCTTTCTTAGCATATTGACTTCTTCCATAAGAGCGTCAAGTTCTGCTAATGCTTTTTCTATCTTGGTCATATTTTTCACCTTTTTTGTTTTTTCTTGTTTTAAAATATCAAATCTTGCTTCTGGATTTATTCCTTTTTCACAGATTGTGACTTCATGTAATTCTAACTTTGAAATTTCGTTGTATTGTCCAAATTCATTATTGGTTTTCTTTACTTTTTCTAAAGCCTGTCCTCCAATACTAAAACTTCTTAATGAACCTTTTCTAATGCCTCTGTTAATTTCTTTGGCTTTTTCGATATCGTCTCTTAATTTAATTACAACAAAGAACCCTACATCATCTACTTCTGTTTTGAATATTCTTCCTGATTTATCTCGGTATGATTCAACTACTTCTCCGACTTGAACATTTGAATGATTAGTCATTACATTTCTAAACTTTGGATTCTCCATGTATTTGTTTACCGCTTCTTTAAGGGCTTTGAGTGTGATTAAATCATTTTGCTTATCAACGATTTCAATGCTTGCATATCCTCCAATCATTAAATCGTCTTGGCTTTTGAGAATCCTGAAATCCGAAGTGTTGTTTCGCATCACCGTAGAAGTCATTCTTCTCAATCCCTACTAAACCTTATCCAGTATATAAAGAACACCTATTCTTCGGTGGGAAGGGGCAATTTGTTATACCTATCTTCATAGATATTCCACTTTCCATCATCCCCTTCCTTGTCCGCAGGTGTTTGTTTGTAGCCCGTCCAAGCAAGCCACATTTTTTCTCCATCCACATCTAATACTCTATAATGCATTTTTGTTTCAAATTTGTTGCCTTCCAAGAAATATTCATGGTAGCCGTCCCTTTGAATACCTAAACGAATTTTACCGGAATCCACCAATTTACCTCTAGTAACTGTTTTTGCTACTTCTGCTGGATATTTTCCAGCCGCACCGAATAAATCAAACATTTCTTTTTCGTTTTCAATATTGATAGTCCAAAACATATTTTCTGCTTTTAGTTTAATAGCAAGGGTTAAATTATCATCTTCTCTAGCATAAAGCCTAAATTCGCCCTCTCTTAATTCTTTAGGTGTTTTGTATTCACCTTCAACGAGTTTAATATCTTCCTTTAGCATAGCATATTTATCACTAAAACCACTTCCATAGAGACAGTTTTTGTATTCTTCTGCTATCTCTTTTGCAGATGAAATTGTTGATGCTTCCTCATATAATGATTCACAACTAACTGAAAAAACATCATTCCTAAAATCTTCTAGTTCTTGCTCAATACTATTTGTTTCTACTTGGAGTTTTTGTTTTACCTTATCCCAACCAATTTTATCAACTCTTTGTCTTAACTGTTTTTCATATTGATTAAAAAGATTCTCTTTAAGTTTGGTGCAACAGTCCTCATCCGTATCAACATCAATTTGAATTACATCATCCTTTTCTGCTTCTTCAACAATTTCTTTCATTCCTATTAATTCAGCCATTTTAGTGAAACTCTTTTTAATTTCTTCTTCCTGCATAATTTTATCCGCATCAGCAGAAATTTTATCTTCTTTTTCGCTAATACCATCTCTAAGAATAGCCCATTTCTTCAACTTCTTTTCATCGGAATCAAGAACCTGTTCATATAAATCGCTGTGTTTTTCTTTTAAATGATTATGAAGTTGTTTTGGGGTTTTCTCTCCATTCATTTTTAGGTATTGAAAGATAGCAACAGTCAATTCACTTTGCTTAGTCTTCATAATATCAATGGCTTGTTGTTTCCACATATCTAAGTCCATTGTGGCGTTCTTAGACATTAGGTTATCTTCCTCATAACCATAAATAGTAAAACCGTTTAAATCATACTTAATGATAACATTCGCTTCTCCGTGAATGTGGTCTGTAAGTTTAACTCCTTTAGTAAATGCTTCAACATTATAGTTAAGGGATTTCTTAGTGTCTTGGGAAAGTAATTCTAAAGTGATTAACTTATCAGGATATTCAACTTCAGGAATTTCAATTGGTTTAGCAGAAAACAAACTAAACCCATCTCCTTTCTTTTTGACTTCATCAACCTTAACTCGGATAATTTCTCCAACATTAACAGCCATTTTTGTATTCAAAGCCTTACCCACATTCAAGTATTGCTTCTTATCAATTTCAACGGTTCCTTCCATTTCACCTGTGATTGGCCCAACACCAACAGTATAAGAATATAAATTGCTTTTTGTCTTTTTCTTTTCTAATACAATAACATCTAGGTCAACAAACTTCTTTAATTTAATCCACTTTGGATTTTTCTTTGTTCCGATATAATAAGTAGAAGTAGAGTCTTTAATAACTACTCCCTCCGAAGCAGGGTTTTGCATAATTTCATCAGCGTATTTTTGTATGTCCTTTAGGTTATCTGCCTGTCGAGTATCTTTCTTTGAAGGATATGCTATTGCTTCACTAGATTTTGCTGAGTAATTATTGAAAAGAATTGTCATTCTGTTCTCTAATTCTTCATCTACAAGAGTTTGAGACTCATGACGAATAATATCAAAAACATGACACCTTAATGTAGCATCTTTATATTTGCCCTTAAACACATGAGCGATTGTATCTGCTCTATGAAGAGGTTCATCTTTATCAAAAAGAACTAATTCTGCATCAAAGATACAGTCTCCATATTCTTTCTTCTTTAATTCATCAACCTGTGCCTTACACTTATCAGTAATGTCTTTTTCATTATAGGAGTAAATTTTTACTTTATCATCAATTTTATGCAACTGGACTCTCATGCCGTCAAATTTTTCTTGCACATACCAATTACCACTAAATCCCCTTAACTCATTAATATCATCTACTTCAAAAATTCTATACATGGGTTTGTTAGGAACAATAAACTGAGAAACAGATTTTTTCTCCTCTTCGGGAATAGATTTTTGTAGTCCTTCAATATCGGTAGTCTCTTTCCATTCTTCTTTGCTATTCTTGGATAAGAAGATTAACTCTAAAGTATCCATAGCAGCCTTTACTTTAGATTCAACTTTCTTTGAGTCTTTTCCATCCCCGTAATGCTCAATAATATACAGGGCTATGTCGTCCACTTCTAGGTCAAGCCCCATAAGACCCTCCGTAATTGTGTCGGGAGTCATGTCTTTAACCCTGTAAATGTCATCAGATAGTGCTTTATTGTCGTCCCTTATAGCATAATGCACAAATTTAACCATGCTTTCGGGATTATCTAGTAATTCCTCAAGAACATTATCCTTGAACATGGCGGCGAAGGGGTCGGCCACGATAGATGAAGAATATCTTAAAAGTTTAATATTCTCATAAAGTTCTTTGGCTTGGCGTGAAGAAGGGTCTTTTACATCATTATCATCTAAATCTTTTTCATCAATGAAGTTTCTCATTTCTTTACCAGCAGTATCAGTTTCATTATATGAATCAATAATAGTATCAACTGCTTTACGCCAGCGACCCGAATATTCATTAGGGTCATGTCTTGCAGACAAATAGGCTACCCGTGTCTTTTCAAAAAGACGAAGAATTTCTTGGGAAGGTTGTTTATCCTTCTCAATAGAAGCCAATTTCATACGAATCATCTATTTCTTTCGTATTCGGGGTCTAAAGTTTCATCAGAAAAATCAGAATCATAAAACTTTGTTTGTTCAGGAATACCGTGTAATTCATCTTCAAGTTCCATTAATTCCTTGTTTACCCTAACGATTATCTTCATCATTTTTTCTTTATCTTCGGGCTTAGCCTCTTTAATTTGTTTAGATAAACCAGTAAGCATAGCGGCTAGACCGTCTATTTGTCTAATTAGTTTCATTCTTTGTTCATGGTCTAACATAGGGTTAGTTTCATAATCTTCAGGAAGAATGTTCTTTAAAATACTAACCATTTTAGTGATTTCTCCAGCATAAGCATGAAGAGTAGTTGGCCCATCATTTGATTTTCCTTTGTAAGTATAATTTTCAGCCTTTGGTCGCTTCAATTTAACTGCTTCGGAGTCATCATCCATAGGGTTTCTATTGTTATCCATTAAAGATTGATAAAGAACCTCCTTGGCTTTTCTTGCTTTTTGAATCATAATGCTAATTTGTCTTTCTTCTTTTGTCACTCTTTCAGGCATTTACATCACTCCATCTTTGAAACCATTTTATGAATATCCGACCAATCCATGCTAGAAACATCAGTAGTAGGTAATGAATCAAAACCACCAACAACATTATCCATAGTAGGGGTTGGGCTTTGCGAAACAACTAAACCTGCCTTCATCAAAAGACTGTCCTTTGAATAGATTGTTCTTTCCAATGCTTCAACCTTTGCAGTTAAAGCCTTAATAATTGCTAACATATCTTTGTTAATACTTTCTTCACTCATTTTTTTCCTCTCCTTTTCCTCTTGGATGAACTAAATCTCTTAATTGACGATAGAGCAACTCATACTCCTTACGAAGTTTCGTAGCGGTGGCTACAATATCAATGTTGCGCTCATCCATTGATTTCATTTTCTTGTTTAATTTCTTATCTGATTTAATCAACTCTAATTCCCTAAGAGTCTGAATAAGTTCGCCTAATTTAGTAAAGTCTTGACCAAAAAATTCTGTTGGTTCTGCGGCTTGAAGAGTTTTCTTTAATCTTTTTCTTCCTTTAGCATCTAAAGAATCAAGAAGTTTTTTAGGCTCTTGTTTCTTCTCCTTTAGAATAAAGTCATCGCCTTCACCGTAATAGTCCCAAGTCATCATTCTTCCTCCTTTGGCGGTTCTTGGAAAATCTTCTTAGATTCCTTTGTTGGTAGTTCCTCAGGCATTTTATCCTTAATTTTACTCTCAATGAAATTAACAACTTCTTGCAGTTCTTCTGCCTTTTCTTCATACTTCTTGGCTAAGGTGTCAATCTCTTTTGCGGCATCTACATCAACTGTTGGTGCGCCTTCAAAGAATCCTCCATCTGCTTCAAGAACTAACTTAGCATCAGGATTACTCATCAAATACCCCGTCAGCCCTTCTTCAATATCGGCCTCGGCTTTAGAACTAAGTCTTTCCATTTGTTTAGCATATCTACTTAAATCAAAAGTAATATTTGCTCCCTTAGTTAATTGCTCCTTGATTTCAGGCAAGGGGTCGGTTTGTTTAAATATATTTAAAATAGTACTAAACTGTTTTAAGGTAGGTTTTAATCTAGCAAAAGCATCTAAATCAACTTGAAGTCTTTCTAATTTCCTTTCCTCAGCCTTGAGTTCTTTTTGCAGTTCTTCCTTAGCCTCTTTGATATGTTCGTCTCTATTAGCATCCATATCTCTAATCATAGAACTAATTTCTTTAATTGAACTTATTTTTTTATCACGGTTCCCTTTAGTTCCCGAAGACATAATTCTTCGTAAGGCAGCATTTAGTTTTTTAACTTGTCTAGCAACTAAATCATCTGGATTTTTAATAGTTTCTTGAATCATTTCTATTTTCTCTTCAATGAATACCTTACTGTTCGTAATTCCAGAAGAGTATTTATTAGTGGCATTAATTCTTCGTAATGCTCTTTCGTATTCTCTATTTACTCCAACATCAGCCGTTCTCTTTTTTGCTCGTTGAAGCATACGAAGTCTCTCACCTTTTACTTTCTTTCTAGGAACTAGAGTCCTTGGTTCTCTCTTCCATCTTTGTTTATGGATGGTTCTAAACACCTCCAAGAAACCAACTGCTTCTCCATCAACATCAAATTCAGTATCTAATACATCGTTAAGTGTTCCCTGTAAATCACCTACATTAATATCAGGGCCTTTATTAACTTCGTCTCGGCTTCGTTTTGTATATTTATACATTTTGCCTGAAAGAACTCCATCAACTAAAAGTTCTCCATATTTATCTTCTAAGAGGTTATTGTTTTGTTTTAGTTGCGTCAAAAATGCTAGTAAAGAACTAGACTTGGTAGAAGTAGCACCTAACCTTGAATAATTTTGCATAACTCCTCTTACAGAAAGTTTTCCATCTTTTCTTGATACTCTCGCATCGGAAGCAATCTCCCTCAAAATATCTGCTTGAAATTTTAATGTTGATAAAACTTTATAAGCATCAGATTCTTCAACAGACCTTTTAAAGTCTTGACCATATTTGTTTTCTGCGATTTTAGCATCTATTAGTGCTTGTTCATCAGCACTATCAACAGGAGCAGAATAATCTTCTTCTTCACTTGCTCTTGCAGAACCCGATTCATCCCCTTCCTGTTTAGCAATAGCAATATATTTACGGTAGGCTACCATATTTTGAGCATTCATATTTTCAATTAAAGAGGCTTCAATCAAAGATGGACTAGCCCGTTCCTTAACCAAAACAGATGTATTATCATCTAATTCTGCTTTGCTTAAAACATTAAGCAAAGATTTATCTTTGGCTAATTCAATAAACATTTAAAAACCTCAAAAAGGAATGTTTTCTTTCTTTCCTCTTTTCTTTGATGGTAAAAGAATAACATCAGGATTATCAGAAGAAGAAGGTCGTGCTTTATGAGTAGTATCGGGAGGCAAACCAATAGACATATCTCTATTCTTTTGTTTTTTATTATTTTCTTGAGAAGTTAGAGCCTTTACTTTGGCTAACTCCTTAGTCAATCTTCTTTGCTTTTGGTGTAAATCTTCGCTCATATTTTTTCCTCCAAAGTTCCTTGTGTTCTTTCTAAGATACTAATAATTTGTTCTTTAGAAAGACTCTTGATATAATCAACTGCTCTATCAATTAAATCACCTCTTGTCATTTCTGCTAAATTAGACATATCCTCTTCAAAAACTAAATCTAAACTATCGGTTCTTCCTTTTGGATTTATGTCATCCATAGGATTTCCTCCCTTCATTCTCGTTTGAGTAGGTCTTTTTACCCTATTACTCAAGACCTTTTCAGGGATTTCTTTACCCCCGCCAAGTTTGCCTTTTCTATCTCTAGCCGCTTTTAATATCATTTCCCAGTTATCCATCTTAACCAACTCTTCTCTCAGTCCTTGTATCAGTATTCTGATTTCCGGCCTCTAAGGGCAGACCCGCCATTCTCTTATCTGGGCCTACGCTCATTCTGCTTTTATTCCTTGTGGCTGGTGGGTTCTCTTGAGGCTTCCCTCCACCCTGCATAGCCTGTTCTTGCATCTGTCCCATCTGTGAAGCATCTAGGTTTGTTCCTGCATAGGGGTTAGGTTGAGCCTGTTCCCCTTCACCTTCTGCTGGTGGTTTTTGTTCGGGTTCAGGTTTCTTGAAAGTAAATTGTCCTTCTTCATCCATATCAACTTCAAATCCTAAGTTCTTAGTTGATGCAGCAATATTGACTTCAATTTCACGCTTACGAAGAACAGCAATTTCATCCTCTTCTTCGCTCGGTGGTAGTTTTAAATCCCAATCTGTAATACCAAATTGCTTCACAAGGAATGGGAAAACATAGTTATTATAAACAGTTTGTGCTTTTTGAACGGCTCTATTTGTTACGAGGATTTGCATGCCTTCATTGTTTAATCCACCACTAGTAGTATTATCAGCCATGAATACTTTACTCACGCCATAAAAAGCAGAAATCCTATCTCTTAAATCATCCTTAACTGAAACATAATCCATTTCCTTAAGACTATCCATGAACTTAATCCACTCAACTGCCCCTTTTCCGCCTTCTGCTTCAATACCCATGACTGGAATGAAGTGCGGGTCGGCTTCCATCTTTTCTTTAACCGACCTCCAAAATGACCGCATAGAGTCCATGTTTCTTGTTTGAACTGCAAGTAAGCCCCTTGGCATTCGGCTCTTTGTGTAAGACTGATTGACATAATTTTCCATAGCAATAAGAGTCATAATATTGTTAAATAGCGTAATAACAGGAGACATACCATAAAGACGAGAAGGGCTGTATTTACTGAAGTGCAACACTTCACCCTTTAAGAAATGCTGGTCTTCTCCATTTACTCTATTAACATAATGAATGGGAAATAGATTACCATTACAGATTTCACATTTTTCATGCGGGTCTTGATGAATAACACGGCGATGATTTACACAGGTAAAACCCTTTGTTCCTCTTTGTCCATTTTCATCTGAATAAATAAACATTGTCACAGGGTCGCCACGATAAACTTCTTTAATACGATGCATTCTAATTTTACCATTACCGTCAATAAAATATTCTTTGACAAGAACAATGTAAGCATCGTCCATAATGTTTAAATCATCTTCAAGTTCTTGTAAGACATCAATAAATAACTGCTCAGACTTATTGACATATCCTTCAATAAATTTTTCTGCATATTCTAGTTGCTTAACATCGGGAATTTTAAGGTCTGGGCTTTTACAACGAGAACATTCTTGAACAGGTCTTTTGTGTTCTTTACCACAACTATTACATCGTGCTTCGTATGCTTTCTCCCAAACATATCCTCT
>Ga0098038_1000600_pt1 | contig 15957 bp, 16 predicted proteins | sample 5B_taG_FD_75051 | JGI IMG/M metagenome (GOLD analysis project Ga0098038, IMG submission 75051) | Marine viral communities from the Subarctic Pacific Ocean - 5B_ETSP_OMZ_AT15132_CsCl metaG | ecosystem: Environmental > Aquatic > Marine > Oceanic | place: Pacific Ocean | collected 2015-01-08 | reverse complement strand
TCTTTTACTTCCGGCAAATATTGATTAATTCTTTCTATTTCTTTATTTACTTTAGTTAGTTTAGTTCTTTCTATCTCTATATCTTTTTGGAGTTCTTCTGTTGCTTCCTCAATATATTCTTCACTATTTTGTTGTATATCTCTAATAGTGTTTTGAAGACCCTTAACTTGGCTTCCCAAAGCAACATCTTCCCCTACTGTTGATGGTTTTTTTCTCTTTCCCTTTTCATCTAACAATCCCTGTTCTAGTAGAATCTTTACGCCATCAGTCATAGATTTTATTTTTCTAGCAATTATTTTTTCTGCTCCATCATCTTCAATAAATTCTAATTCTGCAATAACGCTCTCTATATATTCTTGTGAATTATTTAGTTTTTCTAATTTCTTTCTCATATTATTGACTATCTTTACTGCTTTTTGATAGTCTTCATCTTTGACAGGCATGCCTTTAACTCTTGACATTGCTCTTGAAATATCTCTTTTATATCTACCAATATTTCTATATGCAGTAGGTTGTCTTTTGTAAGTATTAATGTGTAGCCTAGAAAATGCTTCGCCTAATGTCATATTTTTTCCGCCAACATTAGAATTAAAAACAGACAATAAATTATCTGTAAGGGTAGAGATATTTACATCCTCTTTTTTCTTTAGAGGAAACTCGCCTTGGGCATTAAAATGCCTTTTGTATTTATTGACTAAAAAGTTCTTATCCTTTTCATCTAATATTTTCATTAAGTTTAAGTATGAATTTGATTTTTGTTGAGTATTAAATTTACTAGCGTAAGCGGCCTGTCCTCTAAAAGAAAAATTAGAAGGCTGACTTTCATCTTTTCTTATTTCTAAATTTTGCACTAAGTCTTTTGCTGCTTCTAAATATCTCATTATCATTTTTACTTCTCTTAAATATCTATCATATTGTTTTTCCATTTCAGTCTTGCCGGTCTTTTTCTTTTTACCCTCAAGTTCAGCAGTTAAGTCTCCTGCTGTTTCTAATTTACTATCCTCCCTTTGTGCGGTGTCAGGGCTTTGAGCAGATTGCTCTTGTTCAGACAGTTCTTGCGCTCTTGTTTCCGAAACCTCTTGCTCACTGGCAAATTCTTCTTCCGCCTTGAGAATAAATTTTCTATATTGAACAATATTATTAGGGTTTATATTATCAATCAAAGATTTTTTAATTTCAATAATACTTGCATTAGATTCAACTAAAGATAGTGTATGCTCATCTATGTCTGCCTTCAAAAGAATATTTTTTAAGGACTTGTCTTTAGTTAATTCAATAAACATTTAATCGCCTCAAAATGGAATATTCTCTTTTTTCTTTCTTTTCATAGGAGGCAATAGAACTACATCGGGACTTGCCGTTGAAGGTATTGCTTTATGCGAAGTATCGGGAGGCAAACCTCCTAATGATAAATCTCTAGTTTTTGTTATTTTAGCATCAGCATTAGCGTTGATAGCCTTTACTTTTGCTAATTCTTTTTTCAGTCTAATTTCTTTTTGTCTTAGGTCTTCGGTCATTTTAACCAACTCTTCTTTCATTTCTAGTATCTACGCTTTGGTTTCCTGCATCTACTGGTAATCCTGTTAATCTTTTATCGGGGCCAACACTCATTCTTGGTTTATTTCTAGTTGCGGGTGGATTTTCTTGTGGTTTGCTAAACGCCTGTTCTTGCATTTGTCCCAATTGAGAAGCATCTATATTTGTTCCTGCATATGGGTCTAATTCAACTTTTCCCCCATCTTGAGTCGGTTCTCCTTCTTTTGGCTGTTGTGGTTCCGGTTTCTTAAAGGTAAATTGACCATCTTCATCCATTTCTACTTCAAATCCTAAGTTCTTAGTAGATGCAGCAATATTGACTTCTATTTCTCTTTTTCTTAAAACTGCGATTTCATCTTCTTCTTCGCTCGGTGGTAGTCTTAAGTTCCAATCAGTTATCCCAAATTGCTTTACTAAGAACGGGAAAACATAATTGTTGTAAACATTTTGTGCCATTTGAACGGCTCTATTAGTTACAAGTATTTGCATACCCTCATTATTTAATCCACCACTAGTAGTATTGTCAGCCATAAATACTTTACTTACTCCGTAAAATGCCGATATTCTATCTCTTAAATCGTCTTTAACAGAAACATAATCCATTTCTTTTAGACTATCCATGAACTTAATCCACTCAACTGCGCCTTTACCATTCTCGGCTTCAATACCCATAACAGGAATAAAGTGAGGGTCTTGTTCCATTTTCTCCTTGACTGCTCTCCAAAAAGACTTCATAGAATCCATATTACGAGTTTGAACGGCTAACAATCCCTTTGGCATTCTACTCTTAGTGTAAGAAGAATTTACATAATTCTCCATGGCGATAAGCGTCATGATATTGTTATACAGGGTAATTATTGGTGACATACCATAAAGCCTAGAAGGATTATACTTGCTAAAGTGCAAGACTTCTCCCTTGAGGAAATATTGGTCTTTGCCATTTACCCTATTAACATAATGAACAGGAAATAAATTTGACCCACATTCTTCGCATTGGCCGTGGGGTTCTGTTGATAACATACCCCTATGATTCACACAAGTAAACCCTTTAGTTCCTCTTTGTCCTAATTCATCGGTGTAAATAGCCATAGTTACAGGGTCGCCTCTATATACTTCTTTGATTCTGTGCATTCTAATTTTTTGATTACCGTCAATAAAGTATTCCTTGACTAAAACGATGTAAGCATCGTCCATAATATTCAAATCATCTTCAAGTTCCCTAAGCACATCAATAAATAGTTGCTCGGCCTTATTGACATAGCCTCCTATAAATTTTTCAGCATATTCTAATTGTGCAGTATCGGGCTTTTTCAAATCTGTAGAGCCGCACCTTAGACATTCTTGAACGGGTCTTTGATGTTCTTTTCCACAATTATTGCATCTTGCTTCGTAGGCTTTCTCCCAAATATATCCTCTACGAAAGACTTCCTGTTTTAACTGAGTAATACAAGTTCTTGCTATCACTGACTGATTTACAATGTGGTAAATTATAGGAGCAGTCATTAAATTTGCTTGCTGTCTTTCTTGAATACCGATATTAAATATTTTTCTATCGGCAGGTTTGGGGGTCGCCCTCCTAAACAAATTAGTTATGCTAAATCGCCTTTTTTCCTCAACCATAGCAATACCCCTATTCGGCAACAGGCTTGGCTTCCGTTATCAATGCTTCGGGAACAGAAATACCACGCTCTAAATTTCTAACTAGTTCAGTAGCGTAGTGCAGATTATTTATATTCACATTAGTTTCATATCCATTATTATGCGCCCAATGAATTAATTGATTAGTAGAAAGATTACTACCGCTATTAGGTATGAAAGGACAGCCTCCTAGCCCATTAATACTTGAATCAAATTTAGTGATTCCCCACTCAGCCGCTACTTTTACATTATCAAAAATATTTCTTCTTACATTTGGATTTTCATGTAGATGTAAAGCGATGTCAGCATTTAACCCTTTAGTTAAATCTAAGATTTGAACCATTTGCGTAGGGTGTGCAACTCCTATTGTATCACATAATACAACTGTTTCAGCCAAGTAGTCTGCTTTCAACATAGCATCCTTGAGAGCATACTCTTGGGGTTTGCCTTCAAAGGGACAACCAAAAGCACAGGAGATATATGCTCTTACATCTTTTCTATCTACATCTATTAGCATTTTATCTAATTCTTCAAACTTATCATGTAGACTCATGTTAAGATTTCTGTTATTGAATTCTTTAGAAACAGAAAAAAATACATTCATCTTTGTTGCTCCTGACTCTACTGCTCTATCAAATCCCCTTTGATTGGGAATAAGAACTCCAAAATCCCCTAACTCTTTTGTTGCTTTAAACACTTCTTCTGCATCTGACATATTAGGAACTCTTTTCGGATGAACAAATGAAGCAATCTCCATATTGTTTAATCCTGCATGATATAACTCTCTTATTAAAGTAATTTTATTATTTGTAGACATAGAGAACCTACTATTTTGTAGGCCGTCCCTCGGCCCCACTTCATAAATCTCTATATCCATTTTACTCACAACTTGCTCGCTAAAAATGCAACATGGTGGCTCATTTGATTTTCAGGATATGCTTTCAGTTCTTCCACTGTTATCCATTTGTAGTCACTGTGTTCAAAAGATAAAGTAGGGTTCCAGTCTTCTTCCACATCTATTCTAAAGCAATGGTATTTCTTTGGCGGTGTCATGTTTTTATCAAAGTGAACCCCTACTTTTGATGAGGGTTTTTTATTCAATCCAAGTTCTTCACCTGCTTCAATCATACAGACCTTTTCAGCATCAGGAGTCCCATCTTCATTAAACTCATCAAGTTCTTCTATCTTGCCACCTGCAAATTCCCAAAGACCTATCATTGTATCTTCTTCGGGGGAACGCTCAACAATCAGAATCTTATCTCCTTTGTAGACTGCTACACCTGCCGCATGGCGAACACCGTCTTTATCTAACAAAAATTTCTTTGGGTTATTTCCTTTAGCAAACCAAGAGAGTCCTTTGTTTTTCATTTCCTCTTCTTCTGATTTAGCAATAATCCCACCAATATTTTCTAGTTCGTCCATCATAGACATTTTACAGTTGTCTTTGAATTTCTGAATATCATCAAGATATATTCCTTCTTTTAGCCAATCAAAGCCTACATGGTCTTTATGATTCTCCCATTTCATTAGTTTGAAAATTTCATCACAACGGCTCTTATACCAATCAGCCTTTTTGTAAGATTTTTTCATGCGTATTAATTCCAATAATAATTCAGCGTTGCCTTTCTTTAATCTAAAATGCGGTAGGCATTTTGTTAGTAAATTTGTTACATCGTCTTGTGAATAAAAATTAAGTCTATTAATTAGCCTAGTATCTTGTGGCGATTTTTGGTCTAAGTGCATACGACCAAAACCAATTGACTTATGCATTTCTTCCATGAATGCCCGGCCTCTAGTTCCCGTAGCAACTAAACCAACTCTAGGATTCATATTACGGTCAAGCGTGATATAACCATCTGAATCAATAAAAGCAGCGCAGTAAGCCCAAATATTCTTCTTCATCATAGACGGCATTTTGTAATATGCTCCATTAGATGAAACAATATCTAGTTTCTTTACCATCTTAGAAATCATATTAGGAGAAGATATTTTGAAAAGAGGACTAGGCATCTTTTCATGTATTTCTCTTGCCCCTATGCCTTGATTTTCACAAACCATTTTTAGAATAAAATCCTGTTGTCTTTCTTTTTTGCTTTTTACTATTGATTGGTCAGTAACTTTAGCAATCGCATTTCTAAATTCTTTCTTTGCTAAACGCATATTTTTTTGTATGTCGCTATATTCTTTAGAATAAGCCATATCTCTTTGTTCTAAATCTAATTCCCAATACTTGCACAATGCATCTACTGTTTGTCTTCTAGTTTCAGCATCTTTCATTTTATGCAGTTTGTGTAGGTCTTTTTCATTAAACCTCATATTTAGTAAAGGAACAGAATAGGGAGTTAGCCAATGTATTGATTTAATGCACTTTCTCAAATGGTCACTATATGCATCTATCATTGTATCAATAGCCTTAGACATTTTTTCTCTTTGTTCTCCCTTAAGTTCCCTTCTAGCCTTTCTCATTTTTCTAACTAAGTCGGGTATAGTCTGGTCTTGAACAACATATTTAGGAGGAAAGTTGTTTAATTGTTTTCTCGCTTCTGTAGCATTTATATTTAATTCATTAGATAATTTAGAAATTTCTTCATGTTCGGCCATAACATACCCATAGCCCAAGACACCTTTTAGTTCGATATCTATTTCTCTTTCGACAGTTTCCTTTACTTCGGCTTCTTCTTCATCGAGTTCAGCAAGCCGTTCCATTTGTTCTGCCGCTTGTCTGTATTTGTCAGCCTGTTCTGTCATAGTATCACCTTAAAAATTTAAACCGATAGCGTTTCTTCTTTGCGGCTTATCATCACCAAACAAACCTAAATCATCTAGCAATATGAAATTGTCGTTGGCTTGATAAGTAGCGGCATTTGCTAATGCTAAACTCATAACCATATCGTCATGTGCGCCAACTCCCTCGAACTTGCCTCTTTCTGTGATAGCAAACATTGACATTTCTTCAATTAAAGCAGAAGTAGTCCTACGGCTTTCCTCATTACCATAAGGAAAATTTAGTTTATTATTTTCTAGAGTCATCTGTAGATTCAAAATAATTTCCTGTTTCTTTCTCCTAGTGGTGTTGAAATCGTGAATATTTAAGTCGGCCACCTGTCTAAGTTCTTGGGTAAAAGATTTAGCAAAGGTGTTGGTTTCAAAAAGAATCGCTTCGGGTCTAAACATTTGACCGATAAGTTTGACCTTCTGTATGTTTTCACGAAACTCGACATTTTTTGCTCGGTCAATATAGACTATAGATTTATTTTCATTTTCATCCATTTCTATAACAGTAATTACATTGTAGTCTCCATCAGTAGAAATAGCGGGGTCTACCCCGACATAGTATTTGTGGCCTTCTCGCTTCATTGGCTTCAATACTAAATCTTTATTTTTTGCCGCATCTAAGTGTTCAGGATTAAATAAAGAAGTTCCAGTAGAAATAGGCACACACATATATTCTCTAGTAAATTTAAGAGAACCAATTTCAGCCTTCCTAGCCATTAGCGAATCATAATCCCAACGACTAGGCCACAATGGTTCATTTAGGGCATTAAGACAGGGATAAGTCCTAAGAGTATATGCTTTATTTTCGGCAAGTTGAGCATAAATATCTGTATAACTAAATGGAGTTCCGATAACTCTCAACGAAGCAGAATGATGAAGCGTAGGTATCATATCACCATAAAACCAGTCTGTTACTTTTTGAATTCCGGCCATACTAAATTCTTTCAAGGGGTCGTCAATAATAATCTCTTGCGGGTGCAATCCACGAATCTGTGAACCAACGGAACGCTCTAATATTTGATTACCGTTTGTTAGAGTAATGTTTCCAATAGCCCAACCCCTTGCCGGTTTGTATTTCTTTAACATAGGATTGTTGAACAATTTATCAATATCCCTCATGTGAACCATAGTCTGTTTTTGGTTAGAAGAAATGTATAGCATTTGATATGGAGGAGGTTGAAAAATTAAATTCCATACTACCCACCCATGCATAAACACTGATTTACCGTGACCTCTTGAACAAATGATGACACTTCTTTGTGTATCGCCCATGAGTTCTAACCACTCTTCTTGGTGTTTAGCAAACTCCCAACCTAGAACATTTTGAAAAAAATACGGGAATGAATTTTTAGATAACTCCATATCCATTTGGTGTTCAAAGTTTAGTTCTTCTAACTCCATTATTTTCTCCCCATATTAAAAGGATTAAAAGGTACTTCTTTTTTTCCGCTTTTTTGTTTTGGTCTATGGCCTCTTTTAATTCCAGTAAAATACATATCTAATTTTTTATAATTAGGATTATAATTATGACCATCATTTATGTGAGTAAGAGCAATAACTTTCTCATATCTTTGTTGGTCTTTATTCATGAGAGAACTAACCTTGGTCGAAGTTCTTGGTAAGTTGCCTTGAGTCATGACTTTAATCATCAAATAACTCCTATCGCCCGCACTAGGATTAAGATAGTGCCAATAATCACCTACAGAAAGAGAAGCGTATTTTTGTTCTATTTCCGGACTAATTACTTTACTTGTTTGAATTTTTCTATCTTTCATACTTTTCATGTAATGAGGCATAAAAATAATAGCAGTATTTCCTGAGATAGAATCTTTGGTTTCGGCATACCCATCAGCCGCTTTGTCTTTAGGTCTAGGGTCTTGGCCATAATCTTGACTAGGACGAAGTTTGAGAATATCCTTCCATAACATTTTAATTCCCATCCTCAATGTCATATCTCTCATTACTGCTTCTAAGCATTTCTTCTAAAACACCCTTGTATGCTTCTGCCCTTCTTCTTGGTCTAGAAAATCCTAATTTTAAATAATACAAAACCATTCTTTTGTTTATTTTAGATAGGTTTGTGTATCTAACATATTTGCTTCTATCTACTGGAACTTCATCATTAAGTATTCTTTCTTTTAGTGTAAGCCATTGACTATCCGAGATTGCTTTCATGGAATTAGGCTTTGCTTTCACTATATTCCACCACGCAGGTAACACATCATCTTCATATACGCACTTGGCAAATTCGTCTTTACCTCTTACTGTGCGTATTCCCCAGTTACCATTAGGGTATGCGCTATTCCATTGATTTATAATCTGTTCGGGTAACATAGATTTAAACTCATCAAAACCTTCGTCCTCACTAAATCTCCAACCGTTTTTTCTAGCGTTCGCCATCCATCTAGAATTGTCTCCATCCCTATGACCAAAAGCGGCAACTATTGGTTTAGAAGAATTCAATTGTGGTTCTCTAGCATCTTGTAATGCTCTATTGTTTCCACCTATTTCTCTTCCTTTTTTTGTGGCTAACATTCCTCCGACTACAATATGCGATGGATGTTCTTTCCAACCAACTGTAGAAATAGCGTTTTGTTCGTCATCTACTCTAATGACCCAATTATCCAAAGCATATATTCCAGTTACTAAGTCAGCCCTGCGGGTATATTGTTCATCAGGATTATCCTGATTCCATTTACTTTTCATATCTTCATATGAAAATATTGCAGGTAAGACTTTAACCAAAATATCACGAACCCTTGCGCCAGTTTTTGTTTTTCTTTTCTTTGGTTTTCTTAGGACTCCACTTTACTTTGTTAGCCCAATAAGCCGCAGACATCTTACCTCTCTTAATATTTTTAGCATGTCTACTTTTGAAAGCCCTTCGTTGTCCTGCGGTTTGGTTTGTCTTAACTCCCTTTTGACCAAACCTAATAGTCTTAACTTTATCTCCATCTTTAACTACTACAATATGTGACTTGGTTTTATGTTTTATTCGCTTTGGTTTACTGAAACCGCTTACTCCTGCCCTTGCTAAAGCAGGGTGTTTCTTTTTCTTTTTTAAAATTTCAAACCATTTACTCATAAGCATCACCTATTAGATATCCTAATTTTTTACCTTCTTCTATATCGCTCGGATAATGGCTTCCCATCTGAATTCTAGATAATGATATTCTATCAGCCATTTGTTTTAATTCTTTCTTCTTATTTGGGTATTTTTTTCCTAATGCTATTTCTAATCCATGTGCTGCCATAGAGTGACCGCTTGGAAAAGCAGGAGTATCGTCTGTAGTTGTTTTAGTTGATTTAATTTTATTAGTAATTTCATGTGGTCTTGGTCTTTGATATTTCATTTTTAACGACATAGCATAATAATTAATATCTTTAATTAAATCTTCATAATCTTCTTTATCGGCCCCAACAATACCAAACATTTCTTTTTCCGGTTTGAGGTCTGCATCTTTCATTTGTTTTGGATTAAGGCTTTTCTTTTCCATTATTTTTAGAATAGCAGGTATTTCTGTCTCTTCTTGTGGGTAACTTAATTTAGGAATATCTACTTTTATCTTAGGAGCCTTCTCAAGCATCTTGCTTTTTTCTTTAGAAAGTGTGCCTTGCCACTTTCTTTTCTTGAGAATATCCATCCAACTCATATTATCACTTTGGTTCGTGTGTATAAATATCTCCATCTTTATGCATGAATACCTTGCCCTCTTTTTCTAGTTTGGTCAAGGCTCTTTTTATTTCTGCTTCTTCACCGAATCGTTTTAAATTTTTCATACCCAATGCCCCGCCTTCTTTTTCTATTTCTCTAAGAATTTGACGCTCTATTTTTGCTGTCTTCATTTTAGGACTGATATTCATAAAGTCAGTCATTTCATCCGGGTCTTCTTCAAAGATATTTTTTATTATGTCTTTCCATGTCATTTTTTCATCCTCGCTGTTTTTCTCTTACTGGATTCTTTTCTTGCCAATGCTACTTTATGTGCAGCATTCAATCTCTTTTTTGCTTCGGGGTCTTTGGCTCTTTTAGCCGCTACTCTTGCCCTTTGCTCAACTAAGTTAATTATTTGTGACTGTCTTTTATGTGGTTTTGATTTAAATGAGGCACTAGAAAAAGTATCTCTTACATCTTTCACTGTTTTGAATTTAACACTAACAGTATCTTTTGGATTTTCATCCGTATATAATCTTCTATCAGAACCCTTTGGTTTCTTGCCGGTTCCTTTCTTTGGGTCTTTTTTTAGAATATTCTGCCAACTCTTTTTGACATAACCACTAGCATAAGCGGCTTGAGCAACTTGAACCGCTTTTTTTCTAGTTTTAAATGGCCCTTTGGAACCCCAATAATAGCCATCTTTCTTTTTGGTTATCGGCATAGTAATCACTTTTGGCTAAACTTCTTTCCTGTTGAAACATGCTGTTGTCCTTTTTTACGGCCTTTTCTTTTTTTAGCATCTTGATACCTTAGAGTTTTTTTATCTGTTCTTTTGTAGGTTGCTCTTGGCATGTATCTTCCCTTAGTTCTAGACTTAGGTTTTTTACCTTTATCTTTGGCTCTATGCTGTTCAGCACTTCCCCAGTCTTCATCAGTCCAAGTGGATAAATCCTGTTGCCTCTTTGATTTGGCTTTGAGAATTTTACGCCAGTTAATTCCGATAGCCACCACCAGCCCTTTTATACGCTTGAGCCAGCATTTGTGCTTTTCTTGCAGACCATTGACCGGGCGCACCGCCTTTGCCGCCTCTTTTTATTCTGTTGAATATTTTCTTTCTCATTCCGGGTTTAGTATAATTACCGGATTGATTTACTGTAGATTTTCTTTTCTTTTTCTTTTTTAGAACTTCTTGCCAGTTATTTTCATGAGAACGCATAATCGTTTCCTCCCATTGCCCCGCCACCAGAAATAGGTCGAGGATTTGCGCTACCTGATGTATATTTAAATTGTGATAATACTGAATTAACAGTTGCAGAATTCAAAGGTTGCTTATTATTTTGTTTATATCTATTGGCTAATTCTTTAAGAAAACCCTTTTTATCATTAGTGTCATTTAATGCTAGTTGATATGAACGGTAAGATGAGTCGCTATCAAAATGCTTACGACCCCACAATACCTCTCGCAAATTGATTTTTTCTATTTGCTCTCTTTTCAATATTTTTTTCCATTCATCCATATCTTTCACCTAAAGTTAGCCTTAATCAAATAAACTTGCTCAGAATTTATGCCGTATTCTTTAGAAATATTACTATGCGAATCATCAGACTTCACAATATTTTCTATTTCTAAATGACTTAAATCAACTGATTCTTCTATATACATTTGGTCTATCATTTTTTCTACAGAATCATATGTTAGACTCATAAAACCATACACTACTTTCTTACCGAGTTGTTTTCTTATTGCGTCATGAGCCTTTAGCATTTTAGTAAGAACTATTGGCAAGTCATCTTCTACTCTTTCAAATAATTTCTTAAGTCTGTTATACTGCTTTTTCATATTGTTATCTTTTGTTAGTATTCCTTGGTGTCTGTCTAAAAAATATGGCAGGGCGAATATGGGAAACGCTTCTCTACTCATGTAGCCTCTCTCAAAGTCTTCGGCTCTATCCTGTATCGTTGAGCCATTGAAATCTTCTTCAGCATAAGTCATATCTTCCATTTCTTCCATAAAGTGCATAAGTAAAGCACTCATATAGTTATCATTTCTTTCTTCGGTGTTATCTCCAAATATTTCTGAAAGTGCTACGGATGCTTTTTCACCAGCATCAACCACTTCTTGAGTTACTTCAAAATTAGGCTTATCTAAGAATTCTAGGAAATCAGCAATCTCTCTTAGATTAGAAGTTTCTAAACCACCATCACCAACGCTAGCGAGTTGTTCATATGCTCCACCCATTACTGTTTCAAGACCTAAATCTTTAGACAAAACATCAAGCACTTTAGCACCTCTTCCCGAAATAAAACTAGGTGTGTCAATAGGTAATCTACCTGCATACATTGGAGTAATGTAGTATTGATTTGCTGATTCTAAGAACCTAGCAATAATTCCATTAAACTCTTGAAGACTTTCATCTAGTTTTCCTCTAGCAACGGGATTTATTGGTCTTGACCTTCCTCCTGCTTGTATTCTTCCCATTTGTTCTCTATAAGTTCCGCCTTCAGTTGGAGGTGCTTCCCTTGTCATTCCTGCTTCCACGCCAAAAGTGCCTCCTAAAGTTCTCCCTCGTCCTGTGGCTCTTGGGGCTGAAGCAAATCCAAATTTCTTATTAGTTAATCCTATGTGAATTTTATCCAGTAAATCATCTATTTTGTCTTCTACATCTAAACTAATGGTATCTCCTCTATTGAAACCGGCAGGTAATTTGCTAGGAATTTTAGCAAATGTTCTAAACTTAGAATTATTAAGAACAGAAATAGGTAGATGATATTCTCCTTTTTCACTAGCAAAACTATCTTCTATCTGTTCTAAAAATTCATCTACATCGGTTTGGAAATCTAAAACTATATCATCTTGCTTAAGTGCTTTAAGTGCATCGCCTATTTCAGCAAATCCATCTTGAGTTAATGCTAATAGTTTTTTATTTCTCATTACTTCAAAGGCTAATAGTGGGTCTATGAATAATCTCTCTTCGTCAATCAAGTCTTCTTGTTCTTCAATAGAATCTGTTGCTAACTGTTCTTCCATATAACCTTCATCTCTATGTGAGGCTTCTAATCCATCCCATTGAGACAAGTAATCTTGTTCCCATTCTTCCATACCGGATTCATCAACATCATCTTCATCACTCTCTTGAATTTCTATTTTCTTTTTGGATAGCCCCTTAGTTATGAGAAGATTTTCTAATACTGCTACTAATCTATCTACTGGTTTTACTTCACGAATTGAAACTAATGGATATCTAGCAATATATTCTAAATTTTCTCCCGCAAATTCTGTTTCTAACTTAGAAAAATATTGCTTAAATTTTTCATTTTCACTTTGTTCTGCGGCTTCAAATAAAGCATCCAAGTCTTCTTTGAACTGTTCATATCTTTCGGAAACCTCTTCCCAAAATTCGTAGATATCTTCTCGTTGGCCTAATTTAGAAAGGGGTGTAGCACCAAGATATTTTCTAACATTTACTCGAATAGTTTTCATCTTCTGTTGTGTTTCTGCTTGACTAATTCTTCTCGTTAGTAAGTTTTGTATTCTTGTTATATTTTCTCTTAGTGTTTGTATTTGACCTTCCCCATACTTTTGTTTTATTTCATTAGTATTTACAAAACCATCTAACTGTTGCTGGAAAGTGGCTTCTAAAATTTCTCTTTGGCTAGTATCTCCAATAGTAATGTTTTTTAGTTTTTCAATCAATAAATCATCAACATCTAAATTTATCCCCGATTCATCTTTTATTTTTAATTTCTTTACTGCATCAAAAATAAATTGCCTTGGGTCTGTAAATTTAAGTTGTTTTAATTCAGCCATTAAGCCACTTCTAAATGAACGAAGTTTCTTTGCCAATTCTTCTCCTTCTACCCCGTCTTGAGTTAATTTTACCCTTTGTGCCTCGACTAATTGTTTAAGAGCAGTAACTCTTTCGGGGCTTCTATCTTCGGTGGTCTTGCCTATGTTCTGTAGGCTTTGCATTAGTTTGGTATCTTGTCTAATGTCATCTCTTACTGTCATATTTATCACCGAATCAATTGTTTATCTTTGAATGCTTTTACTGCTATAGGAACATTACTTTGTTTTCTTGGGAAATACTTTTCATAATTTTTTCCAAAATCTTCTAGTCTTAGTTGAAACCCGCTAATCAATTGTATTTTTGCTTCTTTTAGGAAAGGTATCATCTTATCATTTAGTTCATTAGCCAGTTCCAACTGTTTACTAGTGTTTCCCCTGTTATCATCTATAGATATGAATGTGTCGGCTATTAATCCATCTGTGCCAGTATCTAATATTCCTTGTTCTCCTAATCTAGATAGAACAATTAAACTATTTTTAGGTGATAATTTGTCAAAGGTTGCAGCCCTCGCAGCAGATTCTCTTGTTAGTGGCTCTAATTTTGAATCGTTAGAATAATCTACAATGAATTGAGCAAAATCACCTGTGTTTAGCATACTTTGTCTTAATCTACCTAAAGTAACTTCTACGCCTTTTTCTTTTTGTTTGCTCTCTATGTCCTCTATTAATTCCGATGGAGACACTTGACTGTCATCTAAAAATATTTTAGCGTAAGAAGCACTGGATTTGTTTTCTATTAGAGTATCTGTGTTATCATAATATTCTATATTTAGGTCGCCAAAGACGAAATCTGCATCATCTGTAGAATCATATACTTCTTGGAAAGCATCGGCCTCTTTCACTGTAAACTTGTCTTGATATTTGTCTTGGAAAACATTGCTTTGGTATGCTATAGCCTCTTGGCTAAAAGCAGTATTCAAATTAGTATCGCTCTTAATAAACTCCCTAACTTTTTTTCTCTTTGCTTTGATTTTTCCTGTTAATTCTAACTCTCTAAACGGAACTAAACTTGTTCCTAAACTACTTCTAGCAGGATTACTATTGTCTTCTAGTCCCTCTATGATAGACTCGATCAGTATTCTTTCTGCTATTTTTTCACTCACAAAGGCATTTGTTCTAACTGCGTCGAAAAATTGCTTGAACCAGTTATCTCCGCCAAAAGTCCCCATTATCAAAAGCCTCCCATATGGGTTCAAAGATAGGCTTTTGGTGGTTTTTGATTGTTTTTCTAAAAATATTGCATCAGCAGGAAAGTCAAAGCCGTTTTTCATTTCTGTTGGAATGAATTTACCTACACTCCCCGGAATGTCCTCTAATGCAATCAAATAATTCTCAACATCTACTGAAGTTAGCGTTTCTTTTGCATCAAATTTGACTCCCGAAGCAACCATTGTATCGGTTTCCGATACAGCCGCTAATCTTCTACCGCTACTTTCTAAATCCGGCTCATATTCTGCCATCTCTCTTCTTATTTCAGCAGTATCTTGTCCTAAACTGTTTAAAAATGCGTTAGCGTTAGGAAAATTAGTCTGTATTGTGTCGCCAATTACTCTTGAGCCAGTTATTTTAGCAAAATCGGCAAGAATTTTTTGAAATTTTTGTTTTTTTGTCCCGCTAGTTGGAACAGAATTGAATTTTAGAGTGAATCCTTCACCAAAAGAGTCAAAAACTCTTAATTTCGCTCTTAATTTTGTATTTGCCTCATAGCCTCTAGTAGATTTGCTTCTAACTTCATTGATTTTTTGTGAAAGTTCAGTAAATTTGGTGTCGTCTCCCTCTTTTTTTGCTGAAATTGCTTCATCCACCAAGGTTTCAAGTTGTTTTGTCTCTTTCATTTGCTCCGGCTTGATAGAATTTAGTAGTTTTTTTAGATTTTCTTCTATTTTTTCTTTGGAGACATTAGGAAGTGGCAATTTCTTTAGCATCGAATTAACAGTTATATTATTTGCTTTGATATTATTTATGATTCCCTTGAAACTAGCAGTCAATTGTTCGGATTCTTGAATTTCTTCTATCAATGAATCTGTTTTAGAGTCATCGGCAAGCGCAATTAACAAAGTAATGTTAGAAGCAGGTTGCGCTTTTAGAAGAATTTGCCAACTCAATGTAATCACCGCTTCATGTGCTTTTTATTTTTAGGCGGTTCATAGCCTCTTTCTCTATAAAACTCTTCATCAAATGTAGGTTGGTCAAATCCGTGATATGGCCTAATATCTTTGGGCTCTTGCCCTTGAAAGAAACCGACTCCGTGAGTAAATTCAAAATTTATTTTTCTATTTATCGCAAATATTTCTTCTTGTTCGGGTGATTCCCTAGATGCTTTATGCCATTTAGAATAGTCCGAATTAGGGTCGTAATTGCTAGGTTCTTTAGGTTCCGGCCCAAGTTCTCTTGTTAGTCTCTCCCTTAAGTCATCATACAATTGTTTTACTTTTTGCTGAAGAGGATGGTCATGTTGCTGTTTTGGCCTCATAACTTTTTCTTCTGCCATATGTGCATCAAT
>Ga0098038_1000596_pt1 | contig 16051 bp, 10 predicted proteins | sample 5B_taG_FD_75051 | JGI IMG/M metagenome (GOLD analysis project Ga0098038, IMG submission 75051) | Marine viral communities from the Subarctic Pacific Ocean - 5B_ETSP_OMZ_AT15132_CsCl metaG | ecosystem: Environmental > Aquatic > Marine > Oceanic | place: Pacific Ocean | collected 2015-01-08 | reverse complement strand
CATATAATTAAACTATTACTTCACTGTTTACAGAAAATAATTCTGCTTTACTTGTTGATGATGTTTCTGAAGTATTATAATATCTTATTTTAACATCAGCAAAATAACCTTTAACACCTGTTGTGTTGAAGTGCGAGTTGTCTTGAAAAAAGTCTAAAGCTTTATTTTTTAATTCACTAAAATAAAAACCTTCTTTTTTAACAAAACCTATTGTTTGACCTGATAGTTGTGTCCCTTCACTTGGAACTTCAAAACAAGTATTCATATCGTTATAAGTGTTATAACCACTTATAGTATTTCCACCTGTTTCAAAAGTTTTCATAGACCAACCAGTAGTACCTTCGTAGTTTATAGTTAAAAATGTTTTAACTATTTCAGGTTTGTCATTAAATACAAAATCAATATCAGATGGATATAATATATTGTAAAAACTACCTCTAGCCACATCTTCGCTATGCTGTAACCATAAATCGTTACCTCTAAAAGTATAGAAATCATTATTCATACTTACACCATGTCTAACTCTATACGTGTAAAAAGAAGTCCAACCTTTTACTCTTTCAGAATAACAAACTGTAGCGTAATCATTTATATCAGCATCGGCTCCAAGTGGAGTAACTGAAACCATACCGTTTTTTATAGGTCTATTAACAGTATCGCTAGTTTCAAGAGTTATACAATAAGTTCCTTTTTGCTCGTCATAAGCTCCATATATAGTATTACATACTTTTAGGTTATCTTTAAACCAGTCTTTCATACCAGAATCTGATATAGGTGTTATACCATCTCTTGATAATCTCAATATAGCTCCTCTTCTTCTATCTGCAAAATATTTTCTATTACCATAAACAGCAAAACTTTCAGGGTTATCACTTATACCGTATTCACCAGAATAAGGAGTTATTTGACCTATAACAATTTTTCCTGACGCTGTTAATGGTTGTCCTTCAGCTGTAAATATAGCGTCTTTATCAATTAAAGCTCTATTTACTTTGTTTTCTTGAAATATATTTAAATTAGTATCTTCTGCGTGTAGTTTTTGTATACTACCTTCAGCAATATCAACAGCTCTAGTTATGTCTTCACCACTAGGAAACTGATTTAATTCATTAACACTTGTTCTTGAGTTAAATATACCAGAGTAAGTCATAGCGTTTTCTCTAACTTTTGACTTATATTCTTCATCTGTAATATGCGCTTTAACACCGTAGTCCATTTGTTTACCGTTAAATTCACCTTTTATTCTAGACTCTTCTATGTGATACACACCAGTTGTTTCTGTAGTTGGTGTGCCATGAGTTCTACCGCCTGATAAAACTATAGAGTTGAAGTAAGATATTTCTAATATTGCTCCCATATTTATACTATTACGCACGTAGTTCCCGCGCCTGTTATTGCCCCTGAAGCATCTATTGGATAAGACTTGTGGCCTCCTCCAACTGCTATTGCTATAAAACCAGCGCCAGGAGTTTGTGTTAAATTATTATTAGTGTATACTTTGTTACCCACTTGTAATCCAAGCGACGATGTATACATAGTAGTAGCAGTTCCTTTTGTAACAGCATAACCAGTTAAAGTTTGTGTTTGAACTCCTGTACAAGCACTAGCCCCGCTTATTGAATCATGATAACCTAATACGTTTATAACTTGAACACCTATAAAAGTTATACTTGTTGCTATGCTACCAGCTATAAGTGAGTTTAAACCACCGTTGTCTTCTACTTGCCATGCTATTGAAGGTGAATTAGGGTAAACACCGTTACTAGCAGTTCCAAATAAAGCAGCAAAATTAAAAGTACTACTAGCGCCTAAAATAAAGTTGCCTGGAGCAAAACCGTTTTGTTGTAGTTGAAAAGAACTACCATTTGTTCCACTTATAGTACTTGTTAATCCAAAAGTGTTATTAAGCGGATCTGCAGAACCATTAACAGCTGTTAGTGTTGCTAAGTTTTTACCACCACCTGGACCTGGTTGTGTTGTGCTAGGTACTAGTATACTAGCGTGGTTATTTGCTGTTGGTTTTGAATTTGCTATAGTAACTGTTATATTTTCATTACCAGTTACTTGATTACTTTGTATAGCTCTTAACGTTAAATTAAACACGTCTCTTGAGTTGTTATTTTGAAAAGCAAACAAATCATTTGTTTTTAACATAAACTGTTGATTTATGTTAGTAGGCACATTATTTAAGTTAGAACCAAAGAAATTTGTTACCTGATTATTTACAACTTGAACAACAATACACTGTCTTATCATTTCATTGTTGTTAGCACTACTATGTTGGCCAAGATAATAAATAACTCTATAAAAACCATCTGTATCAAAAGCTGATGGTAAATTCCCTGCAGCATCAATAAAGTTAGTTGAAAGTGCTGTAAAGTTTCTTATATTTTTATGATCCAACCTAAGTACAGTACCACCTGTTGATAAGTTAAAGTTATGTGCATCTGTTTGATTTGCTTGTCTAGTAGATATTTTAACAAAAGATTTATCATCTTCAAAAGCTATAGAAAACTTAGCTAAATCATTACCATCGTTAAAACCATTACTACAAGAAAGTATTTCAAAGTTTGTTATTGTTATACCTTGACTGTTTGGATCGTAAGTAGTTGCTGTTAAAGCACCTATTTGAGCGTGGTTTTTACCAGCTGCAGATGAATATTTAGCTTCTTCTAATATATTAGCTGCTAAACCAGGTGTAAAACTTGTTTCTTTAAAAGTAGGTGTTATTTTTATATTTGTAGGTCCTTGATTTGCAAAGTCACAATGTTCATTTAAATCTCTAACTAAACCACAGCTAGATGTCTCAAAATATATATCTATTTCTGACTCAAAAGGTTTTGTTTCAAAAACAGTTAAGCCTTTGTCTTTACCGTTTGGATAACCAAAAGGCATATTAGCAAAATTATTATTTGTTGTTCTAATAGCATCATTTATATTTGTGTTGTCTGCCGCTGCAGTTGATGTGGGTGGATTAGCACTGTTTGTTCCTATTGAAGAAACTAAAAACTCACCTTGAACCGCAACAGGTTCATTATATAAATTAGGTATTTCAGCTACTAAAGGATTTTTGTGATTATCAGCTAAAAAACTATAAGGTCTAGGTCTATCTTCAAAACCAGAATCTTGAACACTGTTTGCGTTATTGTTACCATCGTCTTTTTTTGCATTAGACAAGCTTGATAATCCTTGATCAATAGCAGAACCAATACTTAAAACGTTTATATAATCTTGTTGAGGGTCACCCATTACAGAATCAAAATGATTATTTGCTATTCCTATAGCGCCATTAGATACTTGTACAACTTTTGGATATAACTTAACTTCAGAACCAGTCAAGCCTTCGTTTGTGTTTGTAACTAGTCTACCAAAACCATCTCTTTCACCAAAATCTTTACCTTCATCATTAAAGTTTTTAATAGATCTAGGAACTTTATTTATATTATCGTTTGTTAAAGAAAACCAACTTCTTGATTCGTTACTTGTAGTAAATCTACCTTTTATATGTTGATCTCTATAACCTGTCATAGTACCAGCGTCTCCAAAAGTAGTTGTAGCGTCATTACTACTCCAGTTAACCATTGGATGTTGGGTATACACGTTGTAGTAATCTTGTTCAACTTGCTTTACAACTATTCTCCAAGAATACCAACCATTTGGTCTTTCGTTTTTATCAAAAGTTTTTTTGCTTTCTACTATTCTAGAGTCTGGAAACTCTACTGATAAAGCTTGACCATAAGCAAAACCAGTGTCACTCCAACTGTAATGAGTATCTCCATTGCTGTCAGTAAAACTACTTTTTAAATCAGCTGTAACTGCATCAACTGTATGTGTATCACCTAAGTTATCCGTTTTGTATGTAGAAGGTATTACTGGTGAAGTTCTACCGTATCTATCAACTAAAACTATACCTACTTGATAAGTTCTTCTTTGTTTTATATTGTGAAATTTGTATTGCTCGTGGTTGTGAAAATAATGACCAATAGAGTCAGCTGTGTATGTTTGCTCGTTTTCACTTTTAGGACCACTTGTTACAAAAAATTTAATTCCTTTTTTATTGTCTTCATCTCTAGGTAAATCATAACCTAAAGTTATATTTCCATAAACAAGTCTACTACCTACAACTTCTTGAGCTTTTGCTCTTACAGGAGCATTATCACCAACTCTTACTAATTGTTTTTCTGGTAAAACTTTAAATGGGTCTCTAGCTAAATAAGTATACTCTACAGTTTGTCTATAATAATGACCTCCACCAAGAGCTCTTTTTTGCTTATATCTTCCAAAATTTAAACCTGTTGTGTTTACTAAATCTAAAGTATCAACTATTTTTATAGAGCCAGTACCAGCTTCTCTTAACAATATTTCAATACTGTCTATTTTTAAAAGGTTAGGATAAGAGTTGCTACTTATTTGGTTAGCAGTTGTATTGTGTTCTGAAATAATTCCATTGTCACTACAAGTTGGTATTGGTATACGCATTACAACTTTATCATATGCGTTTTGCATTATAGGAACAGTGTTATGAGTATATACATATTGTACACTACTACTTACCACAGGTTCAAAGGCAAGTTGACCAGGCGCGCTGTTACTACCTGTTTTTGCTTGTGAACCAAACTTTAGCTCACCATTACTTAAAGGTTTAAATACGCTTTGTGTAAACGGTGATATAATAGAATATGTGTTATCACTATATTTATATCTATAAGCAAATCTAATAAATTTTTCTTCCATATACTCAGACTTTGTGTGCTGAGTGCTAGAATTAGGATTTGTAGTTACTAAAGTGTATGTATCACCTAAATTAGCGTTAGAAGCTGCTTCATTTGAATTATGTAAAAATGGAGGTAAAAAAGGAGCAACTTTTGCTACAGATATTTTTTCTTCACAATTATAATAACTTGCATCACCTTTAGCTAATTCAACGTCTATGTATCTAGGTTGATTATAGTTATCTGTCCAATATAAAAAATTTCCTATAACATTTACACCTGTTATATGGTGAGTAGTTGTAAGATTTAAAAAAATACCATTTACTAAAACATGAATAGTTCCAGTTTTTTCTCTCATAACTATTCTACAGTTTTCATTTGAACCAGTCTCAGCTCTATCAATATCGTTTATTCCAGACTCAGGTTGAGAGGAAGTAAAGTTTGTTATAAACCAAAATATTCTTTCTTTAGCAACATCAACATAAGAACCTATACAAACACCTGTGTCTTCTACGCCATTACCTAAATTTAAAGAAGTATCACCAATAAGCTCATTTCCTTTAACGTTCTCAATAGCTCCAACATCAGAATCTTCACTATTAGTTACAAGTACATTTTGTGCTTTTCTATACTCGCCTTTTGGTATAAGTCTTTCATCAAGGTCTAAATTCATTTTACCCTTGATAAACATGTTTTTTAATTGCGCCATTTAATTAGTGTTTTATATGTTTAGACTTACCTCTCATCACTTGTGTAAGCTCTCCTATTTTTAAATTAGATAGTCTAATTTTAGCGTTACGCATTGCAGCTCTTCTTGATCTTTTATATCTATTAATTATAAACTCTGGAATACCTATTCTAGTGCTTAATAAATTAAATAAAATACTTTGGTACATAGCGTCTTCTGCAAATTTATGTATTTTCATTTCATTGTCAGTTGCTAAACCATCTGAAATGTATTTAAATGTAATTAATTTATCTTTTAAATTACTACTAAAAGATATTTTACCATTTGCTTCGTCCACTATAAATAATCCATTTTCTTGCATGTTTTCAGGATTACCACCATATCTTTGACCTATATTTCCTATTTTTTCTGTATGATAATTAGTATGATAAAAATAATCATTAGACTCTAGTGTTCCTGAAAGATTAGTAGCATCAAAATCTCTAAATCTTTCATTTGTTAAAGCACTACCAATTAATAAGTTTTCATTAACATCATATAAGTAATCATAATCAGAGTCTTGTAATATTGCTTGCGTTGGTATTGAAGTGTCTCTTGAAGGATATATTATATGTTCTATGCCAGCAGTATCTACCCAAGATAACCTAACATAGTTTACATAATCTTGTGGCATAGGTATACTTAAACTAGGTGGTAATTCTACTTCCTGTATTTTTTCTACTCTTGATATGTCGTAAGCAAACTCTTGTATACATCTTTTTGCCTGAAACAAAACTTCAGATCTTTTTGCTGTGTTTACTAGTTTACCATCACCAACATAACCTATCATAAAGTTTCCAACTATATCTTTTAGTGACACGTATCTATAGTCACCTAAAACTTGGTTGTTAAGTATTAAATCTACTACAGCGTTATTAGGTATACCACTAGCATTAGTTAAAGCTGTTGTTGAAAAACCAGATGTTATACTGTTAAAAGTTAAAGTAGCTACACCATTTACCACAGTATAAGTGTAGTTACTTTGCACCTGTGTTTCACCGTTTATGTTTACAGTAAAATCGTTTATTGAGTCAGGCGTGTACGGAAAGCTAGATGCTATTGTAAAAATAGCGTTATTTATACTAAAGTTTAATCCGTTTTGGTTATAGTTATGTGTAGCGCCTTCAGAACCGTCCCACTGGTACTTACTTTTATAATAATTTAAAGGTGTTGCGTTTAGTAATGACATATTTATTGTGCTTTAATTGCCGCTTGAGCCTGTATAGCTCTAGCAGTAAATGATGATATATCTTGTGATTTTATTACAATACCAGCACTAGCTAAAATACCCATAATGAGCATAGTTTCTTCTGATGGATGTAATTCAAAATTTGTTGAACCTTGTGTTGTTCCTGCGTGTGTACTAGCGTTGTAAACAGTTGCGTCGTAAACGTTAGTTCCATATGTTGAGTTTACTGTATATCCAAACCTAGGCTCTGTAGGTATTCTAATGTAATCTACGCTTATTGTATCTGTTGTTGCTGGAGATACAACTATAGACGTGGCACCTGTAGAAGCTGTTGTTGTTTTGTAATACACGGGGAAATCTTTTGATGGTTTTGTTAGAGGTGAGGATAATATATATGAAAGCTCGTTTTTATCAACTTCCTCTAAGGAAAGTGTTTTATTTAACATGTTAACATCTATTAATTTAAAAACATTGCTAGGTAATGAATAAGATGGGCCGGACAAAGTAGAGGTTGCATAAAATACCTCTATTTTTTCTTTAATTCTTTCTGGTAAATCAGCATATCCAGCGTTTATTCTACCAAGATTATCCATTGATAAAAATTTATTGTACTCTGCAAAAGCTACTTCTAATAAATTTAATTGAGTTTGTTTTGCTAACTTATTAAATTCATCAGGAGTTAAAAAACCTCTTTGCTCTTTGTTTAGTATTGATAAAACTGATTTATATACTGTATTTACGTTTATCATAATTTATTTTTATTTATAAAGTGGTCACCTTATAGAGATGACCACTCTATAAAATGATTTTATTTTAATTTTTTCTCTACTGATTTTAACACTTTTAATCCTTCGTCTGTTTTAAACCAAGCGGCTAAAGCAGTATAAGGGTGTTCATCAAAAGGTACTTCAAATAGTTTTCTTTTTTCTTTACCAGCTGTAAACGTTCTATTGTCTTCAGATAACTGTAGTATATTAGCTTCAACAGCTTTTATACCTAAATTCCTAAGATTAACATCTTCGTCTTTAGCTAGTTCTAAGAATAATTTTGGATTTTCTCTAGCAAATATTAAAGTATCTCTTCTAAGCTCCTTAGATTTCATCTTATTAACCTTAGAACCGATCTCTGCACGCATTATAGCTTCCATTTGCTCAACTTCCATTTCTGCAGCTGCGTTTAAAGCGTCTATTTCTAGTTCAAATATATCTAAATCAGCTTCTGCATCAACTTCATTATCTACTTCTCTATAAATTAAGTTTTTGTCAGGGTGATATATAGATAGTAATTGTTGTAAAACTGTATTTTCTTTTTCAACAAATAAAATACCGTCTCTAAATATAATATGCCCAGGTCTTATCCTTCCTTTGAATTCATCTACAAAAGGTGTTTTTTGATTAACAGCATAAGCCATTTCTCTTTGATACCCTTTTTCTTCATCAAACCAATAAAGGTTTTTTCTTTTCATTATTCTTACGATAGGCCTGTTGTTTCCAGTAAGTTCATACATCCTATCTTTTATCTCCCATTTAGAAGATTTTTTTGTTTTATTTTCCATGATATAATATAATTAAATAGTTAAAATAAAGGGCTAGGTGCCGAAGCACCCAGCTCTTTAAAAAATTGATTATCTGAATAATACGAAATTATTCGCTCCTTGAGCAACGATACATCTTTCAGATAAATAGTGTACTTTCATAGCATCAAGATCAGATGTCGCAGCACCTATAGATCCAGTTGTCCATTTTTTAAGTTTTCTATCATCTGCTTGAGACGCTCTATATCTTACGTGTAAGAAAGGACGTCTGATGTTTTTACCAAGGTTTTCATCGTAGACACTAGTTGTCCCAGCTGGAACTAACATACCTTCGATTTTACCAACAGTAGCACCATCGTTTACTAAGAATCTAGTTGACTTGTTATTTAGATATTTCCAGTCAGTTTTGTAGAAGTCATAAGATGCTCTTCTAAAACCGTTGAAACCTAAATTTAATGCCATATCCTCAGAGTTGTTAAATACACCGTAGTTAACACCACCAGCATAGTGTGAGTTTACACCAGCTAATAAGTCATCTACAGCTAAAGCAGCTTCTCTGTTTAAGAACATCATGTTCTCTTGAATACCACCTTGCTTGTCTAACTCTTGTAAAAGAATATCGAAATCTTCAAGATCGTCGTTAGCAGAACCACCAGCTCCACCGTCAAACATACCTGAATCACCGATAAGACCTCTTTCTTCTAAAGCAGCAAATAGACCTTGTGATCCAGTTCCTGTTACTGTAGAAGAACCGCCTTTATCGACAGCTTCCATCATTGTCATTTCTAAATAATCTTCAAATCTTTTTTCTGTATCACCTGAAGACTTTAGGTACCATAAGTAACCTGATTGTCCAGCTTCTCCAGAAACTTCAACCCAACCGATTGCAGCAGCATCAGATCCATTAATTTGGAACTCATCCTTAATAATCATTGGTTTGTTTTTGAAAGATTTAAATTCAGCTTCAACTCCGCCACCAAGACCGCTAGTTCCTTTTCCGAAGTCAGAACCATAAACGAAGAACTTGATAGGTTTTGCAGTACCACTAACGTTTGCGAAGTCAACCAAGTTGGCAACATCATAAGGTTTAATAGTACAAGTTGCTCCATTAGCTGCAGCTACAGTAATCTGTCCTTTGAATACGTGCTTTACAGCGCCGTCTTCTACTTGACATACTACAGTTTGTCCTACTCTTACACTCATTGCAATGTTACTACCACTAGGGTTGTCAATATCCTTAGGATTTACAACTTCACCGTTAGTAGTGTTAATTGTTGCGTGATAAGCTAAATGTAATCTACCTTGCTCAGACCAAATTACTTGATCAGAAGACATAGGCATTTCTGCACCAACCATAGCTAAGAATCCACCGATAGATCTGTCTCCATATCTTTCAATTTCAGCTTCGTATAGGTCAGGCAGATATTGTTGTGCCCATCCGCTATTACGGATGTCTAAGTAAGCGCTTTCAAGCGTTACTTTGCTTTGAGCCGGCGAGACTAATCCCGCTGCACCTGGCCCTGAAAAATTTACTCCTGCCATTTTATTTAATGTTTAAAGTTTAATTAATAATTTTTAAGTTTAAATTTAAGCTTAGAACTATCGTCACCGCTAATTGCTCTGACTTTTATACCTCCAGTATCAACAACACCACTATCAGTTTTTCTAGCATCCATATTAATATTTTTGGCTTGACTAGTCATGTTTTTAATAGCGTCTGCTTTACCTTGCTCATAAAAATGCGTTGCAATAGCATCTGCGTTTTTACCTGCAAATAATGTTTTGTGGTAATCACTAGCGTTAACTATTGTATTGTTTTTACCAACAAATGGTTTAAAATAATCCATTAGTTCACTTTGATCTTCCTTGACATTTTGCACGTCTTTAACATTGTAGCGATATTTCTTGTCTCCAACTTTAAAATCAAAACCTTTGAAGTCTTCATTAAAAACTTTATCAGTCTCCTTGTTAAATAGTTTTTTTGCTTGTTGTTGTAGTTCGTTTGCTTGTTCTTGCTCTTTATTATAACGATTAAAAAAGTTAATAGCTTTCTGTTGTTCGTTAGTTAACTTAGAACCTAACTTAAGTTCTTCGTAATATTTACCTTTCAAACCTTCCAGATGCGTTTTAGCTTCTGCAACCGCTTCTTTATAAGCAAGCTTTTTACGTTTTACGTCACGTGCCTCATCTATTTCTTCATCAAATGAAAAATTATCTTCCATTAAAAAAGATATTTCTTCTGAAGTTAAATGTGGTTTTGTTTTTTGATAATATTCCCTTAACAAGTTATTATCATCAAAATTTGAATAATCCGTATTGAGCGCAACGTAATCCTCAATCGTTCCACCAGTCTCGTTCATAAACTTCACGAGTTTTTCAACATTTTCTGGTAGTTCCATTCCTGGAGTTTGTTCTTTTTGCACAGGTTCTTCAACCTCAACCTCTTCTTCTTTTACAGGTTTTGGTTCTTCATCTGTAACTTCTTCAAGAATTACTTCTTGCTTTTCTTCATTTTTTTCTTGCTTTTCTTGACTACTTTTTTCGTCATCTTGCTTTTCGTTTTCCCGTATGGCATTTTCTTGTGTTTTAATATTAGACAAATCTACTTTATAATCTCCGTCCTCGTTAAGAGGAGTTTTAGGTTTTTCTTCTTTTTTAGGTTCCTCAACCTTATCAACAGTTTCTTCAACTGTATCTTGTGTAGTTTCTTCAACTACGTTTTCTTTTTCTTCCATAATATAATATAATTAAATAGTTAAAAATTACCTTGGCTCAAATTGTTCTAAACCAAAACCATCTAGGTTATCAAAACCTTTAGATTCAAAGTTTTTTGGGCCAGTGTTTCCTTTTCGCTGCTCTATCAACTCACTTTGTTGACTAGCTTGCATTTGTGTTCTTTTATCTTTACGATCTTCTTTACTGCTTTCTCTACTCTTAATCACTTGCATTTCTTGTGTTTTTAACCTCATATTTAAGTTAAATTCAAATTCCATTAACTCTTTTTTAATTTGAGCTTCTCTTTCCATTTTTGCAATATCAAATTGACTTTGAGCTTGAGCTATTTGAGTTTTAGTTTGAGCAAGCGCTTGCTGTTTTTGCATGTCTGCAGCTGCAGCAGCTTCAGCAGCTTTAGCGTTAGACTGTGTTTGAGCTTGTATGTTTTCCATTTGCATTTTTCTATCAAGCTCTTGTTTTTTCTTTCTTCTAAGTTTTAAAAGTTGATTAGCTAATTTTAAGTTTTTAACTTCACGTATATCAATAGCGTCTTCAAGATTTATTTGTTCTTTTTGTATTGCCATTTGTATATTGTTTTCTAGCAATTGTTTTTCTTCTTCATCCGGCATTAAATCTAAATAAACACCAAAATCATGCATGTGTAGCTCGCTAACCTCTGTTAAAGTAGCAACATTAAACTTACCTAATGTATTTAAAAATTGTTGTTTTGTGTTAGAATATTCTAATACATCAGATATTCTAAGTGATAAACACTCTGCTGTTTTTAAAGTTAAATATAAACCAGCTTGTAATATATGTCTTGTAGCCGTGTTACTATTTGCAGCCGCCATTTTTTGTATACCTACTAAAGAATTACTATCAGGCATACTACCATCTCTTGCTTCATTTAATCCAGTTACATCACGCATCATTTGCATGTAGTAATTATAAGTTTGTATTAAACTAGCTATTTTTTGATTACCACCACTAGATCTTAATTCTTGTATTGGAACTTTACCTTGGTTAAAGTCACCGTCTTGTGTCATTGATCTACCGATAACACTACCAGTCTGGAAGTACATGTTTAATGCTTCTTGTGGGTTGTAGTTTGTACCGTTACCTAAATCTATTTCAGCTATACCATCAGCATCCATGTAAACACCATCTGGTACTAGTCTTGATAAAACTTGTTGAAGTTTTAAGTGTGTTATTTGTATCATGTCAGCAAAACTAGTCATTCTACTAACTAAAGACTCGGGTCTACCTTTATATAATCTTGGAGCACATATTTGATAAGACATTTTAACTTTTGTTAAATCAGCTTTTGGTCTTGTCATATTCTCTGCCATACCCCAGTCTAGCATTTTATCATAACCAATAATCTTAGTACCACAATAAATAACTTCTATAGATCTGTCTAATTTTTTAAATCTTGATCTATCATCTTTTGGTGGGTTAAAAGTATCATCTTTTTCTAACGCTTTATCATTACCACTAGCTCCTTTTTTAATTTTATATACTTGCTTTGTGTAAGTTTTATATTCAAAATTTAATATGTGTACAAAGTTATCGTCAGTTCTTGCTGTTCTATAAAAATCACCAGGTGAACCATCTTCTATTTCTTTTAGCTCTTCATTAGTTAGGTTTGGAAACCTTTTAGCTAAATCAGAAACAGCTACTCTTTCAACTTCACCAATATAATACAAGTCATCAAAATAGGGTGATTCAGTGTAAGAGTAAACTATATCAACAGGGTCAACATATTTTAACTTAACACCATCAGAAACATTAAAGTAATTTTTAATACAAGCTATACCCAATACAGTTAAATCATAATCTAATCTTTTCTTTATTAAATCATAATCGTTTAAATCAAGTAAATTGTTTATAGCTTCTTCTTCAGCTATCTCAATGCTTTGCTTATAGTTTAACTGCATGTGAAGAGATAATTCTTCGTTATTTTCTGGCAACTCATTTGGGTTTAAGTTTTCAGATTTAAACATAGGAACATTTAACTGAGCTTCTGCATCAGTATAAAACTCCTTGTTTTCCATGTCTTTTACAATATCTTCAATATATTTAGTTCTTTTTGCAGCAGCAATTGGATCTTGTGAATAAGCTTTTAGTTCATAAGATCTGTCTGATATACCGTTTACTACTATATCTACAAATTTAGGTATAATAGGTACTGGTCTCCAGTCTAAGTTAAGGTAAGACAAATCACCATTAATAGATAATTCGTCTTTATATTTTTGCACAGACTGTTCTCCTCTAGCATATAACTTTAAATCGTTATATCTTTGCTTAGAGTGTATGTACTTATTTGTACCAGCGTCATTTTTAAACCACTCGTGTTCTATAGCTAAAGCGACTCGCTTGCCATACTCCATGCTCGCTTTCTCAGCATCTGATACCGCGTTACTTGGAAAACTATGATTTTTTTGTGTAGTAATTGCCATTTATTCTATTATTTTCGACGTTACTCCTTTGTTATTATACTTAGATAATCCAAAAGAAATTTTTATACTTTTTTTATCAGCAACTGGTTTGTATAAGTTTCTATTACAAGCCATTATAGCTAACCCTGAGCTAATTGTTGCATCATATTTTGTTCTATTATTAATATCAAATCCAGACCAATCAGTTAAAGTTCTATTAAAATACATATCACCATAAGTATGGTCTTCTTTTAAACCTACATATTTTTGTATATAAGTTTCTATAGCTGCGGCATGTGCTTGCCTTATATCTTCACTAGAATTAGGTATACCACCTATTTCCTTTTCAGCTGTTGATAATTTATTCCAAACTTTATCAGGTCTATTCATACTAAAGTTTCTATAACCTCTACGTTTAAAATAATATAATAATCTTGGTTTGTTGTTTTCTGCAAGTATTGGCATACCATAAAAAATACAAGCCATTAAAACATCTTCAAAAAACATCTCAGCGGTTTGTGGTCTAGCTATATACTCTAAAAAAAAGTGGTTTGGTGGTACATTTTCCATACTAAACTTAGTAAGTCCATGTAAAGATCCTTTTGATCCTTTATTGTCTACAGTACCTGATATATCGTAACTATCACAGCCAAAAGCACCTACATGCTCATTGCCAGGATATTTTTTACCATTACGAACAATAATATTGTTCTGCATGTTATTATCAGGAATCCAGCTAACGTAAAACCTACCGTTTTGATTAGGCGCAAAAAACACTCTAGTATCTTTTATACCGTTCACCCACTGAAAACTACCTTGTGTTACTAAATGTGTTTTAGTACTGTCGTTTACGTAATCTATTTGTTCGTATATTTTTACTAAATTAAATATACTATTTTTTGTTTCGTCTCTAAAAGCGTGATCTTCACTTCTTGGAAACTGTCTGTAAAACTCATTTAAAGCGTCTTGATCATTTTTTAAACCATCAACTTCGTTTTGCCAGTGATCTATAACACCTATATCTATTAGCTCGCCATCTGGTCCGATGACATCATTGTTTGGACTATCAAATACTGGAATACCGTACTCGTCAATAAATCCTTCGTAGTTCCACTCCATTGGGATAAAAAAAGAATATAATCCAGATTTTGTCTGGCCATTTCTGTTTCGTTTTGTGACATCTGAAGCATCATATAGTTTTTTAAAGTTATCACCTCCTTTGTCAAGAGCATTACTCGTTGACCCCATCATACATTTGCCTATTACTCTACTACCTAATCGTAGCGTTGTTTTTGTAACCCTCCAGTTGTTGAGGATGTTGTTCGGCTTTTCCCATTTACCGGACTCGTCATGTACAAGGAGCTTGAGTTTCTCACCGTCGTAGGAGTTATCACCTGTGTTCTTCCAATCGATGGTTGTGTCAAGACCTTGTAGGGCTTCGGGTTTATCGGTACTTGTAATGTTCCGTCTTGTAAGCTTGGACGCTGGAACTCTGTAGGCAAGTTCAGTTTTGGGTCTGTCCATACCGTCCTGTATCGGCTTGAAAAAGAAGGGGTAATTAACCGATATGGGTACCACCTTGTCTGTAAACATCTTCTTCGCATCAGGCCCAGACTTGGATAATATACCAAATCTAGCGTCACTTGATATGGTTGCCATATTAACTGCCTCTCCTGAAGCCATAAAGGAAAAACCAGATCTTCTGTTTTTAAGATAACACATCCCATAGGATCGTTTATCTGCTTTACAAGCTTCCCAGAAAATGTAGAATAATCTGTTTGCTTCACGAAAGTTTGGTTTCCCAACGTCAATTTTACTCCACTGCAAGTACATATAATGAGTACCAGTAATATAAGTAGGTTTGCTTTTATTATAATACCAAAAACCTTCTTCTCTTTTTTTAAACTCATTTTCTATGTAATCTATATACTTGCTTTTAAATTCTTTTGGGTACTCTTTCCAGTCAAATATTGTTTTAATTCTATTTAACTCTTTTGGATATTTTGTTACTTCCCATTTATTGCTTTTAAACTTATGTATTTGTTTAGGTTGTTGTGGCAAAGCTATTTTGAGGTTTTGTATCTCATATATCTCACCTATCATACCTGTTTTAGATATAACAACAACATCATGCTCTTGATTATATCCATACTCCCATTTTTTAGATTTATTTAATCTCTTAATGGTATTTATTTTTATAGGCTCTACTACCTTATATAAAGTTTGCTCGTACATTACTTAGATCTTTTTTCAGCAAAACCAGAAAAAGCATTATCTTTGCCTTCGTCTTTTATTTTACCGTCAAGCATGTCTTGCTCTTCTTGTATTCTATTTAATATTTCAAAAGCATCAAATATAGCTAGTTTTTTTGTAGCAGCAGCGTTTTTTAATCTATCAGCGCTAATATCGTCTTCACTATCAACAATAGCTTCTTTAGCTACTTTTATTAATTCTTCAACCGCTTTGTGCCCAGCTTGGATTATATTCTTTTTCGTTTCCTTTACGCTCATACTTTATTTGTATTAAATTAGATTTTATTTTATAAAGAAGCTCACCATCTATAACAAACTCATGCTCAACATTGTTCCTGAAACCTATAACGTCTCCGGGCTCATGCAAATCACTACAGTACTTTATAATACCTACACAATGTTTTTCAGCATTTGTGCTATACACGTTGTCGTTTACAAGTGGTTTTATAAATGAATAACCATCAATAGGTTTCCATTTGTTATT
>Ga0098038_1000588_pt1 | contig 16197 bp, 12 predicted proteins | sample 5B_taG_FD_75051 | JGI IMG/M metagenome (GOLD analysis project Ga0098038, IMG submission 75051) | Marine viral communities from the Subarctic Pacific Ocean - 5B_ETSP_OMZ_AT15132_CsCl metaG | ecosystem: Environmental > Aquatic > Marine > Oceanic | place: Pacific Ocean | collected 2015-01-08 | reverse complement strand
TGGTGTGATAATTGAAACCCAAGAATCTCTTCAAAGAAGAACTTGAAGTCGCGCTTTGCTACTTCAAAATCTATCTCTTCGATTGCTTCAAGGGATAATTGCTGCACACATCATCACCTTAGATTCATCTGTTTCATCAAGTAATCCCAATCTTGTTGGTGTTTATCTTCCGATAATTCAAAACCAATTGCCCCTTCTTCGGCTCCGATTGTAGGCAACACTTCTTCTTCTGCAATCTGTTGTGCTTGTTCTGTATCACCCGCTGCAACTGCCGCCTTGTATCGAGGGTTAGCCATCAATGCTTGCTTGAAATACTTTCCTTGTCGAGCATTACTGAATCCCATTTGTTCAATCATTTCATCTGTTATGTCACCTTCACCTTCGGGGTCAAACCCTGCATCCATCATACGCTGTGGTAATCCCGCTTGACTGCCTTTTGGTCCAATGGTTTTTTGTCCGTAATACTGACCTTTCTCTCGACCATCTTTGCTTGTAAGGAAGTTTTGAATGTTTTTCATTCGCGGGTCCATTTCAGTCGCGGTTGCTTGTGGTTCAGTCGGTACTTCGGGTTCAACGGGTGTCGGTGGCCCTGCTTGAGTGTCCGGCGGAGCCCCTTCTGCTGGAATAACAGGCAATGGCTCTTGCGGTGCTGGTCCATCAGCATTTGCTGCTGCCGCTGCTGCTTTTGATGGTGATTGTGCAAGTTCCGGTGATGCTCCTTCTTCTTCATCTTCCACTTCTTCGACGATTATTTCACGCCCCTCTCCGTCGCGAGGCACGATGTTAGAATCCGCATACGCTGCACCTGTTTTGTCTGCTTCTGCTTTGGCTCTTCTTTCGTCACCGCGTCTTTTCATACCAGCAAAGAAGCCTTCTGTTGGTTCAGCGCGTCTTTCACCAATTCGCTTTATTTCCTCACGCATAGCATCTTGAGAAGACATTGTTGGTTTGCCTTCATCATCAGTTGGAATGTTCATGTTGTAATCGCGAGCAAGTCTTTGATTGATACCACCGCTGGCTCTATCCATATTTTGCTTAAAGCCTTCACTACCCGAAACATATCTGCGTTCTGCGTCATCAAGTTCTTGCTGTCCACGACCAAGACCACCTTCAAGTGCTTCTCGGCGTGTATTATCTTCTCTTCTTGCGCGACCATCTATATATGATTGCTTTGCTGCTGCTGGAAGGTGTCGTAAATCGCTTCCGAATCGCTTAACTTTACTCATGAAATTACCCATACGCTGACCCATACCGCTATTCTTAGCGGCTGTAAGCGCACGACCGCCCATGTTCAAAGCACCTTGAGTCGCTTTTTTACCTACACCCATAATGTTCCTACCCGCTTGCATAGCGGCTCGTCCTTTGAAACCTGCGCCGTATAAATCGCCAACTTTGGTGCTACCGTCACGAACTGCTTGACCCCGTTGTGCCGCATCTAAGGCTTGGTTTGCTTGTTGCGCTGCTTTTCTGTTTGGCGCGACAGCAGTTCCCGCTGCTGGAACAGCAGGTCTAAAATCTTGAGAAGGCATACCGAATATAGGTTGTTGTTGTGGTTGTTGCCCCATCATTTGTTGAGTTGACATTGGAGGAGCAAACTTACGAATAATATCGGGATGTGAATTATCACGCTCCGCGACAGCCTTGATGAGTGGTTCCCAACTGTTGTTTTGAACATCGAACATAACATAGTTCATATCTGATAGGTTGCCTCCTTTTGCAAAAATAAACTCCATCGTACCTAAGTCGCGACCGTGTTCTATCATGCTACTATTCCATTCTATTTGCCATGTTTCAACCATTCAATGCGCCCCCGCAAGACCTCTTGATAGCGCGAACCACATCATGCGTAGTGTTAAAGGATTTCGCTATAACCTCCCAATCACCAAGCGACATAGCAATCGCGCGAACATCAATACTCGACATACCTACATTTTGACCCAATTTTTGCATATCGTAATTATTCATTGGGTCGTGTTTTGTTATTAAAGAGCCACCTGCGTCATGCATTTGCACACGCTCCATGATGGTCGCGATAACACCCATCGGGTCATCATCAGAGAATTGAAAACTTGATGGGTCAAAATAAGGGTTAAATGTTGGATTAATTTGTCTTGATACAGGTCCGGGTTCTTGAGCAAGTGGTGTTTGAGTAGTGTCGATTGGTGTAGGTGGACTCAACTCTTCTTCCGGCATGATAGGTTGAACAGGTCGCGATTCAGCGACAGAGCCGCCGCTTAGATAATCGGGGAATGAATCGTGTAAGTGGTCGTGGTTATCAGTGAACTTACCTCTCATACTGTGTGCTTCATCAATACTACCAAGCGCAGCCATGTCAATCTTCTTACCACCATTTGCAGTAGCCACATCACGCCAACCTTGCACAACACTATCCGGTGGAATTGCTCTTGTGTATTCTTTCGACTCTATACCCAAATCTTCTGCTGTTTTCAGCATAGCCATTATTTCAATCGCGGCTTGGTTGCGTCCTCTGTCACCACCACGGATAAGCGGTGCAAAATGGTCGCGATGATTTCGATATATAGCATTCACATCGTTGTTGTCTTCAATACCGATAGCAGCAGCCATGTTTCTCATGACTATACGCAACCCTGTTTCTGAACCTTCTTTTCCACGCCCATACAATAATTGATTGACGGGGGCGCGCGCCATTGAGCGTGCGGTTGGTTGGTCGTAACCCATTTCCATCAATTGATTCATGACTTTTTTCGACATATTGCCTTTGGATGAAGGGTTGAAAAAATCACCCGGTAAAACTGATACAACATCCATTGGTGATATTTGACCGTAACCTGCCAACTCTGCGTGTTTATCTTTGTAGTGACGCGGATAGGTAGTATTGTCCTTTGAAGTAGGGTCTTTTTCGTTGGAAGTATATCTTCGCGTAACTCCACCTGTAATTTGTTGAGGCTCAATCACATTCTGTTTAGCACCAATTGAAGTTTCAACTCCCATTCTTTTAGCAACATCTTGAAACTCTTTAGCAGCATGAAGCGCGGATGATTCAAGGTGTTGTCCGAGAGTTGGATGTTTTTCATTCCTTGCGAGATTGTTAACCAACTTACCATCTTCTGTTCGCGTCATTCTTTCAGATGTAGGCACTCTTTTGTGTTGGTGTGCGCCATAATGATTGTTTTTGTATTCGCTATGTAGCACTCCTTCTTCATTGAAAGGTTTAGGTATAACATGGAAATCATCACCACTATCCCTCTTGGTTCTGTTAAAATCATCAGTTCCCATATTGAACATTGTTTTTGCTAAACGCAAAGCGGATGATTTCGATGCAGGTTTTCTTCTTGCACCACTTTCATCATTGTAACCTCTCTCCATCAACTCACGCGCTAATATACCCGCTGCTATTTCCATAGGCCATTTGCCGATTAAATCGGGATGCAATTCTTTGAAGTGCTTACCTGTTAATGAATTGATGTGGAAATGTGTATGTTTTTCATGTTCAGAGTCGCGTGGTGGAAACGACATTGGGTGCATTACACCACCTTCATCGCGATACCAAACACCCTTACCCTTGAGAATTATATCGCTCATGCTATACCACCTCTTCTCACATACAAGTCGTAGGGATGTGCGCCCCACATTGTAGGGTCATCTTCGGGGTCTGCTTCTGTCGCACCTGTTGGTGCAGAAGTCATTCTCCTGTGTGCGTTTGGTGAAGAATTAGTAGGTGGGTCATCGCTACTCGCATCTGCTTTACGCATCATGCGTCGTAATAAATGATTGAGTTGGTCGATAAGTTGTCTATATTCGATGCGGTCGCGAGGCGATATTCCTAATTTTAATTTTTGCGCGCGCTTGAGTAAGAACTCTTCGGATGCAAGAATAGCATCATCTGAACCAATACCACCCGAAGCCATAGCAGAAGCACCGCCACCAGCGAGTGATAAATGCTCGGTCAAGTCTTTACCTCCCGGCGTAGGTGCTGTTCGTGGTTGTCTTGTGGCCTTCTTATGAGGCTTAGAATCGCGTGCGCCACGCGGTGCGCGATATTTTCTCGATTCTGTTGTAACTGTTGGGATAGGTGGCGTTACATCCTGTGTTGGTGAATCTTGCCTTGCCGCTTGTCGTAAATCTTGCGCTATTTTCTTTTGTGGATTTGCCGCTATTCTTGCTTGAGTTCGTCCTGTTGAAGTAGTCAAAATGCGTGGACCTGTAACAGATGGTCTTCTTGAACCCATCAAACCAAATGAAACATACGGTGCGCGTGCTGCACTCATAGTTGAAGCAATACCCGGTTGACGAACATTCCCACCTTTCAAGCGTCTTTTTTTCGCTCGACTTCTTTTAGAAGTTTCAGTGTCTTTCATTCCGTACTTTTTCTTACGCTTACCTTTCTTCGCACGCTGCCTTGAAAGTTGCGTTTCGACTGTTGTTGTCTTTTTTGCCTTTTCATCATCGTACTTAGGTGCGCCTTTTTTGTCTTTTTTTTTAATCATGTCAAACGCTTCATCAATGAATGGTGCAGTTGAAAGCAACATATTGAGTCCACCTCCGCCACCCTTCGGGTTAGCACCAGCGTTGGCCTCATTTTGACCTACTTGGCCGGACATTTGACCTGCTTCCGCTTGCTGCTTCATTTGACTATCTTCCTCATCTTCTTCGTGCTTTTGAGGAACTTTGATTTTCATGTGTTGAATACCTTGAAGTTTACGAGCGCGCTTATCTTGCTTTTCTCGCTTCTTAGCATCATGCAAAGCACGCTCTTCGGAATCTTCGCGACCAACCGATGAGTCATCTTGTAACTCTTCTGCGCTTTCGCGTGGGTTGAACCTAAGTCCTCTTGTGCTACCTTCGTTTCCTCCAACAACCATCAAACTTCCTCTCCGATTAATTTACCGCGAAGCCGCGCCCATACTTCCGGTGACTCCTTCGCTAATTCAACTTTTAGGATGTTAATAGTCTGTGCAGTCATATTTTCGTTAGTTGTACCTGCTGCGCGCTCTTGAACTCTCACAATATCTTTGACAGTTTCACGCACTTCTTTGTGTAATGATACGATATTGCGCACATATTGTGGGTCATTACGGTCTGCATCATCGAGGAAATGACCTAATTCTCCGTTAATTCTTGATAAATTGTTACGCAGCGACTCCATTTCTCTACCTGCTTCAACAATGATAAGGTCAGCCGCACCCTTTTGCACAACAGGTTTGAGATGGTGTTTGAGATGGTGATAAACATTAGATTCAGATATTTGCAAATCAGTTGCGATTTCGTTAGTTGTCATTGCTGCATTAAAGTAAGCCATTTCCAAGTTTTCGCGTTTTGGTGATGTGCAAAAAGTACACTCACTGTTACTACTCATATGATATTCACCCATATGATTACGGAAGTGGCGGTCAGCCGTTCCTTCTCTCCATCCTTTATCTTTATCTAACTGCTTTGCAGTAGCAATTCCGTGAGTCATCAACTCTTCTAATTCATCACGGTCGGGGTCTTGACAGAACTTGCAAGACGCTCTTGTTATACGCTCCGCCATAGTAACCCTCAAGTATTGGTGACATAGAAGGCTTTCTATGAGAAAACGGTTAAAGCGCGCACCTAAAATTGGTGGAATCCCTATGTCATTAGCGACTGCAAAAAGTCTTTCACGCGCTGCTACCGATTTAATTACGAATCAACGCGCAGATATGAAGGAGAGAGAGCGAAGATTGTGGATTTGCAATGGATGCCCGGAACGAAATAACAACAGATGTAGTTTATGCGGTTGTTTTTTGAAAACCAAATCTATGCTCAAGCATAGCGAATGTCCTATCGGTAAATGGGAGTTACCCTTGATTGGCGAGTCTGCGATAGACGATGCCGGTAGCACTGAAACAAACAAAGAGTGCGCCGATAATCCAACTTAATTCAGAAGAAGACATCTTTGGACCCGAAAACACCAAAATGAGGAAACAACCAAGCGTAAGCGCGATAAGTTGCACCATAATCATGTCAACAATTACAGATTTGCGCAAGTTAGTCATATCACTAACTGCTGAATAAAAAGAACTTATGTCCATTACCTACCACCTGTTGCTAATCCGCGCACTAATGAACCAATCCCGCCACCAACATTCTGCATCATGCCGGGGTCAGCCATTGCTGCATCCAACATACCCTGCATACTACTTTGGTTCGCGAGTTGAACCATTTGTTGGAACTGCATCGTTTTTTGCTGAACATTGTTTGATGCCTTGTTAAGCAACTGCGTTTGTGTCATAGTGACACTATCAGCCGTTGGCATACCTTGAACTCCGCTAAAATCAAACTTGTAACCATCACCATCTTCAACTAAGCGCGTGTTAGCAAGAATGCTATTGACTGATACCGCTACAACATTACCTATCAATGTAACAAGCCCATTCATATTTTCTCCGTTATTATCAGATAACCACTTGTCAATCATTGGATTAGATGTAATCATCGCGGATAGTATATCCATTTCGGTCGGTGGTGGAGGTGGTGCATACGGATTATATCCACCAGCCGCACCATAAGCCGCACCAGCGGGAACTTGTTGTTGTCCACCACCCAAACCAAGATTCAACGCACCGTTAGGTTGTTGCGGTTGCGGTTGATTGTTATTGAAAGGCCACACCATGTTACCACCTCATATGCTCCCCTCATTTGATTCTGTCGGTAACGGAAGAGGCGCGGTTTGTTGTTGCGCTTGATGTATTGCTAACGCATCATGTAGTAATCTTGTGTTGTTTCCGGCTTGAAATTGACGCATATCGAAGACAATCATAACTAAATCATTCATTCCTGTCGCGGAATTAGTGAAATGTGTTACAGGAATGTTATCTTGTTTCAACATTTGGAAGAATGATTCGTATTTTACGAGTATTGGTGGTGTATTATCCTTCTTTCTCATGCTACTTATTGGTACTGCAACCACTGAAACACCCTTTTTCAACTTCGCTCTAAGTGTTCCATTAGTCGCTTCTTGCTCGGCTTCTTCTTCTTTTTCCCATTTACAAAGCAAATGATAGAGATGTAGGTGTTCGGGACAGTAAGTTCCACGCATTTTGCGGCCACTTGTGACATTTTCGCGCGCTATGAACCATTCAATCTCTCCTGTGACCGGATTTTTCATGTAAATATCAAACAAAGACTGCCCTGTTTCCTCATCAATGATTTGTTCATAGATATTACCAGCCACCCGAATTAAATGCTCAACATCACACCCATCAATCACGCAACGCATAAGATTAGTGTTGTATCGGTATTTTCCTCCAAACAACCACCTTCGCGGCGAAAAAATGCTTCTTTTTGTCGGTTTTAACAACCTATATGCCTGTTTTATGTCTTGACGGCGGGCCTTTTTGGGGTTAGGGTGCTTAGAAGGGTAAAAATTAACCTGTGGTACTTCTATATGTTGACCTGCATTAGTCATCGCAGCCTGTGCGGAGGCTTGTTGTTGCATCTGTGCAAGGCTCATTTGTGTCTGTGAGGCAAGGTGTAATAGGTCATTTTGGGGTGTTTTTCCAAGCATTTCATCACCAACTTAGCATATCTATCATTGTTTTTTCAACATTCCATCCGATTTTAGTCGCCATCATGCTAATGCGACACGGAATACCCGCTTTTTGTAGCCTTCGCATAGCCGGACGGTGTTTATCGAATATCTTATGCTCTCGTAATCGGTTAGATTGCCATAATATGTTAGCATTGTCATCCCACCACTCATCTGCTTTGTTAGCAATCAACCATATTTGCTTAGGCGCGTATCGTTTACCTCTTAATCTTGACTTCAAAGACCTATATTTCCATCTTTTTTCTATCAATGCATCAACAAGATACTCAAAACCACCTACCGCATCAATAATTTGCGCGCCATTACCTTTCAAAACACGCGTATCTGTCATAAAAATGACGATTTCCACTTGTCGGTCAACCATATCGGCAATCCAAAGGTTCCAAAAGCGTTGTTGGCCGCCAATATCGGAAGAATGCACTACTCTTTTCTCCCCTTTCCATCGAATACGCTTTCTTGTAGCCCTCGGTAACACATATCCACCCCCCATCAGTCTTTTCGCGTGCATTGTGCGCTCTTCTATATCGTCCATTTCGCCCGGAGTGCGCATAAATTGGTCTAATGTGGTTTTTCCAACTTGTGTTGGCCCATAAACTCCAATTCTGCGTGGTTTGAGGAAGTTATACAGTTCCTTACCATACATTACCGCACCCATAAGTGCGCTTCCAGCGAATGTACCAACCAATCATCCCACCCAACCACGGATTTTGTTGTAAACCCATTCGACAGTATTCTCCCAAAGACTCACATCTGTCTGTAATTCAATATATGACAATGTAAGAGCAGTTGCAACACCTGTTATGATGCAAAACACCAACGCTCTTCCGCGCTCATAGTAAGTATCTAAGGTATTTTGTGTGTGCAAAGCGCGTAATGTTGCTTCGGTAGCATCATCTGACGGGGTTTTGAATAACCAACCCATACAATCACTCCTTTTTGTTCTTCTTGTAAGTGCCATCGGGGTTTCTTTCTCTTCCAGCACCTAAATTGAGTGACTTTTTACTGTCTGCTTTGTGTTGTGGTATTTCATCATCGTCATTCATCCCCATCAATCCAAGATACTGTTGTACTTCGGGGTCTTTTTCCAATTCTTCCATTTGTTTTGCGAAATTAACTTCTTGCTTTTTGATTTCCATTTCCATTTGCGCTTGTGCAAATCGCATTTGTTGGTTTTGCATTTGTCTTGTCATATTCTTTTGCATATTTGAAATGACTGCGCGCTGGTCCATACCATCTTGTGCTAACATTTTGTAAATAAAGTAAGCCATACCTTGCAAAGTAAATGCACCCATCGTGTAAGTAATTGAGTTTGTGTATGTCGAATCGTCTTTCAACCACAACCCCGCATCGAAAACGGCAATCGCGCATCCAACAAGTATGCTTACGAATGAAATTAGTCCTAATACTCTTAATTCATCAGTGTTGTTTTGTGTCCTGTTGCCTTGCATAGCAAGTGACCTCCTTGAGTAATGCGTGTCGCGAGCAATACATAAGTATATTCATTCACCCTTTTATCATTATTATCACATTATTATCAGAATAATAGATATATTATCGTTATTAGAAAAATATGATATTATCGAGAATCATTCAATCCCCTCTTTTGCTCCTTCAAGGGCTTGTTGTGCCTGTTGTTGTTGTGCCTGTTGTTGCATTTGTTGGTCTTTTTGTCGCTCTTGTTGTAGCCTTGCCTGTTCAGTCGCTTGATTCTGCTGATATGTTTGGTTAGCAGCGTAATCATATTTCATCATAGCATCATAATTTGGCGGTTGTAGTGTAGGATGAGTCATCGCACTCAAACCCATCATAGTTGTCAGTTCATTTTGCGTATCGGCATCGAGCAAACCATCCTTGAACAATTGTGACAATTCTTCATAGTTGTCATAACCTGCAACATCTTCTTGACCTTGAAGCATTTTCGTTAAATCTTTCTCGTAATGCCAATTTGGATATTTTTTATACTCCGCAACTCTTGTCATGTTCTCGACTGTTTTTCTATCAGCATCTAACTGCGCGTTGTTAAAATTATTATTCATCAATTGTGTCGGAGTTATCGACTGGTGTGATTCTTTGAACTCACCCGTTGGTTCACCATCTTCACCCATTTCTGGTGTGAACTTCAATACACCAAATGGATATTTGTGAACATCTTGTTTGGTTACACCTTGCATAATTTTTGCTTTGAACTCTGCTGGTTTCAATACTATCTCATTACCGTCAGGAAGACGAATAGTTTTGTTTTCTATCCCATTCAAGTTCTTTTCCAAGTCTGCTTCATCTTCAAATCCTAACAACTTTGCTGCTTCATCTTGTACTATACCAAACATATTAGCATCACCTAACATAGTATCATAATAAGTTTCAGCAGTCATTTCGGGGATGTTTGGATAGTCTAATTCATTGTTATGGTTTTCTAAAAACGCTTTCACCGCTTTAAGCATAACATATTGTTTCCACATTGGTTTAGTTTGTTTACTGATATTTGAAGTCAATTGATTATCAAGAGCGCGCATTTTGCCGTATTTGTCGGGTGCTGTAAGCAAGTTTGTGATATTAGATAACTTGACCTTCTTTTCCTTTTTCTCATCATAGTATTCGTGTTTGTTAAACGCGGCTAATCCTTCTTCACTAAACCCATAACCTGTGGCACTAACCGCGTCTTGTTCACCCAAACCAAACTCTTCCAACAATTTGTTCAATTCATCACTTTTTATGTTTGACACGGTTTTGGTAGCCATAGGCTCTCCCACACCCTCTAACGCGTTTGCTATTTCTTTAGCATTCCTTTCATTGTAATTTTCTCCCGCGGTAACTCTTTTTAATGCCTTCAATGATTTTCTATCATTAGCAAACAATTTCTCCAAATATGCATTAGATATTGCTTTTGGCTCTTTTTTAGTGCCGGGTGAAAATAACTCTTCTTTGAGTTCAGCAGGTGAGAGGAAACGACCATTGCTAAATGTTAATGGGTCATAGAACGGGAACATCATAGGTAACTTGCCGGTAAAAATATCTTGAGGAGTTATGTTGAAATCACCATCTTTATCCACAGGTAAATTGTTTCTTTGCGCGATTAGTTTCTTCGCTGCCGATTCGCTGTTAGTCAATTTTATGTCCTCAACGCTATCTTCAAAAGCACCTTCTGCGTATTCTTGCAATCTATGCATTAACTCATGTAAATAATGGTCTTCGTTATTATGCATATCATGCGGTGATGGGTGATGCTTCAGTATTTTATCCACTAAATTATCCACCTCACTTGCTGATTGCCCTGTTGCTTTAGCGATGTGCGCTAATCTTTCAACTCTCTTTCGCAAAGCAGATTTGTGGTGCGCGTCCATTACTGTGTCATGCGTGCCGGTTAAACTAATTGTTGGTAACTGCTCTTCTTTCTCACCTCCTATTGTTGGTAATGACGGCAGTTTCGCGGGCGGAATAGTAGGTAACTCATCCGGTATTTCATCAAGTTCCAACGGCTCTATGTGTTTCTTTTTGCGCGCATCCATAAGTTGCTTCATCGAAGTATATCTTCCGCTTTCAAGATGGTCGCCGTATATATCCCACGGAAGGGCTTTCGGTTGAATAAACTCGCGTAAAAAGTGTGGAACTTCATCAGACTCATCTTCGCTTAGTGGCCCATACGGTAGTCGTTTGCCCTTCAACTCCTGTATTTTTGTTAACATCTGATTCAAATAATCAAACTTTTGCGAAGTCGCGCTGTTGTGAGAATAATGATGATTCTTACCCGGAACCATTGTACCGTCTTGTCTGTGTTTATACCCCTCTTGAATCTCTGCATCTCTCGCAGGGTCGCGCACACCGCTACCGTTACAATCGGGGCATATTCCGTTAGCACACTTTCCACCAACCACTTCATCGTTAGCGTGGTCGCAATGAGGACAAGCGAATTGGTTATGTTCATGCGGCTCCATTGTGTCACTTCTTGGATGGTCTGCGAAACTACCAAATCCTCGCGGTCGCATATGTTTGGCAATCCATTTTTTCATTTTCGGACTGTCTATGTCAAGCCCTTCAAGTTCGGGAATATGATGACGCAGGTAAGCAGCGGCTTCATCTTTCGATACAAATGTATGGCCGTGGCAAGTTCCACACAACCTCGCGCCGTGATTTTCCCAATTACTCATTAATTTCAGTATAGCCGCGTCTATGTCACCCTTTTCTATATCTTCTTCGGAATCGCGGGTAAAGTGAGAGTTTTGATGTCTTCTTGCCATTTCTGCTTCGGTGAGTAAGCCTATTTCATTTGGTTCTGAATCGTGGTGTTCGTGAGTTGCATATGAATGGTCTGTTACAACATCCGACAAATCATCTAAATCTGGTAAATCAAAATTATCTAAAGCCATATTTTCTGCAACGCGTGAATCACCCATTACTTTTTCAGCATGATTCTTCTGTTCATCATTTAATGGTAAGCCTAATTGTGAGCGATGCGCGATAAGTTGGTTTATGTCGTTAACTCTCGGCAACGCTATGTTGTTTGAAATACCTCTAACACCCGTACCTGCCATTTCACCCATTCTTCCCATTTTGTATTTATCAAGATTGTAAGTAAAATCGCGTGAAATGTTACCATTAATGTCTGCTTGTATAATACTGTCATTGTTATCATTACCATACATATTGGTGTATAAATCAGATAGCGCACTTTTAATATCATCATCATCTTTCATTTTAGCAATCTTTACTAAATCAGTACCCGAATGTGCGAATGCGCCTCGGACAAACTCATTCCTACGCAATTCATCATTTGCGCTGGATTCTTTAATTGCCGCTAACTCTTTTTTGTCTTTCTCTATCATAGTAAGCAATTTTTTCCTATGTGTCAACATTTTTCCATATTTGTCTTTGAGTGCTTTTTGGCGTTGCTCAAGTATAGCAATCTGTTCCGGTGATTGTAAACGACCAGCCTCTTCAAACATCGAATATGATTCTTTAAGGTAATCGGGGCTTTTCGGGTCACTATATCTTTTCATTCGCTCTTCCGCATCTTTTTTGTTGTTGAATGTTATTTCTTCACCTGTGTTTTCGTTAAGTAAAATAAACTTAGGTTTGGTTTCATTCATCATTCCATCAAGTTGAAACTGTTGTTTGTTGTATCTATTGTGCGCTTCATTATACGAATCAATAGTTTCTTGCTTCTTAGCCATTCGTTTTTTGATACTGCGCGTAGTAATCAATTTTTGCTTACCTAACATATCGAGTATGTCTTTTCTATTGCCTTCTTTACTCAAGTATCGGTTAGAAACCTTCAACGGTTTTCCTTCTTTATCTTGATATTCACCTGCTTGTAGGTCTTTGACAAAACTTACTGCATTTTGCAACGCGTCCATTCTAATTGAAGCAAGTTGCCTCAATCTATGTCTTTCGTGGTATCTGTCATACGAAGAATCGTTTGGTAAGAAGTACGGTATTGAAGACAACTCGCGGTTACTTAGTCCAGCCCCACCCGAAGCGATTGTGTTTTCTAACTTTCTATGCAAACCAAACTTTTTGAAAATATCAGCAGCATTTGGATTACCGCTTATCACAGCATTTTTTATTGCTTTTTTCAATTCACCTTTAATTTTCATTTCCATTGCAAACTTGTTTTTTGCACCTTCCGTTCTTTTGTTTATTCGGTCTGTTGAATAATCACTGTTGTTAGGGAAAATGTGACGCGCTATTGCTGCTAAAGATATTGCACCTTCTGCGCCAACCAAATCCAATTTGTCGTCCCTACCTGTTCCTTTGTTTTGATATTCGTCTAAGTCTGGTATAGACATCACTTTGTGGTGATACGGAGTTTTTCCTCTTTTCAAAGGTGAATGCAACCTTGCTTTTTCTGCTTCGCGGGTGGTGAATCTTGGCATAGCGCAACTTTGACATTCTTCTTCGTCTGATAATATATCTTCGCTATGACTATCATCTAAGAATCCAAAACCAAACGCTTGTGCCATTTCTTCGTCAGTAAGACCTGTCGGACTTCTTTCTGTACCGGCAGTTTGGAAACCCTCATTCTCAAGCGCGTTTTCTCTCGCTTCCATGCGCGCATGATGATTCTTTCTAAACTTCGCTTGTTGTTCAGCAGTTCTTTTATGATGCTCATTATCAATAGCCGCGCGCTTTCCTGTCCTTTCCAAATAGGATAATAAACGCGACACCGGGTAACCTTTCAACCCCCCATCCTTTGCTTTTTGGTTTAGTAAACGCATCGCTTGATTATAACCATCCACGCTCATATCTGCGTTTGAATATCGTAATGCTGCATTAAAAATATCAACATTATTCAATCCTAAGTTAGCCATTCTTTTTGTTGACCTTTCAAGTCTTGCAGCAAGATTATCCAACTTGTTTATGTGTCCATTATCATCTATCATATGAGTTAATTCATCATAGCGTTTTTCATCTTCATCTGATATACCACTTATTCTTTCTGAACGAGCGCGCGCCATGTTGTATTCATGTTGGCTTATTTTACCTTCTGCAAACTTTTCTTCTGCTTCATCGAGATTTTGCTTCGCAGACGAGCGTGCAATGATGTTTCCAATATCTTCACCTGTTATTCTTAGAGTAGCCAACTTGTTAATTACTTCCTTTTTTTCTTCGGGAGTCTGCGCATCTGATTTTTCAAATGCCATTAATTTTACTTCATTCATTAAACGCGTAGTTCCAATTAAGTTATCAACAAAGGTATTCGTTGCTTCTGCAATGCTTTGCGGTGACATCCCATACAACGGGTGTGATGGTTCAAAATCATCACCTGTCAAACCACCCAACAAATCATCCGGGTCTATGTTGTGTTTATCTTGATGACCTTTAGCGCGAGCAAGAGTCATAGCCATACGATATTGATAGTCGTCTATATCACCCAACCTATACTGTCTTTCAATATCAGCGAGTTTTTTATCCATTTTTATTTTCGCTCGCTCACTGTCCAACTTTTGCTCTTCGGGCTTACTCAATTCCATATCAGTCCCAATAGGCATTCTTGCTTCTTTCGCGCGGGATGTAATATCATCTTTAGTCCCACTTGCGCCTGTTATCTCTACTAATCTGTTGGGGTCATCTTCATCTGTGATATTCAAATTACCACGCGGGTTATCTATTGATTGTAAAACAGCCATATGGAAGTTTTCAGTATTACCAATTTTGTCTTTTATAGCCTGTCGCACCTTTTTACTAAATGGGCTTTTTTCTGCACCGCCTGTTTCTCTATATGTTATGAACGGACTAAGGAAGTAATCGGGTATGTTAGCAATTCCTGTTGCTGTTCCATGCTCTTTTGCTGCTGCTTCTAAGGCGGGTGTTATCGCGTTTTGATTTGTCCCACCAAAGCCACTTACACCTGTTAATGAAGTCATGTAATCATTGAAGTTGTCTTGCAGAACACTAATTGCATCTTGATGACTGATTTGCTCTCTTTCAGCGAGGCCGTTAATTAAATCCTTCATTCTGTTGGTAGCAAGACTATTTACTGATACTTGCAACTTAGGTGACGATTTAGGACCACGCGGTTGAAACTCTGTACCAGCAAACAATTTATCGTAAACATCGCGCGCATCTTTACTATCTCGATGGGTGTATTCTTTACCCTTTCTGCGCGAAAGATATTCCTTCAACTTATCAAATGGTATGCCTGTTTTCTGTCTATTATTCAGGTCAAGGTCCATTAGTGCATCCCTTTGTTGGCGCGCCAAATCATCCATTTCTTGTTGGATGCCAATACGCTTTCTCGGCTTGCGCTCGCGTGGCTCAAATACCCTATCACTCTCACCTATTTTTTTACCCAACGCAGGTGCGATGGGATGGTCTGACCTGTCGAGTATATTGAAAATACCATTCATTTCACGCGTGCGATGCTTTCTGCCTTCATAGAAGGGGTCTGCGAGGAATGATGATATATCGGGGCGTATTTTGCGATTGAACTTTGCCGTATCGAATAATGATTCACCGTTCAATTCTTCATCTTGCTGACGCACTTCTTTGAGTTGGGGGTATTTAGAAGTCAATCTTTGCAACCAATTCATAATCGGAGGCGTAACAATTGGGTCTTCCATCATTGATGGTGGTGCGTCCTCATCTTCTTCTTCTTCTTGTTGAGCGAATAATTCAGCCTCGTCAACACCAAGCACCTTGCCGAGAAGAATGTTATTCGCGAATATGATTCTCTCGTACAGGTCGGTGATGTCGATTTCCTTGTTATCGAATTGTTTAGTGATTTCAGTCATGTACGGCGTAAGCGATTGAAAGCCTTTCATGGCCCTACCTTCATTGCCTTTATCGCCTGTTTCGGCCTTCACAATCCGAATATACGATACGCTCATCGTACACCCGATGATAACTCTGCCCTTCAATATACCGATTTTTTTGGGGATTTTTTTTTCGCCTCCCATGAAAAAAATATCTGTATTTCGCACGCGGTTAAGCAGGGCAAATTGGCGCGCCGCGAGCGCGCCTCCGGCTATCGCTTAGGCAATTTGCCGCGAGGGGGGATGCTCGCGCGAGCATCGCGCGTAGCACTCTCGCATCTGTCACGCGTCAATCGCTAAGAGCGCGATACAATAGCCTCGCAGTATCGCGTTTCGCGATATGTTTAACGCGATGTCGCGGGTTGTGGCACGCGATGCTATCGCGTTTCCCCAACC
>Ga0098038_1000587_pt1 | contig 16200 bp, 13 predicted proteins | sample 5B_taG_FD_75051 | JGI IMG/M metagenome (GOLD analysis project Ga0098038, IMG submission 75051) | Marine viral communities from the Subarctic Pacific Ocean - 5B_ETSP_OMZ_AT15132_CsCl metaG | ecosystem: Environmental > Aquatic > Marine > Oceanic | place: Pacific Ocean | collected 2015-01-08 | reverse complement strand
GCTCGCTGAGTTCCAGGCGACCAAGCCGAGAGCAATGAAGGACAAGAAGAGCAACTTCGCCAAGTACGCGAGCTACGAGAGTGTGCTTGACGCCGCAGCCAAGGCGCACGAGTTCGGGCTGTCTGTCTCACACACCATGGACGGGGACATGATGGTCACCATTCTCGCGCACGTCAGCGGGGAGATCCTCACCTCAAGAATGAGGGTGCTGGCCGACCGGCAGAACGCGCACGGGTACGGCTCTGGCATGAGCTTCACTAAGCGCTACGCCATCTCCGCCCTGCTGTGCATCCCCGCAGTGGATGACGACGACGGCAATGGGGCCATGGCATCGACCGGCCACGAGGGGCAGACCAAAAAAGGCTGGCGTAAGAAGGAGGCTGACGCTAAGCGCAGGGCCAACCACAGCCCCGACTTCAAAGCTGGTAAGATGAAGGGAATGTTTCCCGCCCTTAAGGACGCAGGCATTGACTACAACATGGTCAACACTTGGCGTATTAGTAAGGGCCAGCCCAAGCTCTCAGAGATGCCAAAGAACGAGTCCTCTAGGCTCGTTGGTGCAATATTAAACAAGGCTCACGCAGCGCGTCAGGACTTCGACGCATGGAGGGTTGAAAATGGCAACGGCTAAGCGCACGGTGCTTCATATCCGCGTCACCGAGGACTTCATTGCGAAGCTCGATGGCGCTATCAAGTCTGTCAACGCTGGCAGGCGCAACTCTGACCCCTTCGCCCAAGATGTAGACCGCAGCAAGTTTGTGCGGTCTCTGGTCGACGATTTCGTTAACAAACAGGAGCAGTCCAATGGCTGACATTTGCAACATCACTATCACCGGGAACCTGACTGCCGACCCAGAGCAGAAGACGACAAACAACGGCAAGACGCTTGTTGAGTTCACCGCCGCAGTGGGTCGTTATGATAGCAGGGCCCGTGAGGAGCGTCCGATCTTCTTTCGCGTTAGCGTCTGGTCTGACAGAGACCAAGCTTGGATCATGAACAAGGCTCAGCGTGGCACCGCTGTCACCGTTGCTGGAGAATACAACCAAAGCCCACGTCAGGGTGAGGGTGTCTTCAACAACATCAGCAAAGCTTCGGTTAAGCTAACGGCTCGCACAAAGAGTTCTGGCGGCTACAATAATCAGGTTGCAGGGGCTCCAGCAGCGAGCAGCGTTAACACACCCTTTGACAATGACGACGACATACCCTTCTAATGGCGGGGTGCTAGTGGTCTAGCTCTGGTTGGCCTCGGTAGTGCGGATCTATCCTCCCGCGCTGCCGGGGCTTTTTTAATGAGGTCACATGAACGCAATCATTACATCTGCCATGCTGCTAATTGGCAGTTGGCACGCTGCCTACATTGCAGACAACTGCGCACGGTGCCCGGAGTGTTGCACCACACAAGAGCAGGTGCTGCTTGAGCATTATGTTGGCCAGGCCGTGAGGCTGGGGGCTACCGAGCAAATGGCTCAAGACTTGCTGCACGTTGAGGTGCTGGCCGGTATCCCTAAACACCTGCGCGGCATGGTGCTGGCCAAGGCATCACACGAGTCACGCTTCAACCCTCACGCCATCGGTGACAACGGCAAAGCGGTGGGGCTGCTTCAGCTTTGGCCATGGGCTAGGCAGTTCATCCATGACCGCACCGACCCCGTGGCTAGCGCGCATGTGTTCCTCGGTCGCCTCGTCACAACTGAGCGCACAGTGCATCGCTACTGTCCCAAGGTGCGGGACAGGTGGAAGCTCGCTTGGATACGCATCAACAGAGGCCCCTTCTGGAGACGCCCTGACAGGGCCGGTGAGCCAAGGTGTAGCGGGACATCGCCCAAGGGCATGAAGGTGCTCAAAAGGTGGCGTAGAGACGCGCTCAGACCTTAGCTTGATAGCTTCTCTACTAGCGCATCAACTCGCCGACCCATGTCTTGGATTAAGATAGCGAGCTCGGCTTGGATTGAGTCCCGCTGATCTGTGACGCGGTCAATGTCTTCTTTGCACTCTGAGCGTATGCCTTCAATGACCAGGTCATAACGCTCGCGCATCTTCTCTATGCGCTCATCATAGGAGAGGTTTATCTTATCGACCTGCTCTTGGAATGAAGACACAAGCGCATCAAGCCGCTTCTGCATTCCGATGTGTTGCCAGATAAGGAAGCCTGCAAGTAGGCCAATACCTCCAGCGTCAACAAGCTGAGCTATCAGGTCGTCGGTCACGCCTAATCATCCACGATCTCAATCGACACGCCCTCACCGATCTCCATAGTACCAACCTCAATGTTGGCATGGTCGGTCCTAAGCGCACCAATGACCTGCACAATCTTCTCCAAGGGGACTTCGGCCAGCTTATCAGCAGCCTCGTTAAGGCTCTCTTCCCCAGTCAACTCTCCCACAGTGTGGAGAAACCCCGGAACAAGTAACGCCCAGCCAAGAGCCTCTTTATCTGAATCACTTACCGCCATCAGCCTTAGCCTCCTGTTTAGGGCACGCAGCCTCGAGAACGCTTTTCGGCAGCTTTACTGGCTCGGCAGACAAGATGCACACAACCACAACCTCAGGGTCACCATCGCCATGCACAGTCATGCAAGTACCCTTCTCTGCGTCTTTTTTGATAGCCCAGCCACCCTTCTTGAGGGTGTATGTGCTGCCGCATCCAGACATCGAGAGCATCAAGACCACGCCAACCATGAACCCGGCCAAACAATCGTAAGCAAACTTCTTCACACTCCCTCCAGAGGTGCGTTGTTAGGTGTGTCAAACCTTAACAGAATACTACCCGTCCCACCTAGCCTTTGAGAGGCGCACGTCGTAATGGGTAAAGTTCTGGCTGGGGTACACGCCAATGCCACCCTGCGGGATAGTGCCTTCAGCGATAAGTTCTTCAAGACACGCTGACACCTCAGCCGGGGTTTTCCCACTAAGCCGGATGTCAGCAGCCTTGGCTGTTAGGTGTTGAGACTTAGACGCACCACCTACACGCTTGTTGTATTCCTTGGTGCGGTAAGCAGAGATGATAACAACAGGCGAGCCAAGCTTAGCCCGCAGATGCTCGAGTGCTAGGCACAGCGCAGCCACGTTGCCTTGGTATTTGGTGGGCACCTGGGTGCCATCCTTGCAGGCGAACTCGCTAAGCTTAAAGTGTTTGGTGACTTGCATGCTACGGCTCCTTGCTTGGCTGACCTTTCTTATCAAAGGTTTTTGAGTAGTCCTTAACCGTCTGCTGAGCGGCCTTGTCTTGCTCTTTGACCATATCAATACGCGCGTCTATCTCATTGTTTAAACGCTTATCGAACTCTTTGTACTCTACCTTCAGCGACCTCAAAGTCATCCTTGCCGAATCTATCATGCGCTGGTTGCCACTGCGTTTAGCTTCCTTTAAGCGCAGCTCGGCCTTATCGATCTCTCTCTTTGTGATAGACCGGACCATCTCTTTAACGGTTCTCTTCAGCTTCTTTTTCAAAAACTTCTCTGTGACAGAGCCTTCGCCAAGAAACATCTCAAGCCTTGGTAGGTTGAAAAAATGGTCAAGCATTAGGTCTGTCAGCTGCATTTCTGCGCGCCTGCTAACCTCTGTCTTCGGGGCAGGGGGGCGGTACTGAGCGCCAGCAATGAACTCAAGGTAGTCGATATCTGACTGTATCTCTCTGAACAAAGAGGCACGCTCTTCGCCGCCCAAGCTATTGTCCATATCGATGTTGTTTAAGAGTTCTTTCCGCTCATTAATAAGCGCCTCAGCTTGGGCTGATATGCTCTTGCCAAAAACCCTAGGCAAAAAGCCCCTTTGAGAGAACTTGACGGCCTTGGCTACGCCGTCCCATTCACCGGCACCCATGCGGAGGTTTCTGCCACCGACCTTGTACCCACGACCATCTGTCAATGCTACAAGCAACTCGCCAATGACACTACTGCCCAAAAGAACCGAGTCCATCAACGCTTTTTCGCTAAACCCGTAGCCTTTGGTCGTGGGGTTGGCTAACCCCTGCGCAGCTTTAAGCCTTGCACGCTCGCGTGGAGGAAGCTTCTTAACGTCTTCCGGCTTTATGTTGAACATCTCCTTTCTTTTCTCTTCGGTAAGGTAAGAGAGTTCAGTCGGGTCGACGTACTCAAGCCCTTTTGAGAGCATAGACCGGGCACCCTCCATCCATCTGATCGTGTTGCCAAGGTCCTCGATAGGACTTGAGTTACCTAAAGGCCAAACACTATAGGCACCCTCCTCCCCAGTAGGCTTAACTATAACTGGCTTCACCTCATCAGGGCTGAACGCTTTAGCCAAACGGAACAAAGAGCTTGTCTCATCGGACTGCGCAGCCTGAGAGCCAACGACGGAATTTATTGTCAGGCCGTGAGCAACGGCCTCTGCGTTTCGCTTTAGCATCAAAGGCAAGTAGTCGGTCGTGCTCCTTCGAGCAGGGCCAGAAAGTATTTCTCCAACGATGCCTTGGCGCCCAGGCACCATTGTTGTGGCAGCGGTCCACCCGCTCCAAGGCGACTTGGCCATCGCGTCCCACGCAGGTGTTGACCGGCCAGCAACCTGTATAAGTGGCATGCGATTAAAGTTTACAAAGGTCTGTGCAGCCTCAAACGCAGACGACCTTGTCATTTCTTGCAGCATCTGGGCTCGAGTAAGCTGCTTGCCATCAATAACCATGTCAGACATGTTCGGCTTGTTTGTGGCGCGTTTATAAGCACGCTTCTCTACGCCCCGGCTCATGGGCAGCGTAAAGCTCTTGCCTTCAGGTAGCGTTTGCCACTCGCTCACGTATTTGTTGACGCCTTTCATGGTGGCCCAACCCTTAAAGACGTTGTCTGGCATATCAAACAGGCGAGCTAGCGCATCAAACTCAAGACCCTTAGACAACCCTTTCTTGGCTTTGGTTAAGAAGGAGTCAACGGCTCTTGGGGCTAAAGCTTTTGATGGCAGCTCAGTTAAGACAAAGCTGCTGTCAAGTATATCGCCACGGGTAATCGCCCTCATAACCTCTTCAGCACTATAGAGTGCGTTAGCGGCTTTGGATTTTAACTGCGGTATGTCTTTGCTCCATCGGGCATAGTCTATGCCCCATTTGATTGCCTCAAGAAAAGCGAGCGGGTTGGCGTACTTTAACGCAGCAGCTGCCGAGTTAGACAGCCACGCGGCGGCATGTGACGAAGGGTTAAGCGCAACGCCTCCCTTTTTTACAATCCGGGCAAGGCCTTCAAAAAAAGCGTTTGCACCTGTTGGGCTTTGGGCTGCCTGGCCAAGCCACTTCCTGTCTTTGGAGATGTATCTCAGCGATTGAAGAAGATCGGCGCTCATCCAGAGCTTACCTTGTGCCGGTGTTTTGGGGCCACTGGGGCCAACCGGGGCAAGCTCATTTAGAGGGATGCGCACGTCTCTTCCGCTGGCCGTCCCTTTACCAACATCAAACCCAAGCACGTCTCTTGCAATCTCAGGAGGCACCTCCTTCATGTTTTCAAGCCTGCGGCGGAGCAACTGAGGCATCTCTGGGGCTGCATCCAGTAACAACTCAGGCGGGTTACGGATGAGTGGCGGAAGCGTGCCGTTGTCAAGCAACTCCCCAACCAAGAAACCAACCTCCTCTCCAGGTGTAGGCAATGACTTGGCGGCGGACTTGCCATCCATTGATGTGCGGATACCCTCGTCGGGGTGCAGTTTTGCGAGGGTTTTCTCGGCTGTGCTTTGGTGCGACAGCTTGCGGAAACGGGTGCCAGCGCGACTAAAGTTGGCAATCGTCATGTCTTTGGACACGTTCTGCCTAAGCGTTTCGTTAACGCCCAGCCTGCGCTCCATAAAATCTACAACCGAAACATTCTTTCGAGCCCCGCTCTGCCAGTGATTATACCCAATGTTAAGGTCGTAGACTGTACTGGGGTCGTCAGCCGCTTTCTCTAGTTGAGCTCGCAGCGACCTCTTATCAACTGGCTGGCGCGTTTCCTTCTCAAGGAAGGCAGCTAGTTTCCTAGTCGCATCGCCCCTGAGCGCTTCTATTTGTAGATTGTTCGCAATGTTTTCCGCGCGCGCCGCTTGAAACTCTTCATACATAAGGCGCCTAGCATCTGGCACCCGGTCCCCTATAGCCTCTGCCATGTCCTCAATGATTTGAAAAGCGCGCGCATTTACGTCTTTAACCTTCGGGTCTTTTTTAACCAACGTATCCACAGAACCGGCAACAGGCCTAGTCTTTCCGTCAGCGCCTAAATCAAACTGGCGTTGAGAAAACTCAAAACCCCGAGCAGCCCTTGGCGGCTCTAGCCCCGGCTCTATCGCTGGGCGCTCATAAGGCTTGCGGCCAACACGTACCGGCTCTGTGGGTGGAGTAAAGGGTGGAGGGGTTGGTCGCGGAGGGACCACCTCTACGCCTGAACCGACTGGTGCTTGGTCCGATTGCCTCAAGGCCATTTCAAACCCAGGCTGAACCGGGGTTGTGTCAACGGGTGGGGGGTTTCGTCGAGCCTCTATTTGAGCCCTAATGTTTGCGACCTCTGGCAACACTTCAGGCGGGTCTGTAACCCTTAACCCACCCTCACCTCGAGCGGCAAACTCTCGCCTTGGAAGCCCCAAGTCTCCGCGTGTAAAGCCTTCTGGCAGGTCTACGGGGTCAAACGACGGAGCATCTGCCGGATCCAAAGGCCTGCGGGTTACCTCCATAGAAGTAGGCCGTGTTGAAGACGGTTGGCGTGAGCGGTTAACCAAGCCAACTATCTCTTCCGCAGAAACCCCCCTCCTAACCAAGGCCGCGACAAGGTCAGCCATCACAGGATCGCTCTGCATTATATCGACTAACTCCGCAGCGACAGTCGGGCGAGCTTGACGCTGAGATGGCCTAAGAGCAAATGTTTCAGCCCCTTCGACGGCTGGACCTAACCTTAAGGGCTCTACAGGCGCCACCGGCTCAACCATCGGTTGAGGCTCAGGCACATCCCTAAACGTAAACCCCTCAGATGCTGGACGTGCTGCGGGGCCATCAAACGGCGCACCCTCTTCATATGCTGGCCTACCGGCTCGAGGCCTAGGAGGCGGGTCAAGCCTAGGGCCTAAGGCCTCTGACAACTGAGCCCCAGCCGCCCTCACAGCCGCTTCAGCCTGAGGAGCCTCAACAAGGAGCTCATTGGCAAGCTTGTTCATGGCAGGGTCTGCCATCTTCGCAGGGTCTACTTTCCACCGCTGGAAAGCGTTAGATAATCTAACAACCTGGTCAACAAGGGCGCCGACAGAAACGCGGACCTCTGGAATATTTTTATCAAACTCGGACGCAAGCCTATCAACAAACCCACCTTTCTTTGGGAAGGTTAACTCTGGAACTTTTTGAGCAGCGTTGTAGACCTTGCTTGCCACGCTTGCAGCAGCAGGAGACATCTTAATGTATCCACGGCGAGCAAGCGGATAAAGCGTAAAGGCTGTAGCCACAGGGTATGCGCTTGCGACATTTTCTGGCTCTTTAAACAGGGCCTTAGTAAAGGCAACCATGTCATTGCCCATTTGAGGCAAGACCTCCTGGGCCTCATCAACTAAAACCTCGTTGATGCCCTCAAGAACACCCTTCGCCTCAGGCCCGGATGCTATCTGCCAATACTCTTTTGGGATGTTGCCGCCTGACATCCAGTTGAGCATATCAATAGTAGACTCAACAAACTCAAACGAGTTCTCATACGCGCGCTCAAGAAACGGAGCCCCCTCAATGCGCTTCACAGCGTCTTTAAGGACATCGTCAGTGGTCTTAACAGTGTCCGCATCTTGCTGTTCAAATAAGCGATCGAGTTCTCGACGACGTTCAGCAGACAAAACAATGCCTCGGCCTATTTGCATTGGCTCGTCGCTGGACCATTGCTCAGGCGCTAAAACAGACACGCCCTCGAGCGCTTTGTTGCCAATCCACTGAGCAGACTCACCTGCAAACACGCCTAACCTAGTAGCCATGGCCGCAGCCCTGCCAGCTAGCCGGTCTCCCGCGCCCGACAAAGCAGCTTTTTGATAAACGTCAAGACCTCTTTCAAGGTCTAACTCAGCCTGAAGCTCAGGCGTTTCGTCAGGCCTCAAAGCGTACTGAGCCATCTCTAGAGGCGCTCGGACCACCCCTGACCCACCGCCCTCTTGCAGCACCGGGTATGCTTGCTTTGTCCTTATTAAGGCTTGGTCGGGGCGCTGCCTAATCGCCTCAGTCAACGCTGAAGGGAGCCTTTCCACAGGCTGATTGCGCAATGCTGCTTGGCCAAGTGGCGCCTCAAAAGGTCGCTGCACATCCGTCGCGTATGGCAACGGGCGCTGTGGGGGTGGGCGCATTCCGGTTGCTGGCTCAGGCTGAAAACCAAACACAGCAGGCTGCTCAAACGTCAACGGAGCTCCACGCTGAGGCCCCTCCCCTGGCATTAAGGGCGCAGAGGCAAACTGCTCACCGACCTCAACATCTTGGCTGGCAGGGTCAAGGGGGTCGACGCCAAAGCTCGACATAATCTCAACAAAACGCTCTTTTGTTACGCCTTGCGCAGCCAAACGCTGAGCCATCTCCCTAACAGTTGCCACGCGAACCTACCTATTCTGAACTAAGGCCCAGCTCTGCCGCCAGGTTACTAGCCTCAACAAAGTCGGTCTTTATTTGGTTCAACTCTTTCTGGATAGCAGCTCGCGTCAATCCGTAGTCTTCTTTAATTTCGTCCCAAGCAATAACCGCCTCAGTGTCGCCTGAAGCCTGATATTTACTTCGGACAAACTCTTTAAGGGTCATTTTAGACACTGGCTCGTTTTTATTTACATAACTGGCTACGGTTGCCTTGCTAAGCTTAGCTATTGGTGTGCGAATAAGCTTTGACAGCTTACTCCTTCTGCCCTTTTCCGTCTTCTCAGCCTCATCCCGCTCTGTCTTTTCTATCGTCGCAGTCGTGCGCGACTTGCCAATGTCAGGGTACCGATTGCTCACTTGGATGACATTGCCCCCAGACTTCACACTCAGCTTTTTAGCCTGCCCTGGCGTGAGGCCATCCTCAATCTTGGCTGACCGTGTGTCGAGCGTGTTCTGGTTCGCTCTGGCAGCGCTGGGTTTGCCGCTGTACAAGATACCTCTGGCAGGCTCGATACCGTTCCTAGCCGCATAAATCATAAAGCTGCGGTTGGCGAGTTCGGCATCGGTAAGCGGGTCGTTCTTGTTTGGACGTTTACCATGGCGGGGCGTCTTGCTGGAAGGCGTGCGGCGCTTCCGCCTTTTGGCCGCAGAGGTTGCCAGTTTAACCGCTTGAGTGCCCGTCACACCACCAACGTCGGCGCCCTTGCGAATAGCTTGCCGAGCTCTTGCCACAATGAGGGCTTTTGGCTCGTTACCGCTGACGACAAACTGGCCAATATCCATAGCACCACGCGCCAGACCAACAAGCTCCTCAGCCTCCTGCTGCCTGCCAGCATTCCACAGCGCTCGGTATGCCATATTAAGGTCACCAACAGCAAAGTCTTGCCCAGCTTCAAAGTCTCGAGCAAACTCAGCAGCAGTCCTCGGCTTATCTAGCAGGCTTCCCCTGCTTCGACTTTCAATAAAGTCAAACGCAGACGCCTCTGGACCGCCAGACCCTTGCAGTGCCGCTCTAAACTCAGCAGCGGCTCGTGGCATCCCGCGCTCCTCGGCAACACTTGCTGCCTTTTCAACAAAGGCCTTCTCAAGCTCAGGGTCTTGCAGCCCGGCAACCTTAGCGAGAGCGTTTTGAAAGTTGTCTATGACCAAGTCTTCTCTGACTCTGCCTGGCTCTAACGCAGCTGGTGCAGCCGCTGGCGGTGCAGGTGCGCCAAACCGACCCGACTCCTGCATGCGGTCAAGATACCGCCCACACGTCTCTGTGCTGCCGGGCCCCAAGCCCTGCCAGTCACCCGTGGCAACCATCTTTCGCACTTCATCAACGTTCATGCCGCGCTGTGCTGCGTACTGTGGCAACAGCCTACCGAGCTTGCCCAAGTCTCCAATAACCTCAGACTCGTTAAGCCCTGTAGTCGCAGGTGCAGGAGCAGCGGCCTGCTGCTGCGCTTCAGCCATCTGACTTTCAGTCGGTGGCAACTGACTAAGCTTCGGGACGGCCTTGTCGGCTTCGCCCAGTGCGCCTACGTCTGCAAAGTCCTGCGCGAACTCACCACGAGCCTGCGCAAAGCCAGACTGCGTTGGCGTAGGCTGAAGTGGGAACTCTGGCACTCGAGAGCCAAGCATCGGGTCGTACTGGTCGCCAACCATGCCGCCACCCAACATGCTCCTTGCGACGTTCTGACGCGCCTCAGGGTCGCCCATCTCTCTTTGCAGCCGAGCCTTTGCTTCAGCCGCTGTCTCCTTGATGTACTTGTCGTAGATGCCAGAGCCCAAGCCGTATAGGTCAGAGGCAATCTGCACCCCGCCCCCGATGGCCTTGATAATCTTCAACGCCTTATCTTCGTCGCTTTGGACCTTGGTCATAAAGCGTTGACGCTGTGGGACAATAGGCCCAAAGCCACCTGATACGTCTGGAAGAATGCGCGCCATGATTACTCCGGTGGCTCAAGGTAGGACTCAGGCGGCTTTGGCTGGGCTTCGCCTAGACTAAGCAGAAGCCTCTCTTGGGTTGCCTTGCCTCCCGACATTGAACTCACCGCAGGCGTCCCTTCTGGGCGATTCTCGTTGTAGACCCTGTTCACCATTTGCCAAAAGTTATTCACATTATCTGAGTCACTTTCGCCAGTCCATGATGCAAATAGCTCACCCAATGAGACACCCGTGTTTATCAAGGCATCAAGCACTGCATCACTAGGCATCTCGACAGGATTTCCGGTTGCCATCATCCAAAGCTGCTTAAATGCGCCCTTAGCCACACCTCTTTGCGTGGGGTCATTAACGTCAAGCGCGCCAACCAAGTTGCTAATATTTTGCGCGGCCTGCTCCTCATTGACTTGGCCAGACTCGTACTCATTAACAAACTGGTTGACCTCTTGGTTGAAGGCAGCCACTGCTTGCTGTTGGCCCTTCGCAATCTCGCCTTTCTTTGACACCAACTCAGACTTGCCCTGAGCAGCGCGCTCCCTAAGGTCATTGTAAGCCTGCATTGCACCGAGTTCAGCCTGGGTGGCTTGAGCCTCTGAGGCCGCTGCTGCCGCCATGCGTTCACGCATACCTTGCGCAGCTATAGAGCCACTAGCCTGCGCCGCTCCACCACCAGCAGCCACGCCTTGTGCAGCACGCCCTGCTTGGCGCGCAAGCCTAGACTGCTCTAAGACATTTGCCGCTGCCGTAGCTCGCCTAATGCCAGAGCCCACCCTGCCAGCAGCGCCCTGCATGCTTTGAGCAGACGACTCAACAGCTGCCTGCTGCCCAGCAAGTGCAGACAGGAGGTCTTCCTGCTGCTGGCCTTTAAGGAAAGGCGAGACGCTAATCCCTGCCGGTCCACCTTCTGAGCTTGAACTCATGAGTCACCTCACACCAAATGTGTCTTGCCGATAATGTACACCCATATGCCCCCAGAGCCGAGAAGCATTGAGTCAGCCTGGTATGTGCCTGTAATCGAAGCGGAAGGGTCACCAATGCGTCCCCTCACCTCAATCCACTGCTCGCATCCTGCAACGTTAGAGGCGCCCCCGTCCACATCTTGGCGTGAAGCTGTCGTCGACGTACCCCTGCCAACAAACACCGGCTTGCCTTGTGCGGTCATTCCGTTAAGGCTTGGAGAGCCAGTGCCAACTAAGTCCATGGCGTACAGCTCAAGGTTCCATGGCCTTGTTGATGCGATCGTAGACGTGGGTAGAGCGCTTGGTAGCAAGCTTGGGCTCCCGTGCCCAACGAGATCAACCGCTTTGCCAAACCAGTTGCCTGCCGATTGAGGCGTATCCAGCGTAGTCAGCTTGCCTATCTGTTGGTAGCCAAAAGTATCTCCCCTAACGCCAGTGCCTATACCCACACCAAGCTCGAGCTTAAGGCCCACACCCCCACCAGCAGCACCGGCAAGTGCAGGGAGCTGTGTGTGCGAAGCAAGGGTTGCTCCCGTGTAGCTCTCAAACGGCATCCAGTTGTATGTAAAAAGGATGTGGTGGATAGTCATGGGTGACTCAATCGGGATGTATCGCCTGTCAATGCAATACTTATCAGACTGAGCACCTGACGTTCTGTACGGCTGCTGGTCAAAGTAACGAGCGGCCATGCCAGAGAACTCAACGTTGTTAAACAGCGGGACAGCCAGAACTGTGTATGCCGCGTTGTCTTTGAGCTCTTCAAGCATTGGCAAGTCAGAGTCGAGCTTATAGCCGCCTTGAAACTTTCGGCGCGACATCTCATCAATAACAGCCATTGACGTCTGGACGCCTGTGGTGGCGTCGTTCGCAACAATAGCCCCTCCAGCAACAGGCACAGCAGCTGCGTTGATTAAAGCTCGAGACGTCGCAGAGTTAGTGCCAGCTCCAGTGGTGGCAGCATTTGCATGCGTCAGGTTGTCGTTAGGCAGCCCGTCGTGTCTCTTTGGTATGTTCTGTATGTCCGTGCCCGAGTCGCGCTGCGTAAGCTTTGTCAAGAAGCGCATCGATATCTCAATCGAAACCAAGGCGCACTCTGTGTCCGCAGTGCCCAAGTCAGGCGCAAAGATAGTAAAGACATAACTCTTCATCGGGTCTATGACTTCGTTAATAGAAGAAGACACCCATGGGTTAAGGCGGAAGTAGCTGTCAGTAACATTGATTGCCTCAATGCGGCCCGACCAAACCACCCTGCCTGGACGGTAGTTTCTTGATTGGCCAGGCGGATCAAACCAGACCGGCTTTTTCTCCATAATGGCAAGCTCAATATTTAAGCGGTCAACGCGCTCGTATGAAAGCTTGCCTGCGTTGGCGCTTGATGCGCTCGCGCCACCGTCAAAGTTGCTTATGGTTGCAGCAGGCTCAAGACGCTGGTCAAAAGAAAAGCTGACCTCGTCCAACACAATCTCAGGCATGTCATCACTCGGCGTCACCGCCTTGCCACCCCGAGGAGTTGTTGAAAACGACAGGTGCTCTTGTAGGGGAGGAAGCATAAAGGGTATGCCATGAAACGGCCTGCCAGGGGTGAGGTTGAACGACTCCTTAGGGCCCGTCATTTTGTTAGTCGACGGCGACAAAACCGGCATTGAAAGGTTGACCCTAAACGGAGCATACGAGGCAGCCACTTGACTTGAGTCAAGGTTGGCAGTTGTCGCTTGGGTCTGCGAAGACGTCATAGGCTCAAACAAATGTTTGGCCAGTAGCTTTGCGCCTCGCGCAAGCTTGCTGCGTGTAATCTTAGCCATTAGAGAGTCTGCACCTCTTCAAGCACCGTGATGGTGCTGCTCCACGCCTGCAAGTACCAAGGATCTGTACCCCATGTGCCCTGCGTGTAAGTTGTCCCGTCATAAAGCGGGATTGCGACAGCCAGCCTTACACGAGCCCTTTGATGAACAGGGATGTTAAGGCCTCTGTACTCAACAACCCTGCCGTACAAAGGCCTAACATCGGTCACGTCGCCAGAGTCATAGTGCGGCTGGAAGTCGCTCCAGCCCGTGGCTGTTGCGTTAGGCATGTGCGTAGACGACGGTTCGCCGTTAATCGTGTACAGCGTTCGAGTAAACTCAACGTCTGTCATCTCAGCATCTTCAGGTGTGCCTGGGTTCATCACGTCAAGCACGATGGGTAAATCCACAGTATTGCTTGGGCCGCTAAATCCGCTGGGGGGCTCGCCGCCTCCTCCACTTGTGTACGTGTACGGGTTTGACGCACCAGGGGTGTTGGTTCCAGTGTACGGCCTATCTCCGTTCGCTCCGGTATCGTTGTGCAAGAAAATGCTCACACCGTGCAGCACAACAGGTTTGTCGAAGTACAGTGTTCTTGTCCACACGTACTGGTCGCCTAAATCTTCTTGCAAGTTAATGCCAGGTATGCTGCTGCCTTTTAACCTAACCGGGTTATAAGGAGCATCTACCGGCTTAACCCCAGAGTGAGAGCCGGTTGCGCCGTTGTTTAACTGGAGCCACGGCCATCGCGAATACCTGTTAGGATCAAGCCTGCTCGGAGGGTTAAAGCCCGAGTGGTACTGCGTCGCAACAAAGCGCCGCTTTGCGTTGCCTTTCTCGACGCTGTTGACGCCCTCCACGATATCGTTAACGGCTTTCTCAAGGCGCGTACCGTCGACCGTCGTGCCATCATAAAACACTTCCTTGGTAAGGTTGCGTGTGTGTCTTCGCCAAGCCATTAGAGGTTTCCTGTGCCGGTTGCGGTGCCGGGGGTAAACAGCGTGTTGCCAGTAAGGTTGTAGCAAAAAGCAATCTGAACGCTCGCAGCAGCTCCTGTGTGAGATACCGCCGGGGTCGCTGTTGTGCCGCTGCCCCTAAAAACACACCCAAGCATAATGGCTTGAGCTCCCGCCTCCACCAAGACCATATAGGAGGTAGACGTCAACGGCCTCTCAAAGGTGCAGTTTCTAAATATTGCAGTCGCCCCTGCCCTCACAACTGCGCAACCAAGCTCGTCTTCGCCTGCAAGCGTAAGGCCGTCAACCACAACGCTAGACGTAACCTCGAGGTGCCTCCTGAAAAAGGTGCCCGGAGATATCGCGTGCGCCTCACTCATGACTTTACTCATGGTCAGGCCGCCATACTCACCTGGGGCAAAGAGAGAGACGTTGTTTGCTATGCGCGGCTCTTCAAACTTAGACCCCGGCATCACAAGGCTTAGCGCAGATGCTATGTCTCCAAGCTTTCTGCGGACTATCTCATTGAAGCCTTCAGCAGCAGCGGTGTCCTTTTGCTTAGGTGTTCTGCCCTGTCGCTTGGCCAGCCAGAGTTCGTTAAGCATTATCTGCCCCTCCTGCGCCTACCCGCCCCAACAACGCGGAACAGCAGCTTAACGCTCTCGAGCTTCAGCCGCTCTGCTGGGTTGCGCATAAAACCAAAGAGCATCATTGCTACGCTGTTGCCCTTCATGGACTCAGAGGTAACAATCTCATCAACCTGCTCGTCGCCAATCAGGTAGGTGTTTGCCTCAAAGGTCTGCGTAGCCTCGTTACCGTATACAATGCCTTGGCCGTAGTTCGGGCGCACAATGGTCTTGTCGGCTTTCTGGACTCTATCCCTAACGGTGCCGTGCGTGTTGACATCTGGATACAGGTTGCTTTTAACGCTTACCGGACCCTTGAAGGCGGTTGGGTTGCCCACATAGTCAAGCACCTGTGACGTCCACATCTTCATGTCTGACGCCATCATAGTGTTGAAGATGCTCTGCGACGACGAACCTGTCACATCGGTGCCTACGTCGTGACTAAGAAGCCTTGCAACGACGCCACGACCTTTGACCCTAGCGTCTTCAGGCAGCCCCACGTCTTCGGACATGTACGCCCAGTCGACAGGCTGAGCTACGTTGTCCTCTTTGTTGGTGTCAAACAAACGCCATTGACACCAAACAAGCACCTCTTCTGCTAAGTGAGACGCAGCAGCGCCATCGTATATGACACACCATGTGCTGATATAACCAGCTGGTGTTGTAAAAGGCTCAGACATTGCCATAGACGACACGTTTGCGTCTGTGGTTGTATGCATCGGTATGTAGCAAAGCAGGTTGAGTTTGTTTGGCGTGAGGTTGATGTAAGGAGCAAAGGTGTGAGCAAGGCCAGGTGCATTGCCATCCCACTCAAGGTTTACCTCGTGCCCTGTTCTGGACGCGACACCTGACCCGTCTTCGCACTTGCGTTTACCAGTGCCTACGGACCAACCCAGCGAAGAAGAGGTGCGCTCCGGTGGAAACACAAGGTTAATGTCGGTCGATATACCGTTGTCAAAAACGGGGCGCCACTTCGTTGAGTCAAAAAAGAAACGTATGCGTATGCGGTCAATGCTGTTTGCAGCAGCAGCGCCTGTCCACAGTGGTCCTGGCACCAAGTACACAGGCACCAAAAACGTCTTGTTTGGCGCCGCAGGCGCTGACTCTCCAGTCGGAGCGGCGGTGCTTGTGCCTTGAAACTTGTACTGCTGCTCTACTGGTATCCACTCGCCAAACACAATCGTGGGCGTGTAGTTGCTCGGCGTTACGCCAGCCACAACATCTTGCTTGTATTTACCAGCAAGACCCCTCTCGTCTTCGTCATCTATGCTTCTGTCGATCGCGCCGCCACGCCCATACTCAAGCAGGTACGCAGAGCGCGATGTTGAGTCGTCGTTAACATCACCGCCGCTTGCAAACCTTGCTTCGTCTGCAAACGCTTGGGTCTGCAATGAGCCCACGAG
>Ga0098038_1000583_pt1 | contig 16229 bp, 13 predicted proteins | sample 5B_taG_FD_75051 | JGI IMG/M metagenome (GOLD analysis project Ga0098038, IMG submission 75051) | Marine viral communities from the Subarctic Pacific Ocean - 5B_ETSP_OMZ_AT15132_CsCl metaG | ecosystem: Environmental > Aquatic > Marine > Oceanic | place: Pacific Ocean | collected 2015-01-08 | reverse complement strand
GAATTATCATATATTTGCCAATTTATAACAAATTTCTTATCTAATACTCCATTATTAGATTTTCTTATTATTGCATTTAATGCATTTACTGTATACAATGTATTTGTTTCTTTCTTCCTATGTATCATAATTGTGTTAGGAGTCTTTTTATAATCATCTGGTTCTACATTGTATGTGATATATAATTCTGAACCTTTTTCTGCATTTGCAAACACAAACATACGTTTTTCTGAAATAGTGTATGATTTTGATATATAATCAACAATCAAATCTAAATCCTTTCTATGTGCAAATGTGCATAATAATTGTGTTCTCAAATCTTTTCTCCTACGACGCTTTCAAATTTACACTAGTCATCGAATCTTGACTAGTTGCTTTTGGTTTAGTATTTGGCGCACCGATATTAAATTTATCTTTAAATATATCTGCTAAATCTTCTACTGAATTATTTTTACGCATTATAAAATAATCTTTATTATAATTTAATACCATAAATGCTTCCCATGGTTCTGAAGCTGCATAATATTGAAATTCTACTGCTGCAAATCTTGGAAGTAATTCTGCAATATCTAATGAGCCATCTGATTTAATACTTGGTACAAAAACTTCTGTTTCTAAATTTCCTTTGTAATTTTTATATAAACTTTTTACAGCAGTTCCATATATATCAGCAATTTGATTTGTTTTTAATTTCTTTTTTTTGATAAGATCTTTAAAATATTCATCAGCTAATGATGGCTTTCCAGATTTATAATATAATTGTATTCTATTATCCGATGTAACATCTGGAAAATTTTCTGGCAGTTCTTCTCCGTATGCAGCTGCTATAGCTTCAAATACTTTTAAAGCAACATCATATCCTGATCCATATCCGGACTGACCTCTCATTCGAAATCCTGAAGATTTTGTTTGAGTTGCTTTTAATTCTATTTCTATTCCTTCTGCTCCTACATCACCCTTAGTTGGTACATGTCCGCCTTTTAATATCACACGTAATATATTTTCTCCGGCTCCTACATTAACACCGCCTATTGCTGGCCTATAATTATATAACCAGTCTGCATATTCTTTTGAAAATCCAACTTTGTCTATTGTAGATTGTAAATTTCCTTCTGTTCCTAATGTATCAAAGTCAATACCTTGCACTTCACCAGCTATTAAATCTTGTAATTGTTTATAGCTATCCATTTCAACTGCTTTATCAAACATTATTTTTGAAGATGTATTATCAAAATTACGTTTTTCTAACCCTTTAATAGCACTAGTTTGTGAATTTGCACTATCAATTAATCTAGATATATATTGAATAAGTTTATCGGGCAGTGGTGTTTCTTTAATAACATTAATTAAATCACTTTTAGTATATCCTTCAGTTAATAACTGATTAGATAAAAAATTATATTCTTCTATAGAATGTTTCTTTTTAGAATCATCTACTAATTCTGCATCATGAAACGCCTGATCTAATTGATCTACTTCTTTTAAATTTTTATTAGTAGCCTTTTCATACTCAGTATATTTATCGCCATATGGTTTGTACCAACGTTTTGGTCCTGGATCTGTTTTATAATATCCTGAATTTTCGTTTACAAATATAGAGCCATTTATTCCGTTCTCTTCTAGAACTTCATGTAATATGTCCATTTCTGCCTTTGTATACGGTGATTCAGCGTAACCTTTTGGTAGTCTATAAAACCATTCGCGTATGATCGATTCTTTATCCATAGATATACTTTTTTTAATAAATATCAAGAAACCCTGGAAGTCATGTCCTGCATTTTATGATAATTCACACCAGCTTTTATTTTAACAGGATATTTATTGCTTTGTGACATTGTCTCTCGTAATTTTATTATCAAATCCTTACCATCTTTCATATCAAAATCAAACAATAAAGAATCATAAGTATATAGTACAAGTTCTGTATTATATTTATGTAGTACTCCATTTACCTCATTTATCACATGTAAATTGTTTTCTGTTTCAGAAGCTTGTAACAAATAGTTGAATAATTTGTTAGGATTCATTTCATGTAAATATTTGGCATATAATGGACGTTTAAAATAAGGAGTTTCTATATAACCTTGTTTTTTATAAGTTTTCCATAATTCATTTATATATTGTTTCACTTTACCAAAAAATGGAACCTTTTCAAAATCTCGATCTATTCCTCCATACAATAATCTAAATGTTATTTTCTTACTATCATCATATTCTTGTTCTGATATTTCTTCTTTACCAAAATATTGTCTAGCAAAATATTCATGAATACTTCCTTCTGGTAAATCATATCCTATTATATCTGCAATCAATCTTGGATGATATGCATCAAAATCCATTTCCAATAATGAACCTTGTTCAAATCTCGATACAAATGCTTCTCTACAACCATCTTCTTTATTTAGAGCTGCATAATTAACTCCGCCAAATTTATTTGATGGTCGGCCTGTAGTTGTCCATATGTTATATTCTGTATAGGCTTTATTATTAACAATTCCATTTGCTTTAAATTTTTCTGTAAATTTATTATAATCAATTTGCAATCCCGTTCTTTCTATTGCATAAAAATTATCAGTCACCATTCTTTCATATGATTCAAACTCTTTTGTTAATTCAAATGTAGAATAATATTCCATAAACTTTTTTCTCATTCCTACACATCTTTCAATATGTCTTGTAATTGGTAACCAATCATGTGTATTCGTTTCATTATGCCACCACTTGTTCCAAGCATTATGTGCTGCAGTATTTGTCTCATCTAATGGCAACATACTATGATTTTGCCACCATGCTGTCATGTCGGCATCATAACACTTAATTGAACTAAAATTTGCAAAGCGTTTCTTAGCTAATACATATATCTCATGAGGACTTGTAAGGTCGTTTAGATGTTCTATATTCAAGTTAAAGCAATCTTTATGACGAAAGGGTATAATATAATCTAAATCTTCTAATATAGAGTATATATAAATAAAACTTATATGATTATTCATAAAATGTTGAAAAGGATCTGAATACATAGGTATCCAAAATGATGGCCCAGATTGTAATGATTTACAAACTCTCTGTAACTGAATTTCTTGTTCTATAACTTGCATTAATTAAATATAACAATAATATTTCAAATATCCTAATTAATAAAGTGAATTATTAGTTGATGTTTTTGCTTTCCAAGATTGACACCAATATAAATTTCTTACAACAGATTGCCACTTTTTACAAAAGTTATTATTTCTAAATTTACAATTCATACAAGCTTGTCCTTGTTCTTGCGGTATGTTATATGCTGCCGGAAGTTTAGTTGGTATTGGAGTTCCATCTGGGTACATTCGTTCTTGCATACGCTGTTCACCTCTAACAAATTGCATCGAATTTTGTAAATATTTTTTTAATCCTGGGTTTTGAATTGATTGAATTTCTACATTGCTTTTATTAATTGAAGCAGCATCTAATCCCGTTAACATCCATTGTAGTTCAAATCTTTTATATAATAATTTATTAATACCAACCTTATTTTCTCTATTTGTTGATTTATATTGATCTTGATCTATTTCATATATTAATGATGGATCATTTATTTTTTGTACAAAGAATCTTTGAAACTGACCTCTTTCATAATCTTCTTCATCAGGTTCAGGATAAAAAACTACAGGTAAAGTATGTCTTACATATTCGCGACGAGTTAATTCAAAATATTTTGTTGAATTTTCATATTTAAATTTTTCTGCTTCTTTTCCTTCTTGTAGTATTAATACTTGAGATTCAGGTGAAGGATTTGGGCCTGTTAAAAAAGTTCCATTTGCAATACAATATGAGCCTTCATATGGTTCTAATGAATCTTGAAGAATAAATAAACCTGTTTGCGCGGTTAGTCCACTTACGACTGTATTTGCTGCATAATATAATTGTCTTCTTTGTCCCATGTTATTTGCTTAATAAATGACATTGTGTTTTTAAACTAGTTGTCCAGTCATTACCTTTAATAGTATGTGTTGCTTCTAATGTTACAAACGAAACAGATACGCCACCTTTTCGATATTTACCAGGTAAAAATTTTGAATTAACTACATCTCCAAATCTAAATCCAGAAGTACCATCTACTTCAATATCTAATTGTAATGGCCATATATGATCATCTATAGGTCCCTTTTCTGTTTCTGATTTAGATCTAAATTCAACTAATGTTTTAAATGCTGCTGCTAACGCATCACATGTTTCACTTTCAAAATCATCATATGATAATCCTTCTTGCATTAAATCTTTAATTGTTGCATATGCATCAGCTTTTGCTTGATTAGCTTCGTTACGTGCTTTTGCCTTTTTTGCAACTTCTTCTGCCAATTCTTCTGCAGTTTGACCACTTCCAGCTGTTGTACCTCCATTTGCTACAGCATATGCATCATTGGCTGGTATATCACATTTTACAGAACACTTTCTTGTTATGCCATCGCCGTTAATAGGATCAAACATCGTTTCTCGTATTCCGGCGCCATCGCCTGATTTTGATACTATATGTTGTTCTTTACTATTATCCGGATCTTCCATTGTTTTTAATTGTACTAAACCACCGGTTGCTGCAGATATATCTGAAAATAATTGATCTAACAAATTTTGTAAAGTTTGTTTAGGCCTTGTACTTTTAGTTCCGGAATCAGATGTCGATTTATCACTTTTCTTAACAGCTCCTTTATCTTTTGCTGAGCCGAATAATGTTGATTGGATATAATCATATGATATTAATATTTTACTATAATCTGCTGTCGATCCTTTTAGACATGCTTTTGCATTACTAGAAAAATCTAATTTAGTTTCGCTATCATTTACATTACCAGATGATCCATAATATCCTGGACCTCCGGCAGATCCAGCTGTTCCTCCTGGTAACACGATATTCATTGGATATGCACTACCTATACTAGGTATTGCATGACGGCCAGTTGATACTGATCCATTACATATTAATTTTCTTCCGGACATTTTATTTGCTAATCTTGGAGCTATCACATATTTTTGTAATGTCTCTATAAACCATTCTAATGTACAATATATTTTTTTTGATGCATCTCCGGTAATCAATCCAAGTGCTTGTAATGCTTTATATACTAATCTCATTACCATACCATCAGGTGTTATAGAATTAGGATTATCAATAATTACTATATGTCCATTTGCTCTAGTTGTCCAATTATCAATATCAACATTAGCTAATAACCCATTTCCTTGAGCTACATATTTTAAATATTGAGCGATTGTAGTAACTGGCTTTTTAAAAAATCCTCCGGATACAATTTTTAAACCTGTAAATTTTCCCTGGACATCTATTTCAACTTCATTCATAAAAGGTCCTGGTCCATATGCTCTAAATCCACATGCATAATTATTATTCTCATCTAATGAAAAATTATATTTACAAATAACAAAATCTGTCAATGTCATGCTATCCGATGTATCTGCATACCCTACTTGAATTTTTACCTCTGTACTTGGCCGTAACATTGCTTTTTCTAATGATTCAAATGTAGATCTTCTTAAACATGTAAATGCTACATCTACGGTACGTAACATTCCAAAATCTGATCCTTCTGTAATTTTAACAGAATCTAAAATAACATCTGGTTTACCTTCATTATTTGCATATAATGTATCATATGTATTATTTTGTAATGGTAATGTAATGCCACCTGCAGTTACTTTAACCCATGCATTACGGCGTGTTTTTGGTTTATAGTAATCTGTACCATTTGGTGAAAAAGAATCTTTATATTCTTTTTGTCTTTTAAGAACTTTACCTCGAGCTGCAGATGTTTTTTGAAAATATGACATTATCTTTCTTCTTGTATTTGTTGATATCGTTCACGTAAATCTGTTATTAAATTATCCGGTGGTATCCGTAATTGTATACCAGGTGGTACTACTAATGTACCTTTTCCTAAATTATTAGCTATAGCTAATATTATCCAATTTCTAGAATCTCCATAAAATTCATGAGCTAATAAATCTAAACGATCGCCTTCTCTTGAAAAAATATAACGATCTTCAAATGTCTTTTCTATGGTTGGTAATACTGTCGTATTATAACGTTTTTGTTCTTGTTTACTAAATTCATATCTATTAAATGCCATTTACTATCTCCTATTACTCTGATGTTGGTTTATATGAAAATACAGCTGTCTTATAATCAGGTCTTTGTATTCCTATCCAGCCTAATGTCATAGATACATTTGTATACAATGGAACTTGTTGCCCATTTTCTAATTCCCATGGAGTCTCATTATCCCAGTCATATGATAAATCTTGTACATACATAGGAATATCATTATATAAATCTCCAATTGTCACTTTACAATACGTTCCTGTAAAACCACTCTTTGCATAAATTGGATATGTTAATTTTGCTAATTCATCTAATTTTCCCCAGACTGGATTTAGTTCTGCTTTAGACATTACCGGAACTGCAAAATCTAATGCTATACTTCTTCCCCAACCACTTAACATTATTTTTGCATCAGCTCTCCCCTGATCTTGTTTTTCATCCCATTGCGGAGCAAATGCATCTGATACGTTGCTCAAAAATGCTCTAAATATAATTGGTTTTTGTGTATCAGCAGCTGTATCAGTAATTCGTAATGGTGTAAATTTAAATTTTATAAGATCTTTAACGGTATCATAATCACTAAATGCTTCTATACTTTGAATTGGATCAGTTTGATTTGTATCGATACCATACTTTGAAATTCTTGTATTAGTATTTTCATAGTTTGTATTATCTTTAAAAGATTTTTTTACATTGCCTACATCTCGTACAAGATTTGGATATTCAAGTGCTTTATATGAATGAATAGCATTTGAAGATTCATTTAATCCTCCCCCATCAAATGGCTTTTCTTGTCGTTCTGGTTCTATATGTGGTGCAACCGGATTGATTTCTGTTGTCTTTTTTACTAATGGATTTTCTTCTTCTGTCTTATCATATGGTACAGGATCTCCTTCTATTAATCTATAATCATTAATTGCAACTGTATTTGCATCTCGTCCGGCTGAGGTTGTTTTAATTTGTTCATAAGTGTTAGTTTTGTAATATGTTTTGCCAATATTTTCAACTCCCGAATCATCTGCTGTAGTTGCATTTCCTCCTCCAGTTTCTGGAATTTGTAATTCTGTTTCACCTTGATATTGATTATCAGTATTCCATCGAAAAAATTTCTCTCCAAAACTAGTATTATAAGTTGTTTCAGCACCACCTATACCAATCAAACTAGTTAATTGTGCTGTTATTCCACCTGGTAATCCGCCGTATGGAGAACTTTGATTTTTTAAATCAGTCATTGTAGTTCGAGTATGAACAGTTCTGCCTATACCTAAAATTGATCCTGGTCCTTTTAGCGCAGTTAATGCACTCCAAGTTTGGCCAATAAATCCACCTCCTTGTTCATATTGATCATATAATTTAATTATTCTTCCAGCTTTTGGTCCAAGTATTATATTTGATGCCCTTTGAAGATTTTTTATTCCGCCATATTCTCCACCGCCGCCTGTTGGTAAAGATGTTAAACTAGAATGTCTTGTAAACTTACCTACACCTAATAATCCTCCTACAAGAGCTTGACCTGGTGCAGATAAAGGATTATATAGTTGTGTTGCCGGTAAATTTAATGCAGTGCCGGCTAAATTTTCTATATTAGGATTCATTAATTGATAACCAAATTGTCGAGCTAAAAATCCTATACCTCTTGGCGAAATTAAAAATTTACCTATTCTTGCTGCATCAATTGCTGATCTTTCTGCAGATGTTAATATGCCGGCTCTAGGCAAATCAAGAGTTGAAAATATCTTTCCTACTGTCGTTTCTCCTAAACCCCAACGTTGAGGGTCAGATGATCCTTCTCTTTGAATACCTCGTAATATGAAAGGTTGTTTTACATAACCTGGATTTGGAGTTGCATCATCTCGTAAATTAAATTTATTATACATGTCATCAATAGGTGAATTTTCTGTATAAGTATTTGCTAGTCCTGAATTACCAAATTTAACGCCATACGTATCTCCATATTTTGAATCAACATTAAATCCTGTTCTAGGAATATCAAAAGAATGGTTTCCTCCTGGAAATACTGTTCCGGAACCTAATTGGGCTGCTCTACTAGCTGCACCACGTGTTGAAAATGTAACATCATCTATAATAAATGAATCGCCAGCAAATCTAGTTACAGGTGATAATGTTGAAACTCCTTGAAATCCATATCCACTAGTTTCAACAAATGGAATATTATCTACTCCCTGAAATTTTGTATCTGTATAGTCAGCATTAGGTTTATATGGACCAGGTGATTCCTTTCCATACCAACTAAGATTCGATTTTAAGTCTTTTAATGCCATATTTTATATAAAGCTCTTTTTAGCAGAAATTTGAGTACTTATTTGTGATACTTGAGCATCACCTATTACTACTGCTGGTGGTGTACCTACTGCTGCTAATATTTGATTTAATACATTTATTACTCCAGACATATCTGTGCCTGCTTCAATTGCTCCTCCTAATCCATCTTCTGCTTTGCTAATACTCCCATCTGCTTTGATAAATTCTGTTGTTGGTCCATTTGGAGCTACACGTGCGCCTCTTGGCAATTGGACTAATTCCGGTCCTCCTTCTCCTACTAATGTTAATCCACCTTTAGCTGTTCCACCTTTAGACATTGCTTCAGCAGGAGCTGATTCTCCTCCTTCGTCTCCGCCTCCTCCACCAAAGATTTTCTTAAATATTCCTATAAATGGTTTTATAGGAGCTAATATAAAATCTACTAACATTTGGCCGGCGCTTTTTATAGCCTCACCCATGCCAGTAAATAAACTTGATACATTATTTACTATTCCTTCTATAAGTCTAAAAGGAGCTAACATAACCGTTTCTAATATTCCTCCTATAAATAAAAATGCATCTCCTATTCCATTTATAATAAATGATATAGCGTTAAAAATAGTTTCTAATACAAATACAATTGGCTTTATTACAAATCCAAGTATTTTTGCTATAACTTGTATTGCTACTTTTATTGGAGTCAATGCAAATTTAAATATTTTACTAAACGTTGAAGATATACTTTCTAATATACTATTACCACCTTCTAATTGTTTTCCAAAAATATCATTGAATATATCTCGAATAGGCTGTAATGCTGCAAATATTTGTTTAATAAAGTCAAAAGCTATTTGCATTGGCAAGAATGCTAGTTTAAGTGAAAATCCTAACAATTCAATGCCTGGCATTAACATATCAAGAACCATAGATGTCACATCAATGAGAGGTTGTAATGCATTCATTACAGTTTGTTTTAATTTTGCAAAAGTAGCTGACATTTTTTCTGTTGCTTGTAAAGATGCCAATTTTTGTTGTGCTTCTTCTGCAGTTAAATTAGCTAATTCTTGTGCAGATAAATTCATACCAGATAGTTTAGCAATTTCTTCATCTGTCAATGCACCTTGAAATTCTTGTAATCTTAATGCCTTTTCTATTTCAGCAACTTCCATTCCCATCATTTTTGCTAATTTTGCTTTTTCAACACCACGCATATTTTCAAAATCATTAATATCACCTACTTGTTTCATCATTTCTTTTGTTGCACCTGCTATATCATCATTAAGAGCTAATTCTCTTGCTTTATTTAAATTAATTTGTTTTCCAGTCATTGCTTGAAATTCGAATTGGGCTTGCATGCTAGATTCAATATCTAATAGTCCATCTGCTATACTTGCCATATCATCTAATGATACTCCTAATTTAGCTGCTTCAACTGCCGCCTTCGCTAATGCCTTAGGATTTCCAGAAAAATGTTTTGCAACTTTTGCAGCATTTTTTGCAATATCTGCTTGAACCTTACCCATATCAACACCTGCTTTCATTGCTTCAAGATTTACCTCTCTTTGTAAATCTAATGCCTCTGTTTGCGAAGCTCCTAAATTCATAAATGCAGCTGTTGATTCTGCAGCTTGTTCTGCACCATATCCAAATGCCTCACCTAAGTTAGCTACTTCCATTGCTGTTTCTGCATTTATTCGTCGACTATTACCTAATTCTCCATTAATTGCATTTTGTACTTTTAATATTTCTTTATAATTTACAAGTTGATTTTCTACACTTGTTGATATTTGTTTAGCTGCTACAACTTGTTGTTTTGCTCGAGCTACACTAGTTCCTACTGCCTCTGCTTGTTCTTTATATGCTTTAGTCTGATCAAATGCAAGCTTTGTTAATAATGCAACTGTTGCTATAATTGCCGCTGCTAATAATACATATGGATTTGCTAAGGCAGTTGCATTAAATGCTCCTTGGGCAGCTGTAAGTCCTTGTAGTGCAGTGCCTCCTTTCATCATGGTAGATACCATTGCACTAGTAGCTTCTCCTGCTGCCTTTTTTACACCGTCAATTGCTGCATCCACACCAAAAAATTGAGATAACATACCTCCTCCTGGAATATAACTTAATACTTCATCGAACTGTCCTTTTATTGCATCTAATCCTTGTTCTGCTAAATCATATCCTAATTGTGCCTTTGCCTGGTTAGCTTCTAATGCTACCAATTCTTTTTGTCTAATTCTTAAGTTATCTTTAAGTAGTAAACCTTCTTCTAAAGAAATTTGTTTAGTTTTAACAGCTTCAAGTATACTTGCTCTTTGTTGTGCTACTAATCCTTTAGCCTTATCAATTCGTTCAGAGCCTTTTGTAACTAAATCTTTTTCAAGACTTTGTATTTGAGACATAAGACGATTTGTTTGACTATTTAAATCGTTTTGTGTTTTCTTTTTTGCTGCTATCTCATCAGCTAACTTTTTTTGTTTTTGTTGTTCTTTAGTACGAGCCTTCTCTTCAACTTGAAGAGCTTTAGCAGCTGCAACTGAATCTCTGAGTACTTTTAATGTTTTAATTTTTTGATCGTAAATTTGTTTTTCAATTTTGAATTGTGATTCTTCAGATAAACCTAAATCTTTAGAAGCCTTTAGAGCTTCTTGGTATAATTTTATTTGTGCTTTTGTAGGTCCTTTTGCCATAATAATTTATCAATTTATTTACGATAACCATATTTAGTTGGTTTAAAACCTTTTTTTCCTTTATCAGTACATAAAAAAGAATCTGGATTTCGTTTACAAAAACTTACTAATGAATCTTGTGCACGATCACGTGCTTGTTGATAATCAGCGATTGCAGCTTGAAGATCTGGTGAATCTTTAAGATCTTTAGCAGTTTTCTTTAAGATTCTATCCATTTTCTTTTTAAATAGTTGTGATATTATTCTAGATAAAAATGTTGCCTTTTCATTAACTAATTGATTATTAAAATCAATTTCGTTTAACATCTTTTTTTCAAATTCATTTGTAGTCATAGCCGAATCCCGTATTTAATATAAATATCTATTTACGCCGGAATTTAGGTGGAGTTGCACTTTTAGTATTGGCTGGTGCTTTATTTCGTTTATTTTCTTCTTTTATGACTTGATTAATGCTTTGAATATAAAATACTCGTAACCATACTGGTAAATCGTATACATCAGACCATGTAAATCCTCCCTTTCCATGATATACAAGATCAAATATTTGTTTATGAAGTGTTTTCCTATAACTAGGACTGAGGCCAAAAAAAGCTAACGTCGATAGGAAGGTCCATATCAAATGGTTCACCTGTTTCCTGATCGACGATCTCTATTTTTAAATTAATATCTGGGGATACATTTTTTATATATGTACGTAATGCACGAGAATCAATTGCAAGTAGTTCATTTTTTACAAAATTTCTAATCTTACTTCTATCTTCTTCTCCATCTATTGATGTTATTGAATGGATTAATCTAGTTGTTAATTCTTTACTTCCATATCCATCTTTTAATTTTTTTAAGCCTTTAAGTTCAGCATCAATAGCATTTTGATCTCTATGAGATAATACTTTAAAAGTTACTTTACGTTTACTAGTTGGTAATTCAAATTCAAAACTATTAACACCGGGAGTTATTAATTTTTCATCAAATGGCATATCATCAAAACTAGTTAAATCAACAGTTTCTTTTTGTTTTTCGCCAGAAGGTGTTGTGATAGTTACTTCATAATCTTTTCCATAACCTAATACCCTTGCTGCAACCATTACAGCATTTTTATCGCCATTTAACAAATCATTATATACAACTGGCTTTCCTTCTCCATTTCCTACTATTAATGCTTTAAATAATTTATCTAAAACTACTCCTTGTTTAATATATGATTGAGTTGTTAAAATATCTTCTTCTTTAGCTGTCATATATTTCATTTCTACCTTACCGCTGGATAATGTACTATCTTTTGAATATAATAATCCTTTTGAAGGTAATTCAACAATTTCTGTTGGAAATTTATTTGCCGATTCTGTTGAATTATTAGGCTGTCCTGCTTGATATTGTGCAGCTGCCATAGCTTTTAACTGATCATCTGAAACTTGCTTGTTAGATTTTGGATATTCACTATTAACTACTTTTGACATAAATTGTTCTCCTTTAATAACTTTATTTATAATAAATATGCCGTAATGTAAAAAATCCTACCGTATGGTAGGATTCTTTATGCTTTGAAATATTTCAATTAGAATTGCAGTATTGCATAATCATATTTAATAGTCAATTCAATTTGAAGTGGATCTTCTGTTGCCCAATCCATATCACCAAATGTTGCTGCTGATATAAATGCTCCTTTTAATGTCCACTCTTCAACTTTATCGCCTACTGGTCCTAATGTATTAAATGTAATATCCTTTTTATAAAAATCCGAATATCCATCTCTACCTGTTACAGATTCATGATGTAATCTTACCCATTCCATAACAGCCTGCGCTCCAGATGGAACAACTGGGTCATATAATGTAACGGTTACATCTTGCCATCTAGTTTTACCTTTCAACTTTCTTTCCACATTGATATGGTCAAGTATAACTTCACCTTGATCTAATGATGGTCTTGAAGCAGCCTTAACAAGGTATGCTGGTATGCCTTCTATATACATAATAAACCTATTAGCCATCTTTGGCTCATAAGCCGTATAAAATATTTCGGTCGGGTCAAGTAATTCTGCCATCTTTTTTACTCCTCTTTAATATAAATATCCATTTTTCTAATTTTTATTCAGGAAATGAAGCCCCTGTTGGTAAAATGTTGAAATCAATTATAATAAACTCAGCTGTCTTAGCAGGCTGAAGGAATATTTGACCTCTCATTTCATTTCTGTCTATAACATCTGGTGTATTAGTTGTTTCATCCATTACAACTTTAAATGCAAATAATCCTTGTCTTTGTTGTACACTTTCAAAATATGGATTAACTATACCTAAAAATCTGTTTCTAGTTGCTGCTGTATTATTTTCAAATACTAAAAACTTAGTTGTACTTGCAATAAATTTCTTAGCTGCAATTAATAATCTTCTAACATTTACTCTATCTAATGCAGATGACTTTTTCTGTAATGTTTTTTGTCCAAATACTGTTACTCCTGCATTTGGAAAAGTTGCAATTGGATTAACATTAGCTTCATATAATGTATCTCTATTAGCATGAGTTAATTTTCTTTCTGTTTGAACTGCAATATCAATTCCACCTCTATTTAAACCTGCTGGTGCAAACCATGGAGCAGCAACTCTATCATTAAATGAATATACACTTGGTATTACTGTTGATGCTGGCACCCATACATTTCTTCCTATATCTGCATCTGGTATTTTTACCCATGGCCAATACATTGCAGCATAATTTGAATCTCTTGATTCTGCTTGGGTTACTGCATTTGATAAACCTGCATTATACAATTGAGGATCTATTACTGCAAAACAATCACCTCTATCTTCACACATTTGAACTAATTCCCCAATTGTTGTTCCATGCTTAGAATTAACTAATCCTGGTGCTACAATTAAATTAATATCATATTCATCCTGATTCTTTAACAATTTAATTGCATCTGAATAACTATTTCCTCCATTTGATGCTACATCAGGATTCAATCCTTGTACATTTGTATCTTCTATATTTTCATACATTTTTCTAGGATGAATTACATTACCTGTAGAACCATTACTAAATGAACCTGAACCTACATCTGGTAATGCATTTGTTAATGAAGCATCTCTTATATTTCCATTTTCATCTAAATAATTATATGTATTTTTATGAACTTCAACTCTAACATATGCAGATCTATTTTGATAATCTCCTGTCAATTGAAGAAATGGATCAGTTCCGCCTGCTCCTTGTAAGGTAAAGAATTGATCTCCAATTCTTCTTGCAATGTAATCAGTTGAATTAGGATCTAAACTAACATTATTATATTGTTCAATTAATTTTTTTCTTTTGCTTGTATCATCACCTCTTCTTATTTGTAAATCAAATGTTCCTTTTGCATTACTTACTCTTGTAATTTCCCATCTTATATTATTTGCTGAACCTGAATGTAACAAGTTATTTGTTCCTTCTGGTCCTGCACTATTTTGATCATCACCTTCTGATAATGTATGTAATGTAAATACTTTGTTTGTTGATGTTGCATCTGTTCCACCTTGAACGTTAACTGGAATTGCAAAACCTGTTGTTGTTGTTGCAATACTAGTACCATATGTATTACCACCTGAACCAGTATGAACATTTAATGCTAATACTCCACCTGATGATCCCGATATTCCTACAACATTCGCTGCAAATGAAGCAGATATTCCTTGTCCTGTTGTTCCATTTAATTCATTATCATTTATTGCAATTGCCAATTGTTCTGCAACTGTTGTTGTTGTTGTTGCAGCTCCATCATCGTCTACAAATTCAACAAATATTTGAGTTGCTGTATTTACTAAACCTGCTGATTCAGATACAAATGCATAATCAACAGTTCCAATAGTAACTTCATCCGGTATAGCTGAAGCAGCTACTGACCCTGATGGTACATGTGCAATTGTCAATGATCCAGATGATTTTGTTGAACCTACTGTATTTGATCCTGATATTATACTTTGAGCTGTACTTGCATTATCTCCAGCTACTCTTACAACTGTTAATGTATCTGCATACTTAAGATATTCTTGTGCAGCATAGTTAGTTAAAAATTTATATGAATTTTCTGTTTCTCCTGAACCTGATGAAAATGGTCCACCAAACTTATTAACAAATTCTGAATAACTAGATACTACTGTTGGTATCCCAATTGGTCCTTTTGTTGTCGGTCCAACAACTGCTGCGCCTATAGCAGCGACACCTGCCGGTAAAAACGACTGGTCGACTTCGTTGGTAAAGACACCTGGTGATATGATTTTTTCAGCCATTACTATGCTCCTCTTTTATTTTCTTATAAATATGTAAAATATGACTTAAACAATCAGTTTGACGGAATAAACTCTCCATTCGTCAAATCAACTGTTCCAGCGCCATATTTTTCATTTAATTTTTGAACTAATTCTTGTTCTTGTTTTTGAAGATTCATAAAATCTTCTTTTGCTTTATTTTTAAAATCTTCTAACGCATTTAATCGTTGAGAAGTTAATAAAAGTTCTAATTCGAGTTGACCAAATTCATGAATTTTTTGTGAATTTGCTTCACGTAATTTTTCAATTTGATCTAATTCTTCTTTTGTAAATTTTTTAGTTTCTGATATAACTTTCCTCTATATTTTTATACTTATATAAATATAAAGCTACAATGTCAAACTATTCATTTCTATAAAATTTATCACCAGTATGATCTTTATATCCATCCTTTGGTGGTGATGATACATTTGTTGAAAACGATTCTGTTTCTGATTTGAATGTAACACGTTTAATAGAATAAGCTTTTTGAATTGTTGATTCTCGTAATTCATCTGGCATTAATAAACATGCTTTAGTTGTGATTGGTAATGTACATCTTACTATTCTATCTTCTCCTGAAGCATTCGTAGTTTCAAATGTATAATCAGAAATGAAGGTTGGAAACTTCCACGTTGTACCCCAAGCAAATCCATTTTGTGGCATTATCTGTTCTACCACTGAATTCATTTGTTCTGTATATTCTGTCCATAATAATATTTCATATGACACATCAATAAATTCTGGGATTGCTGTTACATAATATTCATTTAATTTTTTCTTTGGAGAATTTTGTAAAACTGAAAATCTATCATAGCGATTTATGGTTGTATGTTTATTTTGTAAAAGTAATGTATTTCCTAATGGATCTTTATTAACTCCTAATGTTTTAAGTGCATCT
>Ga0098038_1000579_pt1 | contig 16349 bp, 31 predicted proteins | sample 5B_taG_FD_75051 | JGI IMG/M metagenome (GOLD analysis project Ga0098038, IMG submission 75051) | Marine viral communities from the Subarctic Pacific Ocean - 5B_ETSP_OMZ_AT15132_CsCl metaG | ecosystem: Environmental > Aquatic > Marine > Oceanic | place: Pacific Ocean | collected 2015-01-08 | reverse complement strand
TCAAAAGAACCCAAAGCACGGTACAACTATAAGTATGGTGGGGCACATCGCAGAATAAGATTCGGGTGTTCAGTGCTGTATACAGTCAAGACGGGGAGAGAAGCGTCCCGTAAGCACTCAAGGCTACTCTTTAAGGGTACACTAGTGTGAGCACAGCTAGTCGTGGTCTAATTACAGATCACGCATCTTCAACACAATTTTGTGTATTTTGCAAGGAAGGTAATATCCCATGCTTACAGAAGTTCGTAATTTCAAGATCACTGACGTAACTATCAACTATCCTAAGCTTGATAAGCCTGTCAATCCATTTGGCGCTGAACAGTATGAGCTACAGATTGCTACTGCTGATGAAGCTAAAGTCAAAGAGCTTGAAGACAACTATATCAAGTTCCGTAGGAAAGATGGTGCACTGGTCAAAGATGCCGCTGGTATGTTCACTGCTAGCCTTAAGCGTAAAGCACACAAAGCAAACGGTGAGACCAATGGTAAGGTCCGTGTAGTCAATTCTGATCTTACACCAATGGAGCAAGTTACCACAATCGGTAATGGTTCCAAAGCTAACGTGATTGTCTTTCAATATCCTTATGACACTGCTGGTCGTAAAGGTGTTGCTAGCTCACTCACAGCTATCCAAGTTACTGACCTTGTAGTGTATGCCCCAACTGACGGCGTAGACTTTGAGGCTGTTGGATCAGTTGAACCAGAAGAGCCTAAGGGTTCCGCTAGCGATCTGTTCTAGCATATACTTCCTGAGCATGAAGATAAACTGCTCTCATCATATTCAGATAGCGACTCTAGTGCTCGGTCTTAGTAACCTTGTAGCACTAGAGGCGCTTGTTATATTTATTATTGAGTCCCTTCGGGACACTTTATGTTCGCAGGGCTAAATAGTAGCCCGCCCTGCTCTATTGGAGTCTCGTACAAACAACAGAGATAGCCTTGGGAAACCTTGGGCTACTCTCGGATAATTTTAGTCAAACCGACAAAACGCATAGGAGTAAAATGAGTATATTCACAGAACCACACGCTCTAAAAGATACCTTTGAAGCTAGAGTCTACAAACGTTTACTCTCTATAGCCGACAGGCACAAGACAGTTGCTGAAGGAACTAATGATGATGTAGAGTGGACAATCTTTGAACATGCAGAGCATAATGCAAGCCAATGGGCTGCAGTACATGAAGAGAGGATTTGGAAGTATGTCTAATGACAACGATGACGATATCAGAGCTACAGTGTACAACACCGTAGAGTTTACTATGGTCGATAGAGTATCAGAAGAAGAAGTAATGGCAATCATGAATGCCGCAAGAAAACACCGTATAGAGACAGTAGTAAGTAAATCCAGACGAATTATCACTACACGTGCAGACTATGTAGATGAAGCTACAGGTGTACTTGCAGATGCATATGTAATTGATGGGGTTCGCCTAATCAAACACATTACAGAATACGAAATCGAAAAGGTATAATACATGACCTTTGGATCTATTTATATCATCATCTTGCTACTCTTTATTGTGTTAAACATTCTAAAGTACATAGCAACGGAGAGATAACGATGGGTCCAATCAAACCAGTAAACCCAATTGCCCGTACCATGCTAACAAATCGGCAGGGCAAACAGGTTGTACAGTCAAAGAAGATTTACAACAGAAAGAAATCTAATGACACTTACAGAAAAGAAAATACAAAGAATGGTAGATAACTACCAATTCATGCAGACTTGTTTTACATGCTGGTGCAAAGTATCAGACAAAACAGTTGAAGAGCAAATGACTCAGTTGTATTACTTTCTGCGTGACCAAATGGAAGATGTTGAACGTATCAACAGGCAAGAAGCCAGTGATGCTAGGCACCGACTAAATGGTTCAGGATACGCAGGAAAGGCTGGTCACTGATGGATCTATCTAATCAAGCTCTAGTAGTTATTCCTAAATCATGGAATGAAATATACGACTACATAAACGACCAAGAGCATCCAGCATACTCAACGGTTCTTGCACTTATGGTACACAACTACACACTGCACAAATTCAGTGAAATGGGTGGATACCAATTCTCTGAATGGAAACAGGAGTATCTTAAAGATGTCAAACAAGATTGAAATTGACTTTCGCGCCACTGAATACATGGAGGCAACTGAAACCTTTGAACTTCCTTACAACCTATCTCATGAAGATATTGAAGAGATTGAGTCAAACGGATATGGTCATGCATGGATCACACTTAATGAAGAAGGGTCTCGCCTATTCATTCGTGGTGCAAGACAAGAAAACCTTATCAAGGAAGATCAGTGGAAAACTGAGCAAGAACTACACAGGTCTAACCTAATATTGCGGCGGTTCGATAACAACTATGATTTTGACCACGCACAAATAGTAGAACACAAGGGGCACCCTAGAATACCAGACGGTGTTGTCGTATATCTTGAGACAGGACAAATCGAGCTAGAGTGCTATGATGTAGACTCAGAGATCAACCATTGGGAAGGTGTAGAATAATGTATATTGTCGCTTGGTCAGTCAGAAAAATGATTGACAATAAACCAACTCTCGTAGATCACTGGCAAGTATCGGAAAACTACGAACATGCACTATCTATGTACAATGCAATCACACATGAAAACGATGATGTATATTGTGCGTCTGTCTCAGACATTGTAAACGGTACAGAACCACACTGGTATGATCCTGACTTTACAGAAGACGAGGGCCAACCCACTTGGGAACAAGAGTGGCAAGACTTTGGTGAGGTGTATGACGATGAACCAAATAGTATATAAATGGGTGGATGATGGCACACATAACAAAAAATGAACAAGGTGAACTAATCTTAAGAGATGACTGGTGCATTGAAGACATACACCAAGCAGCTGACGATTTAGGTCAAAAGATATCTGATGACCAAGCAGAAGATATACTCCTTACAGTAGCTAATAACCATGACTGTAATATAGGTATCAATTGGGAAGTGTTCTATTATCACATAGAAAGAATAGAAAATGCTTAAACGTATCCATATCAACCAGCATGTTATCAGGGCCAATGCAAAGTCTGGTGATCGTAACCCCGTAATCACTGTCAAAACCAGTAAGTCTAACGAGTATGCACACGCTGTCCATATCATGGGCGGTAGCACAGTCGTATACAGCCCTGACAAACCACTATCATGTGGTGCTAAAGTCTGGATAGAAACTAATGCAGAAGTGGTACTAGAACAATGAACTACATACATGAAGTATATATCCCATGTGCAGTGGGTAGACAAACCTTTGAAGATGCCAAGACACTTCTAACTAATATTCATGGCGGCTGCACAGCATACAACGGTGTTGGTCACTGGAACAATGAAGGTACTAATACTGATGGTACTACTAACTCTGTCCAAATGCGTGAAGAAGTATGGATTGTTCGTATTGTAACTGACGATCCCACATTCTCTGGTCTCAATCTAATTGAGGCTGAACTATTCAAACGTAACGAGAAATGTGTCATGTCAACCACTCAAGAAATATCAGTAAGGTTTAACTATGCGTAGTAAAAGTAAACTGGTATTAAAAGCAAGAATAGTAAAACATATCATAGAATACTATGAACTAGACTGCACAGGTATGGACATGGATGAAGTCAAAGATGAAATGGAAATAGCCTATGTTGAAGACAGAGATAATTGGGAATACCAATACACTGAGTCTGATGGTAGTGAAATTGACATAGAGTTGGAAATTGTAAATGCTTGATAAACATGTATACATACGTAAAGACGGTGGAGAAACTTGGTGCTACGGCACTATCAAAGAAGATAGTAACTTCTCTGTTGTGTGTGAAGATGAATACAACGATGGTATCTGGGCTGGTGATTTAGATTTCTACCCAGAAAACTGGGATCAAGTCTGTGAGTATCTAGAAGAATACTATGACCCACACATTGAACAATTGGAGACTTGTTAATGTTTGCAGAAGCACTCGTATGTCTTGCACTTAACATCTATCATGAAGCACGTGACCAGCCCTTCATTGGGCAGGTTGCAGTTGCCCAAGTAGTAATGAACCGTGTAGATGATGATAGGTACCCCGATGACGTATGTGCCGTAGTTATGCAAGGCCCAACGTACTCATGGAAACCAAACTTCCCTGTGCGTCACCGCTGTCAATTTAGCTGGTACTGTGATGGTAAGTCAGATAAAACACCTGACAAAACAGCATGGAAACAAGCAATGCTGATTGCACAAGGTGTGTACACAGGTAACCTTGATGACTTCGTTGAAGGTGCAACACACTATCACGCAAACTATGTGCTACCTGAATGGGCTGAAAGTAAAGTACCTGTCGTACAAATAGCTCAACATATGTTTTATAGGTGGGAATAAAATGGATAACTACACAGCCGTTGGTATCGCTGAAGGATTTATAGAATCAGATAACGAAAACCAAACAATAGAAGCTTGGCAACATCTGATTAACACTGGACTCGCTTGGCAATTGCAAGGGTTCTTTGGTAGAACCGCAACACAACTAATTGAAGCTGGAGTGTGTCATGACTAAACAAGACTTTGAGTTCTTTGCTAAGTTTGCTGTAAACTACTCTCTGCCAGATGAAGCTATCACAGAACTACTAGAGTTATTCAAAAAACGTAATGACCGATTCTGTTGGCAAAAGTGGTGGTTTCGTTACAACAAACTAAAGAGTGTGTAATGGGCAAGATGAAAGACATAATGATAGAACTAGAAGAAATGGTTCAAGAAGAAGTAGCACAAGAATGGAATTTCTGTCAAAACTACGTTGATGAATCACGAGTCTACATTAGAACCCATACAATAGACTTAGTAAACTTTCAATTAAACGAACTAGGACTATCTATGGACGAAAAAGAAATAGAATCTATGGTAGATAACTCGATTAACAACATATTTGTATAAGGGAAAATTATGAAACTATCATTCGATGTATATACAAGACACCTAGATAAAGCTACAGAAGCATATATGAAACTAGATGCTGTATGTAAAGAAATCAGAATCGGCAAAGGCAAACGCTATGGTTCAGAAGTAACACACTACAACGTATATGGCTCTATAAGTACAGAAGAAATCGCAGTCCTACACGATGCTTTCAAAGATGGCTTTGTAGACGATAGTGATGATGTGTAATGGCAGTGGCTTTTACCAACATAGAAGATGTATATGCTGAAGCCGATGGTAAAATTGCCATTGACTTTGGTGGTGAAGAAGTGCTTCTAACAGAAGAAGAAGCAATCACTCTTTATATCGATCTTGGATTTGTCCTTCAAGATCTTGATCAATCTCGTACAGTACAGTAGAAAGTTAAAGACATGCAAAAAATTATTGTAAACCCTATCGGACGACAGAACCTGCAATTCCGGCGCACTACAAGCCAATACGGACCTAAGGGTTCTTTCTCTAGTAACCAAGGATACCTCTCTATCTCACGGTTACCTGCTGGAAGTCCTAACGGTACTGGTGGTAACTTCTGTAGCCGCCCTAAAGTATAACCAAAAATCCCTGGGTACACTTATGTGTGTACTCAGGGATCTTTTATTTATTTTCAGTAACCGACAAAACGCATATGCATCTTTTTTGGGTAACCGACAAAATGCATCAGTGTCGCGGGGCACTCGCTTCGGCACTTGCTTCATCTAAAAGTTCTTGCAGTTCCTCATCAGACAAGTCTTCAGCCTGTATCTCAACATTAGTTTGATCAACACGTGCAAGCTTTGGTGACTCAAATTCTGCAAGAGTCTTTGCAATATCAAGTGCAGTACTCATGTCATCTTTTTCTAATGCTTTAAACATCATTATCTTAAGGACATCCAAAGAAGTCATATCATTTGTAGAGAGAACATCGTCTTTATATTTGCCCCATTCATAAATGGACATCTTAACAGCTTCTCTTGCTTCTTTATTAGCCTTGCGCGTAGCCACACCTTTCTTTTGTGCAGCCTTTGCAGATTCAGTTGTCCAAGCACCATTTAGGTTTTTGAGACTTTTTGGGTTAAAAGGCATTGTTTTCTCCATAAATTGTATATACCCCTTATAGGTATATCTTATGCCGCAGACAAGCTGCGTCATCAAAAAGGTATAATTCTATAAGGGGTATATAAAACAACATGAATTTTAATGAATATCAAACCAAAGCCATTACAACGGCTGTTTACCCAGAACATCAAGCACTTCCGTACTTGGCACTTGGACTGTCAGGAGAGGCTGCAGAGGTCGCAAACAAAGTGAAGAAGATTCTTCGTGGAGATTACGACAATGACCCAAAGAAAGCAGAAGAAGCCTTGGCATCTATATCTAAAGAACTTGGGGATACTCTTTGGTATCTCGCTGTTCTTGCCAACGAACTTGGAGATAGTCTTGATACTGTTGCTGCTGCTAATCTGGATAAACTAGCCTCACGTAAACAAGAAGGAACCCTGAAAGGATCAGGAGATGAACGCTGATTACGAAAACCATGAACAATATATGAAAAGGATGAGTGCAGAAATGGATGCTAAATCCAGACAAGTTGGTGGTAACCACTACCAATTACCTATACAACCTATTGATTTCATTGTGAAAAATGATATACCATTCAGAGAAGCAAATGTTATTAAATATGTTGTACGGCATAAAAGTAAAAACGGCAAGAAAGATCTTGAAAAAGCAATGCACTATTTGCAAATGCTGATAGAAGATTATGATGCCTGAATGGGTACAATACTGGCTTGTAGTCATGGTAACAATTAACACTACAGTAAACCTAATTGTATTCTTTAAAGGGAGAAAGTTTAAATCATGACAGAACTACACACATTCTGGGGAGATGGTCAATATTCTGACAGGAAATCCCACGTGTTCAAAGAATTGACAGGCTATTCAGTTCTTATGATTAAAGGAGAAACCGTAGTTGAAGATCGACTTATCGAAGGACACTCAGAGCAATACGCAGAAGACTGTGCAGAAAACTGGGTACTAGGTGTAATCCCATGAAATCAGACAGGGGAAGGGTTGATCATGTAACGGGTAAACCGTTTAAAAAGTTTAAATGTATTGAATGTGGTGTAGAAATACTAACCGTATCAATAGATAATGGATATAAAATCTGTCCTAAATGCGACATAAAGAAAGCAGAAAACAGTGGATGAAGAACTTAGTAAACAAGTAAAGAAAATCAGAAGGCGTAGGAAAATACTTGACCGATACAAAATAGCTAAAGGATGTATTGATTGTGGGTATAACGAAAACCCCTACGCTCTTCAATGGGATCACAGAGATCCTACAGATAAACTATACACACCTCACAGGATGGCTTCTTGTAGTATCAAAAACATTATCAAAGAAGCCCGTAAATGCGACATTCGTTGCGCTAACTGTCACACAATCAGGTCAGTAAAAGAAAAACACTACCTAGAAAGAAAAGCTTATGAAACTAGTATATGATATTGAAACCGATGGTTTTGATGCAACAAAAGTATGGTGCCTTGTAGCACATAACTTAGATACTGGATCAACTTACAAATTCAGTGATTATGATAACTCAATCCCATCAATGGACGATGGTTGCGTTATGCTAAACAATGCAGAGGTTTTGATCGGTCATAACATTATCGGGTTTGATAATTTAGTTATGGAAAAACTGTATGGATTGAAACTAAACGAAAAGAAAATATACGATACCTGGATTATGTCTCAGGTATTGCAATACAAAAGACCTCACAAGCACGGCCTTAAAGGTTGGGGTGAGCACCTCAGCAACTCTAAAATTGAATTTGATGAGTGGGACAACTACTCTAAAGAAATGCTTAGGTACTGTGTACAAGACGTAAAGCTAAATGCAGATGTGTTCAACCACCTAATGGTAGAATACAAAAAGATTGCTGCTAAAAGACCAGCTATTAAAGAGGGTCTTCTGATTGAGCATGATACAGCCAAGTTTAATGCACGTGTAAAGACTCGTGGTTGGAACTTTGATGTTGTAAAAGCAAAGAAGAACCTAAAAGCTATGAATGTTCGTATGCTTGAAATTGAAAACATTCTTCACCCACAATTGGGTACGCATAAAGTATACATAGATAAGGTAGAAAAGTTTCCTAAGTTCAAAAAGAATGGAGACTACACAGCGGTAACTGCACGTTTGTTGTCTGACTTTTACAATAAAGAAATTAAAACAACCGACATACACGTTCACGCAGCAGGAGAACCCTTCCAACGTTTCACTGTTGAGCAGATCACTCTTGGTTCTATGGAGCTTGTTAAAGAGTGGTTGCTTACAATTGGGTGGAAACCCGATGAGTATAACCGTAAGAAAGTAGGCCGAGAGTGGGTTACTGTTGGTCCAAAGATTACTGATACATCTCTAGAGAAACTAGGGGATCTTGGTAAAATGATCAGCGAGTACTATACCCTTCGTAATAGAAGCTCTGTTATTAAGGGCTGGCTTGAGGTTCTTTCCGATGGTCGCATCCACGGTAACATGTGGACTATCGGTACTCAAACATTCCGGTGTCGTCATGAAGTTATTGTAAACCTTCCAGGAGTGAATGCCCCGTGGGGTAAAGAACTAAGGGAACTGTTTATACCTGATGACAATTGGAAAGTTGTAGGTGCTGATAGTTCTGGTAACCAACTAAGGGGTCTGTGTCATTACGTAGGCAATGATGAGTTTACTAATGAAGTTATCTATGGTGATCAACATCAACGAAACGCTGATGCTCTTGGTTGCTCTCGCCCTATTGCTAAGAACTACCTATACGCATACTTGTTTGGCGCTGGTGATGCTAAGCTTGGTTCTATTCTAACTGGTAAGCCTAACGCTAATGCTGGTAAGAAGTCTCGTGAAGACTTTGCCAAAGGTATTAAAGGATTGGCAGAGCTAAAGAATAGACTGGGAGATGTATGGCGCAGTACTCAGTACGCTACAGGTGAGGGTTGGTTCCCTGGGCTTGATGGTCGTCCTGTGTTTGTCTCTGGTGAATACCAGGCCCTAAACTATCTTCTGCAAACAGCAGAGGGTATTACATGTAAGTCTGCACTTTCTTATGCTATGAATAAGATTGATGAAGAAGGATTACGTGCAGAGCCACGACTGTTCTACCATGACGAAATCGCCTATGTAGCACATCCAGATGATGCTGATCGTGTTGGTGAGATCTTACAAGAGTCATTTAAAGAAGGACCAAAGATGTTTGGTGTAACTTGTATGGAAGGTGGAGATTATGTCATTGGCAGCAGTTATGCAGACGTACACTAATATAAAGGAAGTACCTTATGAACCATCAATTGAATATCCAGGGTACACCGTATCCTTCCACCCAAAACCAGATGATATTGAACCGAGAGAATGGTTTGATGTATTGCGTTACCACTATACTGCAAACGGATATATCATTCTCCACCTACTCGCAGCAGTTGAATACGAAAGAGACCCCCTCAACCCCTACCCCTTAACTAATAAAGTAAAGGATTGGGGAGTTGAAGTAATCTACAGATGAAAGGAAAAGATAATGGCACTAGCACTAATTGATGCCGACTCTATCTACTTCAGGGCTGCTTATAGCAACTCTGATGAAGTAGAAATACGAAAGGTGATTGACTTCACCGTAAATGAATGCATGGCTTACGCCTTCTCAGAGCCTCATGAGTGCCGTGTAGCGCTTAAAGGTAGGGGGAACTACCGGAAAGACCTTTACACCCCCTACAAGGCCTCCAGACCCGCCTTAACGGACGAAGTAAAGAAGTCCCTTAACTATGGTCACAACTATATGAAAGAAAAGTGGGGTGGTGTAGAAGCTGACGGGATGGAAGCAGATGATCTAGTATGTATATGGGCTTATGAAGCTCGTGAAATGGAACTAGACTTCCTAATTTGTGGTATTGATAAAGATCTTAAACAGATACCTGGTCATCACTATAACTACACTAAGAAAACCCATGAGTTTGTAGATGATGACAAAGCAAATATGAACTTGATGCTGCAATGTTTGACTGGTGATACTAGTGATAATATCCCAGGTATTAAAGGCATCGGTCCAAAGAAAGCTGAAAAGATCCTAGCAGGAGTACCAATGGGTCAACGCTGGGAAAAGGTTGTCGCTGCATGGAAAGAACATAATGCAGGTGATCCTTGGCTTAGTCGTAAACTACTTACTATGCTGACCACATGGGATGAACTAGAGGAGATACAAAAGAATGGAGGAGATGAGTCATTACTTCTCAATAAAACCTCTGAGTGCGAACAAGATGTGGAACCGAAGGGGGAAGACAACGTTCAAGTCAGCGGATTATCTGGAGTATCAGAACAACATTCGGGATGAACTAATAGGAACTGACTGGCCCTTTGGGGTTGGTCAGGTTACCTTTGATATAACAGCAGGTCTCTCAAATAGAGGAGCAGATCTGGATAATGTAATTAAACCAATATTAGACACATACCAAGGAGTGTATGAAGAATTCAATGACAATAAAGTTTACAACATCAAACTTGAAAAGCGAATCGTTAAACGAGGAGGAGAATTCCTTGACATCAGAGTACGAGAGTATGAAAGTGATCAAGCAGAAGAGACTCAACAAGAAACGAGAAGCGAGTTACAAGAGGAAACTAAATCGTCAAGCTAAAGAAGAAAGATGGAACTAAATGGATGATGAAAGAAGATATGTAAAAGGACCATGCCCATTCCCTGGGTGTGGTAGTTCAGATGCGTTTGTATCGTACAGCGATGGAGTAGGTCACTGCTTCAGCTGTGGTAAATCAAAGAAAGTGAAAGTTGAAATGGATGCCTATACACCTACCTCCTTTGTGGAGCTTACTAAATTCTCCGATATACCTTCTTATCGTAGCTATTCTATTACTTCTCGTGGTATCACTAAAGAAGTAGTTGATCACTTTGGTGTGAAGATGAGCGTGAGTGAAACTGGAATGCCAGAATCTCATTATTATCCGTACACAAAAGACGGTAAATTGGTTGCTTACAAAGAACGAAAACTACCTAAAAGTTTCCACATTCATGGTGACTTTAAAAATGTAGACCTGTTTGGTCAATCTTCCCCAGGGATTGGTAGAAAGAAAATCATTATCACTGAAGGAGAACTAGATACACTAGCAGTGGCTCAGTCTATGATAGATAACTCTGGAAAGATCTGGGGTTCTGTTGTGTCAATACCATCAGCAACTGGTCTAAAAACATTACTAGAGCAAAGGGAGTGGGTAAACCAGTTCCAAGAAATTGTTCTGTGTTTTGACCAAGATGATGCTGGTCAGGCTGCACTTGAAAAAGCTGTAAAGATGTTTGATGCTGGTAAAGTAAAGATTGTAAAGTTACCAGAAAAAGATGCCAGTGACACACTAATAAAACATGGACCTAAGATCTTAGACAATTGTATATGGAGAGCACACACTTGGTCTCCTGCAGGTATTGTAACTGGTGAGGCTGTGTGGGATCAATTCAAAGAACGTCAAGATGTAGAGTCTGTTCCGTATCCAGATTGTCTTTCAGGTCTTAATGAAAAACCAAAAGGAATACGATATGGTGAGATTACTTTGTTTACCTCTGGCACTGGTAGTGGTAAGTCTACTGTCATTAAAGAGATTGTTCTTGACCTTCTTGCTAAGACAAGTGATAAGGTTGGACTCATTAGTTTGGAAGAAAGTGTTGGAGATACAGCCGAAAAGTTTATCTCCATGCAGCTTAGGCGTAACATCATGGATACTCCATCGACTGATGAGGATGAACTCCGTAGAGGATATGAAGCTGTGTTTGGTGACGAGCGACTGGTTCTCTTGGATCATCAAGGCTCCGTTGGGGACTCATCTCTTATCGAAAAGATTGAGTACATGGCCCTTATGGGTTGCAAGTACCTCGTTCTTGATCACATTACTATCGCGGTATCGGAAGGGTCTGAGGGACTATCTGGTAACGAAGCGATTGATAAAGTAATGTCTGACTTACTTAAAGTTGTAAAGAAACATAATGTGTGGTTGGGTCTTATCAGCCACCTACGTAAAGCCCAAGGGGGTAAGAGTTTTGAAGAAGGGAACATCGCATCTATCGATGATATCAAAGGCAGTGGCTCGATCAAGCAGATCTCGTTCGACATCATTGCCTTTTCACGAAACCTTGTCGCAGAATCAGAGTCAGAACGAAACACAATCAAGTTCAAAGTGCTCAAGTCTAGATTCACAGGACTTACAGGACCTGCCGGAAGTGCTGCGTACAACAATAAGACAACAAGACTAGTAGCAGCAGGAGGTTTTGATGACTACTTTACAGTTTGAAACAACACTAATAGATAGTATGGGGAGTGACCTAGCAGTAGTAAATGCTGCTAGAGTCTCCTTTAATAAAAGATCTGAATATGAAACAATTGAAGTAGGTTATGATGAGGACAGCCCTCCTTGCGAACCTCACACTGTTAAGGATTTAAATACTAAAGATAAGAAACTAATTAAATATTTAGCAGAGCATGGGCATTGGACACCCTTCAGTCAAGTACAATATCAAGTACGTATAAAGGCACCTATCTTTGTAGCAAGGCAGTGGTTTAAACACATAGTAGGTATTACTCGTAATGAAGTATCACGAAGATATGTAGACACAACACCAGAGTTTTATGAACCAAAGTCATGGAGAGCAAAGCCCACTGACGGTGCTAAACAAGGATCTAGTGGTGATGCTGAGTCTCAATACTTCCCTAGTAAATACTTAAGAGAGATACACGAAAATGCTATCACATGCTACGAAAAGATGTTAGCTCAAGGTATTTGCCCTGAACAAGCACGTATGATTCTACCACAATCAATGATGACAGAGTGGGTAGAAACAGGATCACTGGCTGCAGCTGCTCGTATTTATAAGCAACGAACAGACAGTCATGCCCAAGTAGAAATACAAGAACTAGCCAATCAGTTTGGCGAGTGTATAGAAGGCATCGCCCCTATAAGTTGGGGGTGTTTAACATAACAGAAAGAGGATTGTATGAATCCATTCGATCAAATCTCAGAGTACCTAGTTGATAAGGTCTCAAGGGTTAATCCAAATAACCCTAAGGCAAACTCAGGTGGTGTACTTCTGAGATTGTATAAAGAATATAAAGAGGACATGCCACGACTAGTTAATGTGGCTTTCCAAACAATACAAATGAGATTCACCTACGATACCTCAGATAGTCCTGCAGGGACTGCCCAGTTGACAGCTGTATCTACAGCAATAGGTCAACGTATTGCACGTGTAATTCAAAGGGAACCCCCTGGGTTACCCTGGAATATGCATGTTAGACTAGGTGATCTCTTCATAGAAGCGTTCTATAACTGTGGTTACATTGATATCTACTATCCTAAAACAAGGGATACTAGCTATATTGTGTCGGCTACAGCAAAGTGGATCGACTTAGCAGATATCCCTGAGGCTATGCTAAGGATAGCACTAAACCATACGGTTCTATCAAGACCAGAAAAGATCTCCAAGATCATTCAAGCAGACGGAGAACCTGTGATAAAAGAGTGGACTGAAGAGGACAACGCACAGTTTACACCTATGTTAGAAACACCTTGGATTACTTCTGTAGATAAACTTCAACGTACAGGCTGGAGAATTAACCAACGTGTATACGACGCTCTAATAGCTAACAAGGATTCATTTATATCATCAACACCTGTAGAGGATAACGATGCTAAAGAGATGAAACGAAGAAGCAAGCTAGTAGAGTGGGGGTTTATTACGACTAAGGCTAAGCTGCTATACGATCAAGACGTATTCTATCAGTATATGCAAGCAGATTACAGAGGACGACTATACTACTCAGAGTCTTTCTTAAACTACCAAGGCTCTGATCTAGCCCGTGGGATGATGACCTTTGCTAGGGGTAAGCCTATGACAGAGGACGGACTCTTCTGGCTAGCGGTTCATACTGCAAACAGCTTTAACCAAAGCTACAACATTGATGAAATCCCAGAGTGGTGTGAAGCTGACTATGTGAAATACCTAAAGGATGAAAACCTAGAGTCTATCAGTGTTGATAAGTTTACTCTTGAAGACAGAGTGCGCTGGACTAATGATAACATGGAAGTTATTATTGAGATGGGTAGAAAGTCTATTGTGGCAAACATAGCTGAAAAAGCTGTGTCATTTCTTTCCTGTTGCTTAGAGTGGTTTGATTACCAACGAGCAGTTAAGGATAACAGAATCCACATAAGCCACCTTCCAGTGCCCGTAGACGGGTCTAACAATGGTTGGCAGCATCTAGGTGCTATTTCTAAAGACAGCCAGACAGGGAGGCTTGTAGGCCTGATTCCGGTAGATATACAGCATGACTTCTATGTGCAAACTGCTAAGCAGCTTTACCAGTTAACAACTGATGAAAGGCTCAAAGGTATACTAGATCAAATGCCAATGAAACATATCCGAAAGGGTATCTCTAAACGTGGCAGTATGACTAGAGCATACTCAGCTGGTGCAAAGAAGATCGCTGAGAATATGTTCTTTGATTGTAAGGCCGAAGACTTTCATGTGGAGTATGGGATTACTCAAGATGACTGTGATAAATTAGCTAAGCTGTTAATTAAAGCAATCAACATGGTCTGCCCTGGACCCCTCCACACTATGGCATACCTACAAAAGCTAGCCCAGTATGAGATAGGTGAGTACGCAAAGTATGACAAGTATGGTAAACCCGCTGGTCCTGACTACAAACAACTAGTAAAAGATCAGAAGGCTTTGTACACTAAGAAAGATAAAAGTGATGAGGATATAGAACTTCTCAATGAACTTACAGTCACTCTTAGATCATACCAAAGCAAACTTGTACACGGTAATGGTAGGAGTGAACTTAAATGGGTAACCCCATCAGGGTTTAATGTAGTCTATCAAAACTTTACTACAGCTACGAGAAAGTGTAGAGGTACTATAAGTGGATACAAGTCTGAATCTAAAGGGCACAAGGGAGTAAACCATGTGGCAAGAGTACCTACGAAGACCCCCGATATTCGCGGATTTATGTGCGGGGTTAGCCCTAACTATATCCACAGCCAAGACGCAAGCCATATGGCCTTGGTTATTGAGGAATGGAATGGTGATTTCGGAGCAGTGCATGATTCCTTTAGTACTCATGCATGTGATGTCGAGTCACTATTAGCGAGGACTAAACAAAGCTTTATCGAAATGTATGATAAAGAAAATTACTACGACTTGATACAACAAAACATCATTACTGATGCTACTAACCTTGACGTAGAGCAACCAGAGCTAGGCGACCTAGACGTAACACAGATTTATGAGTCTGATTACTTCTTTGCCTAAGGAGAAACCAATGAGCGATAAAAAATCGTACAACTACTTGGCTCTACGTGGAGCACCAGTAGATGATATGGAGTATGTAGATACTTTTGGGCTAGACCCAGAGTCTGCATACTCAAATAAAATTAACGAAGACATGCTACAGTATAATTATAAACGAGCAGTAGAAGACGGTATGGAACCTGAACAAGCTGCACAAATAAAGAAAGATGCTGAGCGTGACATCAGAGAGCTACTGGCTAAGAACGGTATGCTTAAATAAAAAAGCCCCTACTAGTTTCCTTAATTGGATTCTAGTAGGGGTATTTTTTTTATTCTAGTGATCGTAATATTGAAACACACCAAAGTTACCGTCTGCAATCTGCTTTTCTATTTCAGATTTGAGAGCAGCCTTATCTCTGTTAGTCTCTGCAATCATCTTATTAAGTCTGTTTTGCATGTTTAACTCTTTGCTGAACGCCTGAACAAAAGCCCTTATGTGTCGCACAGTAGGTTGTGCGGGTGGGCTTTTAGGGTTATAACCAACAGCAATCATAGCGTCTTCAATTCGCTTTGTAGCTTCCTCTACCTCTGGGTGTTTTTCAATAAGTTTATTATCCTTATCAACCACGGGGAGATCAAGCACCTTAGAAAGTTTATTCATAAGGTTTGAGCTTGTTGATTTTCCATCTTCTTTTGTTTGTTCTAAAAGATACCCAGCCATACTCCATTCGTTTTCTGTAAGAGCATCATTAGGGTCTCGTCCACTGTATCTTTCATCAAACTTAGATCTAAGATTGTTTAATGCATCAGAGGTCTTTTCAAGATATGACCACTGCATGTTTAAGTCTAACCAGTTTTGGTTGACTTCTTCAAGTACAACATCATATCCCATAGCATCAACCTTAAAGGCATCATAAATAGTATGAAGATATGGAGCACCACCAGAGGCTGCTTCAAGCCTAGACCAAGATTTCCCACTAGCTGTACGAATAACCGTAGCAGCATCTAGGGATTGAACAGGGGCTGGTACAGATCCACCATATGCCCTCTCTCCAGGGATACTTACATCATCCATA
>Ga0098038_1000575_pt1 | contig 16403 bp, 16 predicted proteins | sample 5B_taG_FD_75051 | JGI IMG/M metagenome (GOLD analysis project Ga0098038, IMG submission 75051) | Marine viral communities from the Subarctic Pacific Ocean - 5B_ETSP_OMZ_AT15132_CsCl metaG | ecosystem: Environmental > Aquatic > Marine > Oceanic | place: Pacific Ocean | collected 2015-01-08 | reverse complement strand
TAGAAAGTTTTGCAAAAAATGTGCAAAAAGAATCTCGCGATTTATTGAAAGCCAAAAAAGGAGACACAAAACTTGGTGATTCAATAGACTTTACAGTAACTCAAGATTCAAACGGATATTCTGTCAAGTTTTACATGAATTATTATGGAACGTTTTTAGACAAAGGGGTGTCAGGAAATAAAGTCAAAAGGTCATTTACTAACTATAAACAATCTGCCGAAACTTCACCGTATAGTTATAAATCGAAGGGACCGCCAGTTAATGTTTTGTCAAAGTGGGTTAAACGTAAAGGTTTAAAACCAAAAGGTTTTGGGCTTGGAAGAGACAAAGATTCTGGACGTTTTCTTTCTGGTTTAGCAATATATATTAGCCGTAAAATTAAATTAAGAGGTATACCAAGTATTAGTTTTTTTTCAAAACCGTTTGGTTCCAATTATAATAAATTAAAAGAAGGAATGTTAAAAGAGTTCACCGAAGACATTACTTCTTATATAACAACATTTACAAAGAATAAATAGTATGTCAACAATAATAGAACAAGAACCGTTATTTACAATATTACCAGTAGGTCAAGAAATAATTTTTACAGTTTCTAACAATTCAATTGTAGCCACAGAAAAACAAGTAAAATTTTGTTGTGAAGTTCACATCAGTAACGACACAATGCCTAACACAGCAGTTTCAACTCATTTAATTGGAATATTTAAAGTTACACCAAACAACGCGGGTGTTGGGATCTTTGACATGAGAAATATTATTGAAAACTATGTTTCTGCAGATAATAGGTCGTCAACAGATAATTCAGGAACGTCGGGACCACAATTTAAAGGAACTTACGTTAATGAAAACACATTTCCATTACATATAATTGACAAATTTTCAATGTCAACAAATATTTCTGCTTTTATGGTTCTTCAATTTTTTGTTGAATATTTAGGCGCTCCCAATGGTGGGGCTTCTGACCCAAATGTTGTAGCTAGAGCCGACGGAACAACCGTTAATTCTTCAGAGTATAATTTGTTTAATGGGTATGTCAAACATACAGATATTATTAAAATATTTAACAATAATTTTGGTTACGATACAACAAATTTTCAACCAGGAGCCACAAATAGAAAATTTTTAACAAACATACCATTAAGAACTGGTTTATTTGCAGCGCCTGTTGTTTACACAGAATGTTTTTATAATGATTACGGAACAGTTACAATTTACCAGCCTAACTCTATAACAGCAGATCAAGTTTACGCATTTATCATTAATTATTATGATAGTGACGGAACTTTTTTAGACACTGTTACAGTTTCAAAAGCGGTTTTAAATGGGGCATATAGTGTTGGTCAGTGGACAGAAGACACAAAAAAACAAGTTGTTTATTTTGGTTGTTTTCCAGGTAATTTACAAAATTGGAGTGCAGGAAGTAATATACCAACAGCTTCACAATTAGAAGGGGGGTATATATTAGTAAGCGCAATAAACGTAGGTAATTTTGCCACTATGAGACCTCTATTCATTAAAGTAAAATGCCCTGAACTTATTAAATACGAGCCGATCAGATTGTGTTGGCTTAATCAGTGGGGCGGTTGGGATTATTGGACATTTTCTTTAAAATCTGTAAGAAGTTTTAAAGGAAAGCAAACAACATACAGACAATTAGAAGGTAGTTGGAACAAATCATTATACACTGTAGATAGTCACAGGGGGGGGAAAAAAACATTTAGAGTAAATTCCCGTGAAGAAATAAGAATAAATACAGATTATTTAACAGAAGATTTTAATGTATTATTTGAAGAATTAATTAACAGTCCAGAAATTTACATTTTAGAAGGTTACCAAACTGATCAAAACTTTTCAATGCTTAATAATTATGTAACACCAGTTACATTAAAATCTCAATCAATGACACGTAAAACTAAAGTTAATGACAAATTAATTCAATATACATTTACAATAGAAAAAACAAAAACATTAAGAACACAAAGCATATAAAATGAGTATTCAATTAGTCGTATTTCCACAAAGTTATAACGGTCAACACAATGTAATAACGTCAGGTGTTTCAAATCAAGTTGTGGCAGACGGTCAATTATTTACAACGGCAGGCGGGGCGGTTGTAATAACGCCTTTTTATGACCCTTCAGGTTTGGCACAACTTGTAGTTACTCCAGGGTTTTGGAATAGAGCAAAAGATTCAGGGTTAACCACTCCCACTGTTTCTGGTGGAACTGTTACGTTATTTGACGAAACTACAAAATGGGGAAGTCAAATTTATCAAACAGTTGTTTTAACACCAGGGACACAATACGATTTAGTATGTAACACGTCAACCACAGCTTCAGGAAAAATACGTTTAGCCGTTTATGACGGGGTTACTTTTATTGGTCAACAATTTACATTAGCAAATTATGTTGGCGCTATGAACGCATTAACTTTCACCGCTTTAACGTCAAACGCTACTGTTTTTATAACTTACGAACAAGCCACAGTAAACGATTCAATAAATATAGAAAGTGTAACACTCAACGAAACGGGTTTATCACCAACAGGAATTACAAATGATTTACAAGACGGTCAAGTTATTCTAGATTTATATGAAGACGAAGACATTCCGTTAACTTTAAGCGTTGACGACTTTAAAAATTCAGCAGAAAAAGTTCAATCTTATTAAAAGGCTTTAAACTTACCCGCCACTAAAAGAAACAACAAAATTTTTGATAATATTTTTGAAATAACAAGGGCGGACGACGGTGTTGTTTTTAACCCATATCAAAAAACACAGGCTTTATTAAAACAAGACGGTTTTACTTTGTTTGAAGGGTATTTACGATTAATTGATATTTCAGAAAAAGACGGTGAAAAAAGTTACAATATTAATTTATATTCTGAAGCCGTTGCTTTGGCTGACTTGTTAAAAGATTTAACATTTAACGACATTGACTTAACAGAATTAAACGGTGATTACACCCCAACAAATATAAAAAACAGTTGGAGTGGAACTTGGAATTTAGATCAAGCGTTAGGAATAGGCTCATTTGCGGGTAATCATCTAGACACAACTACAAACGTAATTAAGTTTCCATTTGTCGATTGGGAACATCAATACACAATTGACGCGGGGGGTTTTCCAGAAGTTCCAGAATGTGGCGGAACATTCAGACCGTGGATTAAACTAAAATATTTAATTGACAGAATTTTTCATCAAGAACTAGCGCCAGGAGTTCCCTTTCCATTTAGATATAAAAGTAATTTTTTTGATAGTGTTGTTTTTTCTGATTTATACATGGACTTTAACTGGGGCGACGCCCAAGAACCACAAGTTTTTGCAAACACTTTTGGTTTAACTTTACCAGGCGATGTGTCTATTGCTTTAACTACTTTTTCCACAATTAACTTTTTTCATTTTGGGCAATTAGTAAATCTACAAGGTTACGCCCCGTTACCTCCTACTGTTACTTATTCGTCAGGTGTTTTTGAACCGACTACAAACAACCAGACATTTACAGTAAGTTTCACTATAAAAGCAAAACGTTTAGGTTTTGGATTAAGTTATGAACCAGAAATGCAATGGAAACATACCGAAGCAAGTGGTAACGTTAATATTGTTTACACACACGCCTACCCAAATACGATGGCAATTTCTCAAACATTTGTCGGCTCTTTTACAGTAGTTATGAATTTAGGCGATACGCTAGAATGTCAATTTAGAGCCGTTGGTGGAAACCCTTATAAAATTGAAGACGGAACGACTGGAGGGTTTGGGTTATTTTTTAATCAATTAGTTCAAATATCAACATCAGCAACCCAAACAACAAGTAACAGTTTGTTAAAATCTTTACGCGGGGAATTAAAACAGTGGGAGTTTTTAAAAGGAATTATGACTATGTTTAATTTAGTTGCTATACCAGACAAAGGTGATAAAAACAACATTATTATAGAACCATACGCAGATATTTTTGTTGACAACCCCGCGGGAACAAGTTTAGCCAACCGAGGTATATTACATGACTGGACAGAAAAAATTGACATTTCTCAAATAAAATTAATGCCGTTAACAGAGTTAGACAAAACAACAATTTTTAAATTTGTTGAAGAAGACGACGACTACGCGTTCAATGTTTATAAAAATTCTACTGGCGGTCATTTATACGGAAGTAAAGTTTTTGACGCTTCAGGCTTTACACTATTACAAGGAACGAAAGAAATAATTGCCGAACCTTTTGCGGCTACATTTGTTAAACCGTTAATGTCTCAATACCCAGATTTAATTACACCTGCTATTTATTCTTATAGCGATGGAGACGGAACTTCTGAAGGTTTTGACAACGCCCCTCGTATATGTTATAATAACGGCATTAAGACTTTAGGTTCATGCACATATTCAATTCCTGGTGCGGGTGGGGGGGCAGGAATACCCGCCGAAGACGAATACTTGCAATTTAGTCATGTCAACCCACTACCAAACACTTTAGGGGGAACTGATTATCATTTTGGGGAATGTCAGTTAGCGCCTGGAGTTGGAGACCCGTCAACAGATAATTTATACAACACGTATTGGGCGCCGTATTTTAATGAACTTTACAACCCAAACACTAGAATAATGAGTTTAAAAGTAAACTTAAAGGCGGGAGACATAAGTAGATTTAATTTATTTGACAAAGTAATGATTAAAAACAGGGCTTACCGAGTTAATAAAATAAATTATAAACCGAATGATTTAGCAACCGTAGAATTTATATTAGTAAACTAAAATGGAATATATAAAAGGACAAAAAATAAAACCGCTTTCAATTTCTAGAAATGGAATTGTAACTTTTAGTGACAATAAACAGGCAACACAGCCTAGTCAAGAACAATGTTTAGCCTACGGGTATAAATATGACAAAGCAACTGGGACTTGTTACGCTTTTAATTTTCATCCAGCCTTAAATTTTAATTTACAAAACATTAACAATTATACAAGGGGTGGTAAAAACACAATTAGAACAGGTTCAAACAATACAATGATCGTTGGAGAAAAAAATTTGGTCAACGGTTTTAGTCGTAACAATATAATTGTAGGTCAAGAAAATCAAATTAAAAACACTGTCAACAACACGTTTGTTTACGGAACGTTAGGTGATTCCACAACTGATAACACTATTGTATTAGGGGGGAACAAAACTGGAGACATTTTAGGGGAAAGACAAACAAAAACATTTTTGTATGGCGCTAGAACAAACGACGGCACACAAACAAACGCGAATTTAAACAACACAACAGGCAGTTTTTTTCAACCACACGCTAACAGTGTTTATTTGTTTGAAATACAAACCTTAGCGGTTAGGGTGGGGAGTGAAGGTGAAGAACCGCCCGCAGGTAATGTTGGTGATTTTAAAAGTTTTATTGAAAGAGGTGTTTGTAAAAATGCAAGAACTGGTTTAACAACTCAAAGCACAGTAACGGCGTTAGAATCGTCTGGAACTACGACTGGTTGGGCTACTGAAACAACTGTTTTAGATGACGACTTTAAACCCACAGTCACAGGGGCGGAAGGCATGGATATTGAATGGGTTCAAACTATAAAATTAACAGAAATAAGAACATCAGTAACATTATAAATTATGGCAGACAAAATAGTTTTAGAAGCAGAAGTAAAATCAAATATTGGCAAACAAGCCAAAGCAACTGAAGAATGGGGGTCAGCTATTAAAGACACTTCTCAAGATTTAGATTTCCAAAAGAAAATTTTAATCGAAATGGAAAAAGACCTTATTGCCCTTGAAAAAGCGCAAGCCAAAATGGGTAAGGGTTCTTGGCAAGATAGCTTAACAGGAACGACAAAAAAAATTGAAGCGCAAAAAGCTGAACTAAAAGAACAACGTCTTACAATTAAAGACATGACTTTAGAACAACGTAAGGCAACTAAAGAACTAAAAAAATATAATAAAGAACAAAAGGAAAATGAAAAAGCTATAAAAAGTAGTATTGGTCAATTTGAAATTTTTGGTGTTTCTTTAAACAATGTAAAAGGTTTATTTACAAAAGCGACAACAGGCGCGAAACTTTTATTTAGAAGTATAACGGCGGGAATTATGTCAACAGGTATTGGGGCTTTGTTAATTGCCTTTGGTTCGTTAATGACATATTTAACAAGCACAAAAGAAGGAATGGACAAGTTGTCTGTTACTATTGCTAAAATTTCTGCGGGTTTTAATGTTATAAAAGACAGAATCGCGGGTTTTGGAAAAATAGTTGGAAACATATTTAATAAAAAACTTTCTGAAACATTAAGCGACGTAAAAGACAATTTCAAAGGTATTGGAGACGAAATGAAAGAAGAAGTCAAAGAAGCGGGGGAATTACAAAAAGCAACTAACAAATTAAGAGACATTAATAACGAATTTATTATTACACAGGCTAAAAAGAACAAACAAATTGCCGAAGCGCGTTTATTATCAGAAGACGAAACATTATCAGCACAAGAACGATTAACAGCGTTACAAAACGCCCAAAAATTAGAAAAAGAACTTGTTAAATCAGAAGTTGAAAATCAACGTGAACGTGTCAGAATTTTAGAAGCACAAACAAAAATGTCAAATTCCACAGCAGCAGACGAAAAGAAATTAGCTGAAGCAAAAGTTCAATTGATAAATGTAGAAACTAAATCTTTAAAACAACAAAAAAAGTTAGCAGGGGAAATGAACTCTTTAAAAAATGAAATAGCAGCAGAAGAACAAAAAAGAGTAGATGACGAAAATGCTAGAAAAGAACAAGAACAAGCCGACGCCGACGCTTTAAAATTAAAACAAGAACAAGACGCAGCAACATTATTAGCTTTACAACAAGAAAACACTTTAGCTTTAATTGAGGATTTAAGAACAAGGGCTTTAGCCGAACTTAAAATTGAAAAAGAAAAAGAAATGGCATTAGCTGAAGAAATGGAAAATTCTGAAGCTATGAAGTTAGCAATTAAAGAAAAATACGACAGGTTAACAAAAAAAGTTAATGACGACGCCGACAAAGAACAAAAGAAAAAAGACAAAGCTTTAATGAAAATGAAAGTGGGTTTTGCTGCTGACACGTTGGGTGCTATTTCTAAATTAGCGGGTGAAGAAACAGCGTTAGGGAAAGCTGCAGCGATAGCACAAGCAACAGTAACTGGAACACAATCTGTTATTAGCGCCTTTAACACCGCTTCACAATCACCATTAAATGCTATAATTCCAGGATATAATTTTGTTCAAGCAGGGTTAGCAGCAGCCTTCGCAGCCAAAACTATAAAAGACATATCTTCTAGTAAACCTCCTTCAGGAAGTGGCGGTGGTGGTGGTGGTGGCGCGTCAGCGTCGACAGAAGGTCCCGCCCCTCAAATGATGTCAGGTGCTTTTGAACTTGGTGGGGGTGTTGAACCAGAGCCAACAAAAGCGTTTGTAGTCACGGACGAAATGACTAACAGTCAAAACCAACTGTCAAACATAAGAAGAAGGGCTACAATTTAAAAATCAAATAAATATTAACAAATTATATTATATACTATGCCTTGTAAACAATGTGATAACGGAAAATGGAAGTGGGGAAATAACGGGAAGTGTCAATACGATTCTAAAGAAGAATGCGAAAACGCTAACCCTAACCACAACTACGAAAAAACAACTAAAATTAAAGAACTGGTAATTTCAGAAGACGCGAAAGAACTAGCAATTGACGCAATCAGTTTAGTTAACTCCCCCGCGATTGAACAAGATTTTGTTTTCTTTGGAAAAGAAAAAAACAATTTAACATTCGCAAAAGTTGACGAAGAAAAAAGAATGTTAGTTTCACCCGCTTTAATACCAAATAAACAAATTTTTAGATACGACCCTAACACTGATTCTGAATACTATGTTTATTTTAGTCCAGAGACAGTTAGACAGGCTTCCGAATTGTATTTAAAACATAACAATCACCACAAAGCAACATACGAACACTCAGACCGTGTGTCTGGCGTTTTAACTGTTGAAAGTTGGATAAAAGAAGGGGAACAAGACAAATCAAAATTATACGGATATGATTTGCCAAATGGAACGTGGTTTGTAAAAATGAAAATTAACAATGAAGAATTGTGGAATAAAATAAAAGCGGGAGAATTAAAAGGTTTAAGTATAGAAGGTTACTTTACAGACAAATTTGAAGGCATGGAACAAAGGGAACCAACTGATCAAGAAATTTTACACGCTTTGAACGAAATAATACAGGAAAATCAAATAAAGTCAAACTAATTACATTTAATAAAAAAGAACCTATGGACATCAAAGAAAAAATACTTATTGCACTTGGTCTTAATAAAGACGAAGAAATTAAATTATCATGGCAAGCTAAATCAGAAGACGGAACAATTTTTGTTTCAACCGCCGAAGAACTTGAAGCGGGTGTTGATATTAGCGTTTTAACAGAAGACGGGACTACAATTTTATTACCAATCGGCACGTATAAAACAGATACGGGCGTTTCTTTTAGAGTTGAGGAAGAAGGTGTAGTTGCTGAAGTTATGGAAAGCGAAACTGAAGAAGAAGACACACCAAAAGAAATGGAAGAAAAGGAAGAAATGAAAGACGAAGAAGAAAAAGACGGTTACGACGACGAAGCAGCGGTTGGAGATTGGGAAGGCATGGAAAAAAGAATTAAAAATCTTGAAGACGCCGTAGCTGATCTAAAAGAAAAAATGGGAACAGAAAAAGAGTATGAAGAAGAAGACAAAGAAGAAGAAGTTGAAATGACTGAAGAAAAATCAGAATCTCCAAAAACTGTGACAACTAAAACAACAGAAGTTGTAGAATTTTCTTCAGACGATTTTAATAAATTAAAAGAAGAAAACAAAAAATTAAAAGAAGAATTGTCAAAAACACCTGCTGAAGCACCAATTAACACAAATAAATTCAGCGCCGAAGTTAAAAAATTATCAAAAAAAGAATATAATAAATTGACTTCTAGAGACAAATTTTTACACGATTTAAAAAAATAATAATAAACAATAATTAACCAAAAAAAAACAGATTATGGCATTTAATGTAAATTCAAATTTTGCGGGAAAAGCAGCGGGGTTTTATGTTTCGGCAGCCCTAAAACAAGCAAAATCATTAGACTTCTTATCTCTAATGGAAAACATCAAGTATGAGAGTAATATCCAAAAAATGGCAGGGGCAGACGTTGTTAGAGACGCTACTTGCGACTTCACTGATCACGGAACACTAGATTTAACGGAGAAAGTGTTAAAACCAAAATTACTTCAAATCAATATTGATTTATGTAAAAAAAGATTACTAACTTCATGGGAAGCTTTAGAAATGAAAGCAGGCGCAGGCGCTATGCCTCCAGTTTCTTTTGAAGACTATGTTATTTCTTACATGGGAGAAATTATAGCTAACGCAACTGAAACTTCAATTTGGACAGGGGCAGACGCTAACAACGGTGAATTTGAAGGTTTCTTAACAGCAGGAACTGGGGTTTTCGCGGTTGACGGAACAGTTCACGCGTCAACAGCAACAGCGCCTTATTCAACGACTAACATAATAGCTAACTTACAAACATTGACTGCTGACATGGCAGCAAACGTTCCTAACATTTTAACCAATGACGACACGTATATCTACATGAACGCTAAAACATATTCTTTATATATTAGCGCGGTTTCGACTTTAGGTTACGTTAACGCTTATAACATGAACGGTGATTACGAGCCAGTATTTGAAGGTTACAAGGTAGCGGTTTGTCCTGGCTTATCAAATGACGAAATGGTAGGAGCTAGAAGAAGCAACTTATTTTTTGGGACGGATTTAGTTTCAGATCACACGCGTATCCAATTAATGGACATGGGATTATTGGACGGGTCAGATAATATCCGAGTAGTTGGAAGATACTCTGGCGGTGTTCAATTAGGAGAGGGAACAGACATAGTTCACCAATCGTAATAAAATTATTTACAGACGCGGGGGTTTCGACCCCCGTTTCTTAACCTTTTAAAATTATAAAATTATGGCATGCACGGCACTTACAAAAGGTAGAGGGGTTGACTGTAACAGGATTTCAGGCGGGGTAAAATTTATTTACTTTGCAGTTTTAGATCAAGTTTCTTCATTTCAATATGACGCGGCAAATGAACTTGAAATTGATACAATTGATTTTGGCGGTAATGATATTTACAGATACACAATGCCTATGGGCGTTTCAAGTGTTACTGATACAATTGTTGGTTCAAGGGAAAACGGAACTATTTATTACACTCCAACAGCAAATGTTTTGTTTAACAGACTGACGGTTCAAGATCAAGAAGAAATCAAGCTTTTAGGGGCAACAAAAGTAATTATATTTGCACAACTAAATCAACAAGTTGTTGGAACTACAAAAGACGTTATATTAGCGCTTGGAATGGTTAATGGAATGGAGTTAAACGCGGGTTCTATGAACACAGGAGCAGCATGGGGAGACAAAAACGGTTACACACTGACATTTGACGGAATGGAACAACAACCAATGGCAATGTTAGAACCTTATGGAACAGACCCATTTGACAACGCAGGTTTCACAAACTTAAATTCAATTATTACTACGTAAATTAAAACCTTTACAATTTATAAAAAGGGCGCTTTTTTTAAGCGTCTTTTTTTTTAGGACAATAAATCATTAGTTTTTATATTATATAAGTATATGATACACGGAATAACTGGACAAGACTTTACAATTTATATTCAAACAGAAGACAACGCGATACAACCTTCTGCTACTTATGATTGTAAGTTTCATTTGTTTAAATTTACAAATGATATGAATGGAGACGTCCAATACGCTTACCCTCATCGAGAAACAATTTACAACAGATATAGTGTTTTTACTTTTTTATATAGTTTGACACCAAGTGTTTATTTAGGAAAAGTAAATTTAATTCCTGCGGGTTATTGGAAATACCAAGTTTTTGAAGTGACATGGAGAACGTGTCCATCAGAAGACGGAGGGGTTTATAATTTAAACACAGGTAACGCCCCGCCAACAGAAGAATTTGTTTTTAATCCAGGCGCAAATGATCGTGGGGTTGTTATTGGTCAGGTTACAAAAGGAAAATTGTATATGTCAGAAAACGCGGGAACAGAAGAAGTGACGTATTCACAAAACGCAAAAAGCGTTCAAAGAATAAGTATCATTGACGGGGGGTCTGGTTACGCGGTAGCGCCAACTTTAACAATTGTGGGGGGTGGAAATGTTATTGTAACAGCCACAGCAACTTGCACAATTGACGGGTCAGGCTCAATTAATCAAGTTATCATTACAAACGCGGGTGAAGGCTACACGGTTGATCCACAAATTATAATTTCAGGAACACCAACAAGCCCCGCCGTTTTAATAGCAGATATTAACATAACTAATTATATTTACACAGGATAAAAAATTAAAATTATGATAGACAACAACAACGAATTATTACGAGAACAACTTGGTAAAAACGGCAACACAGAAGTTTACACAACGGGAGGAACTTTTTCAGGAAAAGACTTTTACTGCGTTTATTTCCCTTTGGAAAGTCAGGTGGGGGCAATCACTGTTTCAGATGTTACAGTCGGGGCAAGTGACTTAATTCAAACTTACCCTGCAGGAACAACTTTATTTATGAATGTAACAGGATTAGAATTAACTTCAGGGTTAGCAATTTGTTATGACGAAGGACCAACAACATAAAATATGCAAAAACTAGGATTAGGATTAAGTTTACCGACAATAAAACAAACGTCGGGGTCAACTTGGGTTCCAAGTGACGAACCGTCTTTGTTAGCGTGGTGGAAAAACGCAACAGGTGTTTCTGCAGACGCAGCCCCTCCAAATGGGGTTGCAAGGTGGAATGACCAGTCTGGAAATAATTATCATTTTGCACAAGGTGTTGTGGCAGAAATGCCTTCATATTCAGGCGATACAGGTGTTAACAAGGGAACACTTACTTTTGACCCTTTAAATTCTCAAAATTTAGAAATACCACAAATAACGTTTAACGTTGGAAGCGCTTTTACAATTGGAATGTATATCGAAGTGGCTACAATTGGGGGTGTTTTATTTGCTGACAACAGTTCTCCAGGGGAATTTATGCGTATAACATCTAACACAGAATTGCGTTTAAAATTAAACAACGGTTCGGCACAAAATATGACTTTAGATTCCGATATTTTTCCAAATATAAAAGTTTTAATTGTTACGAGAGAATCGTCGGGTTTAATTGAAATGTGGGTTGACGGTGTTAAACAGACAACCACAAAAAATGACACTGATTCTTTTTTAATTGATGTTTTTGGTTTAAGAAGAACGAATCTAAACCCATATGACGGTAAATTAAAAGAAGCGCAAATTTACACAGACACTTCTTCAGATTTGACCACTAATGTATATAACAGCTTAAAAGATTTATAATGAAAGATAATATCATAAATATTAATTTAGAAACTTCAACCGCGCCAATTGTTCAAGAACAAAGGGGTAAAGAGTGGATTACTTTTGGAACAGACGATTGGCAAAATTTATATCCGCAATTTATAATTGATTTATATTATTCCAGTAGTATATCGGCAGCAATTATTAACGCCACAGCCGAATACATATCAGCGGAAGACCTAGTCATTGAAGACGAAGACGACCGAGACATGGAAGCTAGAGTTAAATTGCAAAATTTTATGAATCGCGCGAACGGAAGCGAAAGTCTTCATGAAGTTATCAAAAAAGTTGCTTTTGACTTTAAATTACAAGGAGCGTTTGCTATCAATGTTATTTGGAGTAAGGATAGAACTGAAATTAGTGAAATACATCACATTGACGTTTCTAAATTAAGGTGCGCGAGACCTGACGAGTTTGGAAGAACAACTGGGTATTATATTTCAGCAGACTGGTCAAACACTAGAATACACAAACCATATTACGTTCCCGCTTTTAATGTTAATGATAGAACTTCACCAAATCAAATAATTTACTCGGGTTTATATTCTCCAAACATGAACTCGTATTACACACCAGATTACGTAAGTTGTAACAACTGGGCGTTAATAGATTCAAGAGTAGCCGAATTCCATTTAAACAATATTTCCAACGGGTTCGCAGGCTCCTTCATGATTAGTTTTGCTAACGGAATACCAACACAGGAAGAACGAATGCAAATTGAAAGAAGTTTAACTGATAAATTTTGTTCCGAAACCAACGCAGGTAAATTTGTGCTTACTTTCAGCGACGACAAAACAAGAACGCCAGAAATTACGTCAATTAATTCAAGTGACCTTGACAAACAATACTTAGCTTTACAAGAACTATTAACAAAAAACATTTTAAGTGGTCATCGTTGCACGTCTCCAATGCTTATGGGAATTAAGTCTGACACAGGGCTTGGAAACAACGCTGACGAATTAAATTCGGCTGCAAATTTTTACTTAAACACAGTTGTAAAACCTTTTCAAGATCAAATTATTAAAGAATTAAGAAAAATTTTTAAGGTTAACAATATGGATATGCCAGTTCAATTTGTTCAATTAAAACCGATAACAACAAGGTTCACAAATCAAGATTTAATGGCAGTAATGACACAAAATGAAATTAGGGAAGAACTGGGGCTTGAACCATTAGAAGAAGAAATTGAAGTGAAAGACAATGTCAATTTAGCTAAAGTTGGAAGTATGGTCACAGACGGTAAAGACGGTAAAGTTGAATTGCCTTTATTTGACACAAAAGAAGAAGCCGAAAAAGAAGCCGAAAGACTTGGTTGTAAGGGTTCACACATACACACGCTTGACGGGAAAGAGTATTATATGCCGTGTAAAAATCATGACCAAATTTTAAATCTTAGTAAATGTGATTGTGAAGAAAAAAAAGACGATTGCGATTGTAAAGATAAAAAAGAGAATGTTGAATTAAAAAAATGGATTGGTCAATTCGGTGAAGAAATAAACAAAGAATGGGAATTAATAGAAGAAGAAGTTGTTGACGGTGAACACGTAGACTTTAATTTTGAAGCTGAATTAAATAAAATTACAAACGAAAAAATTGAATTAAATGACGCTAAGTCAATTACAGCTAGACCAAACGCCAGAAGCGAACAAGACGGTGTTAATAAAAGTTTTAATGATTATTATAAAGTCCGCTACGTTTACACTACTGACGATTTTTTAGTTAATAAGTCAGGAACGTCAAGACAGTTTTGCGAATTAATGGTCGGGTCAAATAAAGTTTACCGTAAAGAGGATATTGTTAACGCTAACAGTCAACAGGTTAATCCAGGTTTTGGACACAAAGGGTATGACTATATAGAAGGAGAAGACGGAACGTATAATTTATTTTTATACAAAGGGGGACCACAATGTCGGCACTATTGGTTAAGAAGAATTTATAAAACTTCATTAAGAAACGCAAAAAAACCAATTGTTGACGCTGAAGTTATTTCATATACAAAAGCGTTATCAGAAGGCTTTACAATTAAAAGAAATGACAAATTAGTAGCGATTCCACCACAAAGAATGAAGAACAAAGGGTATTACCCTTCAAATTAAAAGATTATGTCAAACTACGTATTATTTATATCAGAAGTAAAGTTAAAAGAATCCACAGCAATAAACCTAAATGTGGACGTTAATATTTTATTGCCTTATGTCAAACAAGCACAAAAACTGTATGTAGAACCAAAACTTGGAACAGATTTAGTTACTAAATTGAAAAATGAAATAACGGCGGGAACATTAGCGGGGGCGTATAAAACACTGGTTGACGATTATATCGCAGACATGCTTCCTAACTGGGCTTTTTACCACGCTATTCCCTTTTTACGTTTTAAAATAGAAAATGGAAACATTTATTCAAAAACATCTGAAACGGGAACAGCCCTAACAACCGCCGAAAGCCAACATTTACGGGAAGAAGTTAGAAACACAGCAGAGTATTACACTGAAAGAATGATTGATTACGTTAAAAATAATATTTCAAGCTTCCCAGAATACAACACAAACTCGGGTGCTGACGTTTCCCCAGATTCTAACGCTTACTATAACGGTATGAACTTAGAAAAACCACAGGGTCAAGGCGCAAAACTAACATTAAGAAATTTTTTAACTTCTGATTTAACGTAATGAAATATTATAAACCAAAAAAACAAAATATAACAAAGCTGAAGTCCTATTTGGATAAAAAGCCAAAACAAAAAAACAATGACAGATCTAAAAGACACAATCCAAGTAGGGTTAGCTAACGGAAGCGCAATTGGTTTTAGTTTAACTGATTGCAACGAAATACTAACTTTTGTTTCCCTAATATTAGCGATAGGGTTTACAATTTATAAATTTGTTAAATTTGAAAAAGATAAATAAATGGCAAAAGCTATTTTACGGGCTTTTAAGCCTTCTAAAAAAAAGCGTAAGGGTGTTCATTCAAAAAACGCTTCAAGACGTCAAAACGCCTTTAAAAAAGCGTATAGAGGTCAAGGGCGTTAACCTTTTATTAATAAGAAAACGTTTTAATAAAATTTGCACAATTGGTGAATTATTTTTAAACGGTGAAAAATTTTGTGACACTTTAGAATTACCTTGGAAAAATAACGAAAAAAGTGTTTCATGTATACCACACGGGGTTTATAAGGCTAGATTACGGTTACCTAGAGAAAGCGCCACCAGAAATTATATACACATATTGGTTAAAGACGTTCCAGACCGTTCGTATATATTATTTCACAGGGGCAACACAGCAAAAGATTCAAGGGGGTGTGTTTTAGTTGGTTTTATTAATAAACAAAACAGTCTTAAAAACTCTACATTAGCAATGGATCTGTTAATAAAAGAAATTATAAATTTGGGAGACGGGTATAACATAAATTTAATAATTAAAAATCAATAAACATGAAAAATTACATTATCAATCAATTACTAGCGTCAAAAAAAGTATGGCTTGGAATCAGTTCAATCGTAATACCTATTTTGGCGGGTTGGTTAGGCGTTGACGAAGAATCAGTTTCAAAAATTTGGTGGAGTTTAATCGCCATGTTAGGCGGACAATCCTTAGCAGACTTTGGCAAATCAAACAAATAATAGATTTAGACTTAAACCGCACGAAATTGTGGCTTTAAAAAAAATGCGAGAAACCGACGCTAGAAACGTTTTAGTGATCGGTGACTTGCATGAACCCTTCTGTTTAGACGGTTACTTAGATTTTTGTAAAGAACAATACAAAAAATATAATTGCACACAAACTGTTTTTATTGGGGATATTATTGACAATCATTATTCTAGTTACCATGAAACTTCTGCCGACGGAATGGGCGGTTTAGAAGAACTAGAACTAGCAACAAAAAAAATTTCAAAATGGTATCAAGCTTTTAACAAAAAAGGAACTAAAGTTATAATCGGGAATCATGACCGTATTATAATGCGTAAGGCACAAACAAG
>Ga0098038_1000573_pt1 | contig 16430 bp, 11 predicted proteins | sample 5B_taG_FD_75051 | JGI IMG/M metagenome (GOLD analysis project Ga0098038, IMG submission 75051) | Marine viral communities from the Subarctic Pacific Ocean - 5B_ETSP_OMZ_AT15132_CsCl metaG | ecosystem: Environmental > Aquatic > Marine > Oceanic | place: Pacific Ocean | collected 2015-01-08 | reverse complement strand
TATATATATATTTATTATATTATTATTTAAATAATTATTATTATTAACATTACCAACTAAAGGCAATATCTTTTTATTGTATATCAATTTATCTCCACAATCTTTTGCTTGAAGTGTTACTCTATTTGCTCTAGCAAAAAGATTATAAGCAATAGCCATTTCATCTCTCATTATGTCTGTGCATATGGTTGGAGAAGTTGTGAATCTTGTTTCAAATAATTGTTCGATTGATGACAATCCATTCTCGGCTAAAGGGATAACGTTAGCAGCAGAGTTTATATCAAATATAACCATGTTCGGAGTTTGCTTCATGATTGAAAAGCCATAGTTTCTACATGCATTGACGTATTTTGGAAAATTAGGACTTGATATTATCTCATCGTATTTGATCTGGTCATCATCAAAAGCAGTTTGAAAAAATTGAACCGCCATGCCTGTTTCTAACGGCGAAGCATGTCTGGAAATACAGTGCTTGGAAAGGGTCATGGGACGGAGGTTTTGATAATTTATTTTATAATAATCAAGAAATCGCTTGACATATGATCTCAGACCGGTTATCTTATATAGGAGGCGATTATTAACCAAATGTTGGTTGAAGTGTTCAAAGTTTTCTTTGAGGCCTTGTCTATATTCAACAGTGGGGGACGTGTATGATTTAATTGGCGCAATTCGTGATACGACATCTTCGTTAATAGATCCGTATCTAATACAATCTTGAAAGTGCTTTAGGATAATTTCGACACCAAAAACACAAAAATCAAAGATAAATCCACTTGTCTCGTTTGAAAATATGATTGGCTGCATAAATTCATCTCGAGGTATTACGGGCATCTTTTTTGTGTTTACGTGACCGTATCTTATCTTCTCAAAGAAATCAAACTCAACAACTCCGTGGGCATCGACTTGTTCGTATGCTTCAGTATTGAATTTTATCTTCTCATCGAATAATTCCTTTGCTGAGGTGCTGCTATTTTTTGCTTTGAATGTGGTCATGTCTATTGTATCCTATCTCTAAAATCACTTCTTAAGCGTGCTGCATCATGCATCCTTGGAATCTCTTTCTTGTTGTCTTGGCTTTCTTTTATGCCCGGGCATACTCCGGCACGGTTAAGTGGTACTTTATGTGTATTGGTAGTTCCGCTGCCCCAGTACCTCATAACAATTGATGTGGTCATTTTAGCAGCACCTTCAAGTTCAATCTTGTGAGATACTTTTGTTATGATTTGGTTACCTCCGATCCCTAATTTATATGCGAGATTAGATTTTTCGAAAGATAACCCAAACTCAGGTATATATAAATAGCACATTTCTCCCGGGAAGAAACGAAAGTCAGGACAATTCTGGTGTGTTTCAAGGGTGGCGTCATATACTCCCCCAAGTTGAGAAATATCAGATATTTCTTGTTGAACAGATCGAATCTCTCTAATATATCCAGAATCATTTTTGGACAGTTTTAGATTTTTGAATGGACCATAAGCAGACTTGGCTTCAATTACTATGTGATTATCGGCTATTTGGAATAGTTTTGAGAACACATCACCTCTTCCAAGTGAGCATGCAAGAAAGTCTTCGCTATCATTATTATATACAATTATATTGACCCAATCATTTCCTTGGGGTTGCCCACGATCTCGCTTTGGGTAAAATCCTAATTTATCTCTTTCGCTCCATGGGACCCGATTGTTGGTCTGGCAATTGTCGAAAGTTTCATTGCTTCCAACATCATTTGAAATATTCACACCCAGTGTTGGTTTAGTCTCATAATCAAAGAAAGCATACCTCAGATAAACATTGACATAATTTAGTATTATATCTTTCACGAGCGTTTTATAATCTAGATAATAAATGTTGCTTTTTATGTATCTCTTATTAAACCAGTCCTCAAATAAATTCATGTTTATAGGCAAATCACCTACTTGAAACGAGTCATTGATCAGCCCTTGAATAGGAACGTAAGGTAAATAAACTTGACTGTTTGTGACTTTATTATTGTTATCAATCGGCAGGAGCACCACTAGAAGAGAATGTAAAGAGATCCAATAATCCGAACGGTGCTCTTCGGGATACCCGTGATCTCTAAGGAATGAACCACAGTTGTATGACATTGCATCTGGTACATAGAAGTTACCTCCGTAAGATTCTAGTCCTTTTTGCCCTCCGCTGTCTATAGCGTCATTGCTTTTTTCAAAATTGCTCGGCACTGCGAATTGGTATCTTTCAACTCTAAAATAACCAAGATTGTCCCATGATCTTTCAAAGACATCAACTCTGTCTTTGAGACTCCATTTTTCTATCTTGTTGATTTCTTCTGTTGTTTTACCAGCAGCCTCTTGGCACCCGTTACTTACTTGTTCTTTTCTTGTGTTTAATAATCTCTTGAGTTCTTCTTTATTGGAAGGCATATATAATATGTTTTCCGCCGGATCTTTATCAAAGATAGGTATATCTGCTGATGCACGATATTCAATCTCGATATCAACTTTGTTTGTTGTTTCATTGAAAGAGAGTGTATGATCTACAACATATAACTTCAATTGTAAGTGGTTCCTAAAAGCAGTTCGATAGTCTTCGTTTAGATTAAGGTTTGCATCGGGGTCTCTTGGGTGATTTGCATACACATCCAAAAGAATTCCTTTATTAGGAAAGCCATCCATAGATTGAATTTCCGGTGGCTGTAACAAATCCAAGAATCTCATATAATTTTGGTAGAAAGAACCTGCTGGGTCGACGTTCTCTGCTTTGAATTCTGGAGGGGTTTGTCCGTACAACTCACCTTTACTGCTATAGTAAGGCTCTAAAAGAGAGAAATTATCCAACGTAAGCCTTACTTTTACAGACACATCACTTCTAGCAGTATCAATATAGGTACCTTCAAAGTCTATGTCTATACTTGTAAATGAAACGATTGTATTCAAGTCATTATCCCTTACTGACTTTGGAAATTCAACATATTTGTTGGGTCCGCCATCATTATTGATGATTTTGAATATTCTAAAGTTATTAGACATATCAGCCCAGTTTCTTTTGTCTGATGCTGGATAGCCAACTCTGGAATATAATCCGTTTCTTTCTTTCACTTCATCTGCAGTCCCCAATAGATGACTACGAATGGAAACGTTGGCTATGTCCCCTTGGTCGTTATAATTTTTGAAATCTATAACATGCGGCATCTTCTCATCCATTCTGGGGAGAAAGGAAGAGCCACTTATGTTTTGAAATATATCCATTCTTCTAAGAGCGAACGCTTGGTTTATATCAGGAACCGAGAGACCTTTTGTATTGTGGTCTAATTTTGTCTTGAAACCTTTGACGTTGTTGGTATCATCATCGAAGTATTTTAATCTATTAGTCATTGTAATACATCATCGTGTCTTTTACTATATCCAAAGGGAAAGGGATGACCAGTCGGTCCCCTATTTTGAGATCTGCATCGGTTGGCTTACCATTGAATCTAGCGATAATCCACCAATCGTTTTGGCTCCCATAATATTTATATGATAGTTTAAAATATTTATCTCCAGCAGCCCAAAAATGTTCTTCGTAATTAAGAACCCTACGTATACTTTGATCTGGGTATGTAATAAACGGCTCCAAATAAATATTAGCATTTGTTGTATCTCTGTTCTTAAACAAAGTTTCAAAATCATTTTGCTTTATATTACCTGTTGTTCTTCTTGAGTTTCTAGACATTATTATTTCCTTTATTCATCTTCATCTTCAGCCTGATTTGGGTAATCAATCCCAAACGGCCAACTTTCTTCTTGGCCCTGTAAGTCAGTAAACCTCTTGATTGTTCTTTGTTTGGTCTCACCTTCTTTTGTTTTTCTACTCTCGGTAAAAGGCGTTAGTTCTAAAGATAGGTTCATCTTTTTTGGAATCAATTTTCCAACGTCCCTATTATCATTTGACGCCGCCCCTTCGTAAAAACCAGCCTCGACATCTATATCAAAAGAAAAACCAGTGAACACACATTCAAGCCCTCCTTCTCCCAGCAGATCTTCAAACTTATCTATTGGCTGACCCGCATATTCATCTCCGCAAATAAGATTTGAAAACAAGACATAGACTGTATAATATGTTGGATTGTGAGTGAAATCTCTTAAGTCTGCATTTGAGGACATAAACACTCTGCACAACTCTTGTACTTTATTTAGATTTATTCTTGCCTCATTTATACTTTGAGACGGCACATCAAAAGACAAAATTATTTTGTTTGTGATAGCGCCCTTTATTACTCTAGGAGAGGTGGCGACAGCAAATGCGCCTTCTTCGTATGCGCTCTCTGTTGTTCTCGAGAAATTTGTTATAAACGCTTTGAATTTCAGCATCTTTTCTGATTTAGGTAAGCCAATTACTATCTGTTCGTTTTGTTGAATAGCAAGGGCCTCGGAACCATTCATTCCTTGTGAGATTGCCGGATTTTGATTACCGAATGCTTGTGAGTGTGAAATGGACATTAGAATAAACTCATCATAAATGGCCAAGTGGCTCCTAAAGAATCATGGGAATTTATCATCAATAACTCAAGATCCAGCACATAATGTTTTGCAACATGGGGTCTGGTTGCAGGTACTCTTTTCGACTCCATTGTGCCGCCCGATTCGAGAGTGTCTGTTCCTTCAAGCTGGAGGCTCTCATCAAGTTCGATTGGAGTATCATCGTATTCCCAATAATCATATCCTTCACGAAATGTCTTGAAGAAACCAACATCCAATGAGGGTTTGAATTCGACTTTTTTTATAATACCTGTTACACCATGTTCTGCAAGTATTTCAGATGGACTTTCGCCTGCAAATGGAACTTCTGGAGGACCACCTTCTCCATCACCTTTGTTGATTAGATTTGAAAAATACACATTGTATTCTGTTGCTTTTGGGAAAAACTGCTGACTATCGCCCCTTCTCGGACTACCAGTGATACCTAAAGTACCAACATATCTGAACAACTCTTGCATCTTTGTCATGTTTGATAAAGCCTCATCGGCATCGTTTGCTGGTACGTCGAGGGATATATTATAACGAAATAGGGATTGTCCTCGAGAAATAAAAGGGTCGATCATAAAAATTGACTCTTCAAGTTCAATGGATGGGACTATGTTCAGACTGAAAGCCTTTACATAAGCCTTGAAGGTCACATATCTTCCGGATGTCTTATCTTGTATATAAATAACACCGTTTTTTGAACCTGCATACCTTGTATCGCTGTACTTTGAGTTCCCCACTTTAGTAACACGTTCATTGACCTCTCCAGAGGTATCTCTATAATATAAAGTCATTCCTATCCTCCCATTCTCTTAGCGACATTTTCGGCTAGTTTCTCTCCATCTAGATACACATTTACTTTATTTAGGTTCTCAACATTGAGATCATCCATTGAAATCTTGACGTTCACATCAATTGAGTTTTCTGCTTTTCCTTTGAGGATGTTCTCAGAAGCCATCATTACGGTTCTTTTACCCTCGGATACTTGAGATATCACAAGGCCATCCATGTTAGCGGCTACATCATTTAGTTCTCTTAGGTCATCGAGCATAGCGCTCAAAGGAGAATCCATCTGTCCTAATGTGGTCATACCATCAATCAATGTGGAGAAAGAGCCTTCTGCCAACGCACCAAGGGATTTGGCGGCATTTCCAATGGAATCAAAGATCAATTTGATTGCAAATCCTGCCCCGACTAAACCTAAAGTCAAAATAGCCATACCACCAGCAAAAGTTCCCAGCGCTCCAACTAAAAGAGGAAGTGTTTTTACTAATACCAATGAGAATCCGATAACTCCAAGTAATATTATTCCAAGTGCCGCAACAAACATTCCGGCTTGCTCAGGGCCCAATAGAGCCATTGATTTTGCTAATTCAGCAAATCCATAAGCCGCCAGTCCAACTCCAGCACCAGCCATCAAGAACGCGGCTCCAAGAGCGAGAATCTTTCGAGGGTCCATTGTGCTCAAGACTGTCGATAATGAAGTCCCAACTTGGGTTATGACGCCCGTAGATGCTTTGGCGATTTTCCCCACGCTCATCAAAGACATGCCGACCATCCCCAATGCCGAAGCAAGGGCACCAAGAGCAAGCCCTAAAATTACAACACCTACAGCAAATCGAGCAAAGTAATTTCCCGGCCCTTCATCGTCAGCAGCAAAGGCTATAATTGCTGCAAGAACCTCTACTCCCTTAAGCATAATATTGATAACAGGAGCCAGTGTCGCTGCAAATTCTTTCAAAGAATTCTTGAGTTTTTCATAAGCACCTTGTTGAGCCTCGAGGAGATCATTCAATGTTGCTTGTGTCTCTGTCTCGTCATGCCTTCGTTGTCCAAGTATCTTGAGCATTTCTGCTTCATCTTTTGCATTCAAGATCGACTGTATGTGGAGTCTCTCATATTTCCCCATCATGCTTACTTGCAGTCCTTGTGCTTGGAAACCATCTCGGATTGCTTGAATCCTTTCCGCGTCGTCTGCTCTCATCATTTGGCTCATACTCAAGCCAAGATTGAATTGGGCATTTAGTTTACCAACTTTATCTGCGGCGTCACCAAACTTATCAAAACCTCTAGCAACAGATATAAGTGCTCCAACGCTGGTTCCTGTTTCTTTTGCTAATTTATTTAGGGCTTGGAACTGTATTGCTAGTTGCGCTGAACTTCCTGCAGTTGCGGCCAATCGTCCTTCGGCCTGCTGAAAGTTCTTTGCTAAATCAGCAACAGATTGACCAGCCATTTTTGAATTGATAACCAGAGATTCCAAGAATTTTGTCGATTCCTCAAATCCCATTCCAAAACCACGGTTCAAAAGATTGATTGTGCTACCTAAAGAGTTTACATCGAATCCAAGAGCAACAAGTTTTGACGCTAATTGAACCGATGAATTTTCTGAATCATTTAGAGATTCACCTAATAACATAGTTATGTTTCTCAAGTTCCCAAGGGTTGTTCCGATTTGTTCCGTAGTAACACCAAGACTCAACAGTCCATCACTAAGATTAGAAAACTCAGTTTGATTTTTCTCTACTGCTCCAGATAGTCTAGCAGCAGCCGCAGCACCTTTTGTAAATTCTTTAGCCAAGTTGGATACTTCAGATCCCATCTTGTTCAATACACCAATCGCTGCTTCTCCAGCCATTGCTAATCCGAACTGTGCAAGGGAAAAATCTTTTGTTGTTGTCCGAAGTGTCTTGAGGTGACCGGCTGCTTGCATAATACTTGAAGCAAAACCAGTGCTTGATGTAATTCCTAAATTCAACCCCCCAACAAGACTTCCTATACTTCTGGAGAGGCCTTTGGTTGCAACTTCCGCTTGTGATGCACCGGCTGCTAAAAGATTGAATTGTTTTTTTAGGTCTTTTAATGCATCAATGTCTCCTTTATCAACCTTAAAGCCACGATCAAGGTCAACGTGGATGTTCTCAAGGGTTTCCCTCAGTCCTTCGAAGACCTCATCGGCCAACCCGGCGGCTTCAGCAGCCTCCAACATGCTTTTTGCGAGTTTGTCTCTATCAGCGGCATCTTCAATTTTATGATAAGTCTCTACTTGCTGCGCCAGTTTACGAAGAATCAATTCTTGCTCTCTGTTCGCCATTGCAAGACTTTCAACAAATTGTCCTGAGAAGGCTGCTCTTTCTTTTGCGATCTTTAGTGATTCCCTCTCTCTTTCAAGATAACTATCAAATGCTTCTGCAGCGTCTTCGATATCTTTCTTATTGGGAATGTTCTTTCCGTCCTTTTCATCAGCCATACAAAAGTCCTCTCTTCAAGATTAATTAGTGTGAAAAACAAAAACGCAGGTCATCGCCTGCGTCTGCTTGCTTTTTCCATCTCTTTTTGTTCTTTCTCGAACTCTTTGAGCATTCTTTCAAAGAACCAATTCCTCAATCCAACCGGTAGGTTGTACAGTTCATAGAACGACCAACCACCATGGTGCTTTAGGATAAAGAATTGTTCATATATTTGTTCAGTGTATTCATCGGTCAGGCCAAAAAAAGTCGGCATCAAGCGCTACCTCCAAATCTTGCTCGTGACCGCAAGCGCGACATTCAAAGTCGAAAGTGAGTTTTACATCAGGATTGATTTTCCTATATGCTTCTCTTAGTATACGAGTATCAGAGGAGAGCATGTTTTCAGCAAAGTAACTACATACCGCCATTCTATCATCTCCGTTTACAGAAACCATGATACTTTTGAGTTGCTCAGATAAACTCGAATCAACTCCGTTGTTTCCTTTATTTTGTTTACGGATTCTTTCAAGCATGTCTTGTTCATCCTTACCGTTCATCCGTTTGATTTCAATTTCAAATTTAGATACAGGAAGAGTTACAACAAAGTTGCCTCTTTCATTTGGAGTAACATTTTCTGGTACTTCTCCGTAATGTATCTGTTTATCATTGAGATCATATTTGTATCTCTTTTTCTCTCCACATGCTGGACATGAAATTTGTGTTTTGTATTCATTACCGTAAGCATATTTTCTTGCTTCAATCACAATTGCTGATCTATCTCCGGACAGAAGGTGCATTGATCGCACTTTCTTATCAACCAAGATATTATCGATCAAACGATCAAGAGCCAAGCCTTTCTTCAAGAGTGATCTTGATGTGAGGATGTCTTCATCTTTTGCCGTCATGTGTCTGATTTCAACCATCTCTTTGTTGAATAGTGGATGATTTGGTGGATACCCTTGGCCTTTTGATGGTAACTCAACCATTTCGGTTGGGATCACAAAGGACATTGGGTTTGGAAGAGCCTGTTGGGGCTGTTCTTCCTCGACTGAAGCAGGAGAGTCTGACGAAGGTCTTGCTCCTGTTCTGTCTTGATTATTTCTAATACTCATTATTACCTCTTGTTATTGTTATGGTTCGCCTTCACCGTATGTTGCAAAGTCATATTCTATATCTATTTTATATTCTGTAAGTTCATCTGACTCGTAGGATAAATCTCCAAACGATATGGATTTTATTATAGGTCCGTGAAGTTTCCAGTGATCAATAGGGATACCTCCGGAGTTCAATTGAACTATGTCGATAGTTCCTCCGAATCCCTCTGTTGACGATCCTCCACTACTGAAGGCCGATTTGAATGATTTAGAGGACATGCTTGCTTTTTCTGTTGCTGTAAGCGTGTTGGCTGAAATAGGAACAGAATAGCCCGATTGTTGAATCATTTTATTCAACTGAGATTCGATACTTGCTGCTCCGCCGCTTTGCATATCAACTAAAGTCATGGATATAGGCTCCCAGTTTGGAATTCCGGGAAACTTGAATTTATGATTGAGCATGGTATAGGTTTTGGTGTCAACAGTAAAAGTAGGCTTATCAATACTCTTTACGTTATGGAGTGTTTGACTGCCTATCTTTACTAAAAATCTAAATTTTTGTTTTGGTTCGACGTTTGGGTTGTTCCAGAAAGCCATCTAAAACCTCGTGATGAATTATGTTGTAGGAGCAGACCCAGAAGCACTGAAGAATGTAGTAGCAGCAGCCACTGTGGTTCCACCTGCTTTTGATGCTTGAGCAGTAGTACACTGAGCCCAATCGTATCTGATTTCCAATTCAATCTCAACAAGATCATCTGATTCGTATGATAATTCACCAAACTTGACATTCTTGATAAACGGGTTATTTAGAGACCAAGTTTCTATTGCTTTACCTTCACTGTCCAATTGAATGATTTGACAAGAACCTAATGCACCAGTCGCTTTCTTCTTGGACATAGTAGTCATTAGAGCCTCTTCGTCTACAAGGTTGGTTGTTACATTATACCCTGCACCAGTGATAATAGCGTTTGTTTGAGCAACAACGTCTATTGGTGATACTGGGTCCACAAGAGTCATTGAAACGGTTTGCCATTGAACTCTTCCCGGGAAATAATACTCTTTATCAGAGAAAGAATGTTTTACTTCTGTTATATCGAAATTAGGCTTAGTTACTTTCTTTGCCCACCAAACAAGAGGTTGATCACCTGCTACGTTTGCGATTTCGATTTTGAACTTGAACGCTCTTTTGGGATCTTTTCCAGTTTCCCCAGTATATGCTGCACTCCAAAAAGCCATTGTTTATATCTCCTATAATATTTTAATTAGTTTACTCAGCAAGTTCTACACCAGAACGTGTGATAATAAAGTCGATTGCGATAAATTCGATAGCGCGTGTTGGCTTCACTTGGATTGTTATATTCAATCGGTTGTTATCAATATCATCAGCACTGTTATTGGTCCCATCTAAAATAATAGCATATCCAGAAAGACCAAATCTTGATTGGACATCACTAAGGATGTTGTTTATGTCGTTACGAAGTCTAGAACGAGTAGATGAGTTGTTTTGCTCGAACAAGGTTCCCTTTGAAAGTTGAGAGATTTGGTGTCTCAAGAAGATCATTAGGCGACGAACATTGATTCTATTCAAAGCAGTGTTTGCTCTCTGAAGAGTTTTTTGTCCAAAGATAACAAGACCCTCATTTGGGAATGTTGCAATTGGGTTGATGTTTGCTGCGTAGAGATCATCTCTCTGGTTAGAGTCAAGACGTTGTCTTGCTTGTAAAGCAGTTGGGCCTCTTCTTCCACCAAGGTTTCCAAGTCCACCACGGCTGAATCCAGCAGGTGCGAACCAAAGTTCAGCAGCCTTTTGAGATTGAGCCATAGCACCAAGCCCAGCAACTGATGAAGGAACATATAAAGATTTCCCAGTTTCTCTATCTGCAACTTGAATAGCAGGATAGAATGCACAAGCATAACTTGAATCCATATTTGCTCTAGCGTTGAGGTTAGTTACAGCAGTTGCTACCTCTCCACGTTCAGCATTTGAGGGAACCGCATCTTGTCTCTCAGCCGCTGGTGTAAGGTCACCTTCAAGATCGATAATAGCCAATACGTCATTTCTTTCTATCGCTGCAGAAACAATTTTGTCTGTTATGGAGGGGACTCTTATTCCCGGAGCCAACAATAGATTTGCTGGTACGACTTCTGGGTCTTCAATTGCTTGAAGCGCTTTGTCTAAAGTGTAGAATAAATAATTGTTTTGTTTTGTGCTTGAATTGGTTATCAAAGCATTTCGAAAAGGTTCTCTCTCAGTAATGTCTAATCCATCAGATCCCCCAACCATCGGAGCATAAAATCTTTTTACGCCTTGGTCAAGAAGAGCAGATACGCTGTGAATAGCAGTATATGAAGAACTTGCAATACGAGAACCATCTTCATAGAACCACCCAGTTGTGGTATTAGAGGCTAATCTAATGTTGTCCAAACTAAATACGAAAGAGTATTCATATTTTGCATCATTTGCTGCTAGTAGAGTTGCGGATGCATAATCGTGACCTGCACCGGCAGTTGCGATTGGTCTCAAGTAATCAATATAGTCTGAGTCATGTTGCCTAGCAGTAGCAGTGATTGTTGGTCTAACTCCAAAATATGCTCGAGATGGTCTTGCAACCAAACCGTCAGAACCAGAAATACGCAAAGATAATTTAGGGAATTCGAGTTTTGCTGAAAAGTTTGTAGCACCACCGTGATTGATGAAAGTACTTTGCTGAGAACCAGTTCCGTATGTAGCAAAATCAACTTCTTCTACCCAGTCACTCGAACCAGCAGATGCACTATTGATAATGTTTGCAGTTGCTTTTGGACGAACAGGTCCCAAGAATCCAAACGGTAGAGCAGCCTTGTTGCTTACCCTTCCGCTTGAACTGTACATTTCGATTCTGATATAAGAAGATATGTTGGCGTTCTCACCTACTTCTTCATATTTTCCTTCGCCGTTGGTTGTTACCCAAGTAAGGTATTTGTCCCCAATTCTCTTAGCAATATAGTTAGGAGAATCTTTATCAAAGGATAAGTTAGAGAAACTTTCTAATACACTGTTTGATCCAACTTCAACAACATTCAAGGTGAAAGAACCGTATGCATTGATGTTAGTGTTGACTGGTAATTTCAAGTCTGTGATACCGATATAGAATGCAGTGTTATCTGCTTGTCCACCACCGCGTGCGATACAACGGAATAGTTTCTCTACACCTGATGCATCATAAGCAAAATCTGAGTGGGTTCCGTTATCTTGAGAGATGAACCATCCTGAGTGAGCATAAGTAAATGCTTCTTTGTGATTACTCCATTTGTTTCCGGCTACATCAGCCAAAGGAAGAATGAAACCAGAAACTGCTGATTTTGCTGTATCTGATATAAGATTTTTTACGTGTCTCTCGAATGTTTCACCAAGCCAATAGATCTCTCGATCTTGAACAGGGGTGATAGCGTTGTTTGTGAGAGTTGGGTCGGTATTGAATACGTTTCTGATATATCTTTCAGAAGAACGATTGAAGTTGAAACGAATGTCTTTTACTTTAGTTCCAGCAAGAACGTTGCTTTGAATTTGAGCAACAAATTCAAAATCAGCATCAACAGGTTCAATAACTTCACCAACACCAGTGGATGTTGGATCAATACCACCAGCAAGATTTCTAGCAACACCATCAGATCCACCGCCCAAAATAGCAGCGACTGTTCCTCCAACATTATTACATGTAATAGTTGCGCCGTTACCTTCAACACCAGCAGTTACGGCTTGTAATGTAACAGTCGTTCCAGAAGAAACATTTGCAGCAGTCATTCCAAATTCAAATGATGAGTGTGCCGCCAAGGCTCTAACAAGTGCCGAGAATGTTGTCGTAAAGTTAGCATTATTAACACTACCGACACTCAATGTGATAGTTGCGGTGTTGGTTACTGAAGTGTCGAAGTCGCCATCAGCAAATGAGGCTGGCATTGTGCCACCGGCGATTGTGATAGTAGCAGTTTTTCCAAGACCGTCAGTAAGAACGATAGTATCATTAACTCCAAGGGAACCAGCACCAGAAATAACCATCGCCAAAGACGCAGTTACTGCCGATGTTGATTCATCGACAACAGACCCAGATAAGGTAACAGCGCCAGTGATGGCCGAACCGGTTGTATCGGTCGCTGATGTATAAAATACTGCAGCAAGAGCAGCAGAAGCGGTAGTAGGAGATGCAACTCCTCGAGAGTCGGCTCCCATAAGGAATAATCCGTATGCTTGACCTGCGTCCCATCCTGCTGTAACACCTGATGGATTGGTTGGATCTTGCTCTCCTAAAAGACGAACCATGTTTACTGGTGTGGTCTCGGATGCTAACCAAGCATGTGCAGCGTATGATGCGTAAGTTGGACCTACAGGACCATTTCTCCATACGTCATCTCCGGATGAACCGTCAACAGGTTTACCGTATACACTGTTGTAAGTATCTAAGTTGTTGACTCGAGTTGGAACACCTGCTCTTCCTTTCGCTGTTCGACCAATAATAATTGGTCCTAATTGTGCGATCGGATCAGCAATCTGAGACTCGTCGGACTCTTGTGTTTTCACTCCGGGGGATAAAAAAGTTATATCGTTCACTGACATTGATTGGATCTCCTTAATAATCTGTGTAATTCCTAATAAATAGTATGCAAATATTCCAACAGATACTATCCTAGAGATTTAAAACCAAGTAATTTGAGTTCTTGGAATAGGTCAACTTGACTAGTCAACACAAATAGAACGCTCTATTCGCTATCTTCTTCATCTTCGTCGTCAGCATAGTCAACTTCTTGCACGGTAACAGGGTCTTCAGTGTTCGGATCACCATCCCCTTCCCTCGTGAAGATCATACCAATTCCTGATGGGTAATTTAGGTCTATGTTATCGCCATCTGTAATCGGCGGTAAGCCACCGCTACCACCAAGTTGTCTCCGGAGCCTTTCGATTTCATCTCGGAGTTGTTGAATAAGCGCTTGTAACACGGCATCACCCTCGTATTCACCCGTACCATCATCAGTAGGATCACTAGGAGGATTGTTATCGGTTGGGATAGTTGATACCACACTTTCATTTATAGAGATAGTTGTTATCGTTTCCTTTTTCGAGTAAGTAGGTCTAGAGCGGTTCTCTCCTTCGGTTGTTAGATAACCAAGGACTTTTAGTTTTACTTGTGCTTCAAATTTACGCTCATCTTGCCCAAGGTTTGATGAATTTTTATTATCTGCTATCGTTTGTTCGATAAATGTTTCATACCTGTGGCCCTCATGCACAATTGTAAATGCCCAGATCTGTCCTGTTCTTGCTAAGAACGGAGACATCAATTCATTCATTTGTTCCATGTATTCTGTTCTCAGGTTGATGGTATACATTACTTTTACATACACAGGAACAGGTATAGATAACTCTTCATAAACAACTCTACCAGAAGTCCGAGGTCTGAATTTATCCGTTATTCCGTCTTGAAGGTTTTTTGCTACAGATCTTTTGGTGACCTCTTTCGATAGTATTCTTCGACTAACCAGCATAGCACCACCTTGCTCATTATTATCTTCAAAAATATGTGCTTGAACCTTACCCTTGAAAGAAGGATCTTTCTCAATTGAATCTCGTGTTATAGATATCAACGGAAGAATCAGTTTACCAGTAGAGTCTCTGCTTTCAAGATTATTTTTTATTTGAAATGTTCTCTCGGCAGTTTGCCAAATAACAGGAACCTTTTCTCTTCCAGAAGCATTGCGAACAAAAAGGTTGAACTTTTCATCAATATGACGAAACACTGCTTCATCAATAGTTCCGATGGTTGATGGCTTGAATGGTCTCTCTTGTAAACTAGGCACCTTCGAATACTCCCTTTCTTGCTCTTATACATTCGGCTTGAATCTCAAAGCGAGAGTCCACTTGTCCGTATAACAACTTTGGTTCAATCGTCTTTACGATCTCATAATAAATATCGCCATACTTAATATAATCACCTTCTCGAACAAATAGGTTTTGGTCTTCGGTCAAACGACGCTTATGAAAGAATACTTTCAATTTAGTTGATTTATCAAGTGTGAAGTTATCCATGAACTCTGTCTCAACTCCTTGGAATTCAACGAGAGCATATACACGGATTGGGTGATAGAAATTCTTTTCCATCGCTTCTCCGTATATCGGATGAAAGTCGGTTGTTTCGAGATCAATTGAGAAGTAAAGAACCTGTTGTCCGACAACGCGTTCGATTATCTCATCATTGACTTGTTTTACTAAATCTTTTTCTTTGTCTCCAACAAATAACGGGGGAGGTGCTTGGGTTGGTCTTGTCCACTTATCGCTCATTTATTTACCCTACATATATCTTCAATGGAGACTTAGCAACAATAGCATCGGTGTTATCAACCATAGCCTTATCGGTCTCAGCCAACTTAGAGTATAACATCTCATCAAGTTGTTTGTTCAGTTCCTCCTTGAGGGCTGCTTGTTCGTTTGCTGCCTGTGAAAGCAGTTCGGATGCGTTGAGACTGATATTGTCTCCGGGTATTGGGATTGAGTTCCCAAACTTGCCTCGCACTTGTCCGAGAGTTTCTTTCGATAAAGCGAGAGAGAATTTTCTAATCCATTGTTGTCCCATAGAATTGATCTTATCAAAAGGGATGTTCTCGAATGGAAGTGTGTTCATGTTGTTCACGCCTTCAACACCACTATCATAAGAACCAGTTGCAAATGCTGCATCTGCTGTTTCAACTGAAAATCTGAACCAGAATTTGTCTGGTGATGAAGTAGCGTCTGGTGTTGGGTGAAGACGTAACTTATTATCAATTAGTTCATAAGAATAATGCGATGTTCGAGTATACAGGTGATCCTCATATGCAACGGCTTGAGCCTTGTTCTGCCAAGGAGGAATAACATTGAATGTTGAATCATCAGCGTACTGTCCGTAATTGTGAAAGTCACCAACAACATTTAGTCCACCGTAGTAACCATAGAATCTCCACATTTGACGAGGAGTCACAAAATATACTTGACGAACTTTGATTCTTTTTCCACTTATTGTTCCATATGGAAGAGTATCATCAGCAGCGGCGGCTGCTTCAACAATTGCTTGTAAATCGTAATCTGCTTGATCAGTAACTGTATCAAGACTTGCGGAGTAAATAGGTTGAGTTCCACCGACCATTGCTTCTGTTGAGAATTTATCTGCTGTCCTAAAAGCATAATCGAATTGAAACTTAGGATATTTGAGAGCAGTGTCTGTTCCAGCAGTAAGGTCACCGGTGTGATCAAACGACCCCGTAGCAGTCCCTAAAGCGCTCCCTAGAGAGTTTCTTGCTTGATGGAGGTTCACGATATAGGAGTACTCAAGAACGGCCTCCTCGTAGTGATTATAGACGTTCTCTGCCTTGATCTCAATATCAAGTACATCGCCCCCAAGTCTCTTATAAGTAAAGGCAACCTGTGCGGCTGCACCTGTAAGGAAAGTATTAGTTGTTTTGTAATAGCCAATTGCTAAAGAATCAGCAACGTCTCCGGCTGTTCCAGTGGCTGGTAATATAATAGCACTGGTGGATGATGATGGTGTTAGATCTGGATACGACATTGAGAATCCTCCGCTATGCTTAATTAGTAGAACAAAAGGAAAACCTCCGACATCACT
>Ga0098038_1000572_pt1 | contig 16455 bp, 21 predicted proteins | sample 5B_taG_FD_75051 | JGI IMG/M metagenome (GOLD analysis project Ga0098038, IMG submission 75051) | Marine viral communities from the Subarctic Pacific Ocean - 5B_ETSP_OMZ_AT15132_CsCl metaG | ecosystem: Environmental > Aquatic > Marine > Oceanic | place: Pacific Ocean | collected 2015-01-08 | reverse complement strand
TTTCATCACATTTTTTACATATAAAACCAAATATATTCTTATTATCTGTTAGCTTACTACAACAAACACAATCTTTTCTTTTATTAAACATCTTTGCTCCTTTCATCTACTATTCTTTGTAGCCACTCACAAGCAACATCAACAGAATCTTTTACATTTTCATTCCATTTTGGCTCTCCGTCAATGTCTGCTCCACCCATATTATCAATCCACTCTACTGCTTCATTAAGCCATAAAATAGTTTTACTAATATTTATTTTATCTTGCTCTGTTACTTTCATTCTATTCCTTTCAGTTTTTTTTATCACTAACATAACTTACAAACCTTAACTAATATATGTCAAGTTTTTTTTACAATTATTTTTATAGAAGGAAAATCGATTTGGATTGTTGTAGAATTGTTTTTAATTTATAACACTTTATATGTTTGGTTTAAGACTTTTAGGTATAAAGTTATGTTCGCTGTTACTAAAAGGGGTAGGCTCAAAACAGCAATGCTAGGTGCAGATAGGAAGGCAGAGCCAAATGGATAAATCATTAAATTAGACTATCCGCAAATATAAAATTATCTTTATGTTTGTATGCAAATGCCGACTCGGAATGGTAAGAAAGCATAGACCTAACCTTGATATTATCAGGGGTAGGAAGGTTCTATGCTGAACCTCTCAAAATGGTAAGATTATTAATAATATATACTATCTGAATTATAAGAATAATCCCAGTTTATAACATTAGAATCACACTTATAATTACTACCAAAAGGCTCTATTATAATATAAATCCAAGCCTCAATAACCTTATTATTTTTTTTAAACTTTCTTAACTCTCTTTGATATAAAGAACCATTGCTTTCTAATGCATCAACAGATATAAAATCTCTGTCGCTAATCTTGTAAATTTCTCCTTTTAATAACTTTCCTTCTTCATTTGGATAAGCACAAGGGAAACCAAAACCAGATACATCAAATTTATCTTCTGAAATAAAACTTCCTATAAATTCACAATGATTTATAAGAGAATGATTATTAAAGCCTCTTTTTAAAGTTCCATATACAAATAAATAATTGTTTTCCATGTCATAATTTACAAATCCTACATCAGATATAAAATAGAATCCTGTATCAGATATAAAATAGAACCCTGTTGCAGATATAAAAAAATGCGTTTCTGGATATAAAAAATTTGGAATCCTAGCCCAGAAATAAAACAGAACCCTAGCCCAGATATAAAAATGAGGTCTTGGCGGTGAAAAAAAATTGCAAAAAAATTGCAAAAAAAAAATGCAAAAAAATTCAATCGAAAACGCAAAAAATCAAATCAAAAACGCAAAAAAAAGATTCAAAATTTAGATTCAAAATTTAGATTCAAATTACAATTTCAAAATCTGAAAAAATCAATTTTAAAAAATGGATTCTAATCAAGTTTTCAATATTTGAGATACCAATATTCAAAATCTTTAAAAAACCGCTTTATTTTACGTGTATTTTGATTAATATGAGTATTTGTATATTATCTAAATAGCTAAATTTAAACCTTAAAGCATGATTTTAAGCATTATTTTAAATTATATATGTCAATTATCATTGACAATTAAAAAAGTGCCTAAAAACAGCTAAATTTCTAATATTTTTAATATGGATAAAAAAAAAGGCTCAATTAAGAGCCTTTTTTCATTGGTTTACTGTCGGTAGGATTTTACAAAGTGATATTTTGAGGATAATACGTTTCATGACAGCTATCACAAATATGACCTAGAGTATTTGATTTGGTTGTTTTTTGAGTAGTCCAGCAATAATCGCATCTAATACCCATGCTTTTAGATTTGGTCATTCTGTCGGTAATTCCGCTATTTTTATTTAGCTTTCTAGTGTAATTAGCTCTATTGTAACTGGTATAGGCTTGACCAAAATTACCAATATTAACTTTCACGTAATTACATGACTTGTAACCGTCGTTAGAATACCAGATATTATTATCATCTGACCAGTGTCCAAGATGTTCATTGATAATATTAATATGACCGCTAGAATCTAAAAAAGCCAACTTGCTAGAACCAATAGCGTTTGAAATTAGCAATCTGATACCGTCATTATTTAAAAAACCATTATCAAGATTTTTTAATATGATATTGTTAAAAACTTGAGTATCTGATAATTTCTTATCATCATCAACGGTATGGATTACACCATTATGACCAAAAACAAGATTATCATTTACTCGGAATGGGTGAACATTAAATTCAGATGTTACACCATGAGTTGCATATCTAAAATGGATTAAAAATGCTGAATCATTACCGTATTTTTTAACGTCACTATTAAAACTAGTTTTAAACGGTTTAAACGTCATGAATTTCTTAATCTCGATTTTATTATTTTTAACAAATGCGTATCCTACGCCGTCATCGTTTTTATTCCATGCATTACCCAACTTTTTATTACTTACTTTACTACCTTTTTTTTGAGTTATTAATAGACACATATTACAGTCCGTTCTTATTTATTTTTATTATTAGTTATTTTCAATTTCAAGAGGATTTTTTAACACTTTGTTTAGTGTTATTCTGTTCTTCTTAAAAAATGTGTTTAAGTGTTTGTATGTTTTCTCATCACGTCTTACATATCTTACAAAATTTTTAATATTTAAATCTTGTAAGCTTGAATCTTTACAGAAGTAAAACATTGATTCGACAAAGTCTAGATTCTTCCTAAAACCATTAGCATCTAAATTGCCCTTAAAACACCTAATTTCAATAGTTTTAGAGTTTTGCAAATTGACTACTTGATAACGTGTTCCAGTATCCAAATTTGATTGAAATTTCAATTTATTTTGATAACCTTGTTTAACTTCTGATTTTTGCTTTCTTATTTTCCATGATGCATCACTTTTAACATCATTATGAAAATTACTTTTAAAACCACACCACTGTTCATACTCTGAATATTTTCTTCTCTGGCTCACAAAATGAGTGAAGTTTTTATATTCATTTAGCATTAATACGAATTTGTATAATTGTAAATCATTGAATGCACTACGGCTTAAATGGATATGCATTCCGCAACTTCTAGTGAAAAATGATTTAAATTTATCTCTATGTTTTAAAAACATATTATCCAAATCCATTTTTCGTAAAGCATTAAATGTTGCTGGGTGTGATACGATTTCAAATCCACCATTTCCAGCGATTGAGCTATCATCTTTACAATACAAAAAATTGTTACTTTCTTTAGCAATTTTAAGAGCCGTTTTATTCATCATTTTTTTATTATCTGAACCGCTTAAATCGTTATCTCTGGCTTCAATTTCTACCTCAAATCCAGCATTTAATTTTGTTACTGGGTTTAATTTAGATTTGATTGATTCAGAGTTAGAATCGACATAGAAAAATTTAGCTCTAGGTTTATAGCTGTAGCTGTGAATTGCATCTCTTAAAACTTCATTTTCAATGCTTTCATCACAAATATGACATCTTCCGTGCTCTGAATCGTGTAATTCTCTATTATAGGGATAATCGCAATTACTACAGAAAGAAATATTTCTCTCAAAATATTCAACCGTTGATACAAGATGCTCATCATGGTTTGCTTCTGGTGTCAGTCTGTTATCATTTATTAATACATTACAATGCGGATTAGAATTGGCTCTATATGAAACCTCAAAAGTGTTAATAGCATCTCCTCCAGCATTTGTATCTAAATATTTCAAGCCGTGAAACCTACAATTTGACGTATTGTATTCAGTTTCATTACATATATGAGGGGTTTCAGATTTAGTATATAGCCTAGTTGGTAATCCTTGAAAAATGATATCTTTGCTACACTCTAAAAAATTCTTAATATCTTTAGCTAACACAAGCGGAGCTTTTTTTAATTCATTGTTAATTTTAAAATTTTCAATGAACCAACTAAAGTTTAAAGAATGAATATTATTACTTATATATTTTAAGTGTAAGCATTCATCTTCTGTTAAATGCTCGCAATAATTTTGTAACAGCAAGTTAAACGCTTTAGACATTTTTTTGCAACCATTCGCATAGGTTTTATTACTGAAATATTGTTCTTCAATATGCATCGTTACGAAGTTTGTATACTCTCTATTTTCAAACTGAATGCCGTCATTAAAAACAAAAGTTATTTTTCCGTTAAATACTTCTGGATTATCCTTAATACGTTGGATTAAGCTTTCATTAAATCCAATGTTAAGCAATGTGTAAGAACTCATTGAATGTGGATTTGTTACTGCTGTTACGTTATTTGATATTTTAAATTGCATTTCTATTCCTTTCTTATTTGATTAATTATATTGTTATTGAAAATAGTATTATCGCTGAAGGCATTAACAAGATTATTCCAAATAGTATGATATTGCTATCATTATATTTAAATCCTATCAATGCAAACAAAATGCTCATCATTGGAAAAATGCCTAGCATTACTGTGTAAAAAACTGTTTGTATATTATTTATGTCTAGTATGTTCATCTGTCGTTCCTTTCTTATTGTTGTCAAAATTCATTGACATAATTTATTACTATATATATACATGAAACAAACGGCGTTTATTGACGAGGTTTTGTCAATCTCTGGAGGGTAAAACCCAGATTTTTAAAAAGGCTCTGAAAATAGCCGTTTTTTTAAGGGTGTGATTCTTGTAACTATACGTAATTACTGGTAGTTAGCATTGTTACAATTTGTTACAAATTAATTGTTTTTTGTATTTTCTCGAGGATAACCCCTTCGACAAAAACATCACTAAAAACTGCTTATTGAGAATCAATCTCAATTAGACACCTCCTCGAGCTCTCCTCGACAAAAATTTGTAAGTGCCCGAAAAACCGTATAGTTACAGCGATTTGAAAAATAATTATTTTATTAAAGAAAATGCTTGACTTTTAATTTAAAGCATTCACTTAAAGTATCACTTTAACACTTAAATTGCTAAATGAGAATCAATCTCAATATTAAATATTGCTAAAAATTCTAATTGAGAATCAATCTCAAAATAAAAAATAATAAAAAATTCTAATTGAGAATTAATCTCAAAATGAAAAATTGTAATTAATTCTAATTGAGAATCAATCTCAACATCTAAAATCTAAAAAAATTTTTTGCTTACGCAAGCTTAAGAGTATAAAAAAGTGTCTTAAATGGGCTTATTTTGGGCTTAATAATGGGCTATAATAACTCACTCTCTAGATATAAAAAGTTTTATTTCAGAGATACACCCCCCATAAGCGGATAAAATCAATTTCATGTCGCTAGGTATCACCCCTCGATAAATGTGTATTTTAAGTTTTAAAAAAACGCCTAAATTCAAAAAGTTTGAAAAGAAGTTTGAAAATGCATATATTAGTATATGAATAAATTAGCCAAAACAAAGAAAAACCCTAGTAAGGTATTAGCGATTGATATTATCGCCTTAAATCCATCATTTACGAACAAACAAGTGGCAGATAAAGTAGGTGTTAGCGAGTTCGCTGTAAGAGGTTGGAGGCAAGACCCAAACTTTATAGATGCTTGTTATGATAGGTATATGGTTGAGTTCGGTTCGCAGCTTCCTAGCGTTTTAAATGCGATGCTTAGAGAAGCTCAAGCAGGAAATGTTCAAGCTGGAAGACTTGTTTTAGAACATAGCGGAAAACTTGTTAAGAATATAAACATTACAGTAGATTCGCCTTTTGAGAAGTTTTTAAAAAGTGTTCCTGATGCAGAGGTAGTAGATGATATGGAAATAGTTGAGGCTGCTGAGTCTGTAGAGGTTGATTTTAGCGAATTGCCGCCTAGGAATAAAGAAAACCAAGATGTTAGGGCAAAAAAAGAGAAATATAAGACTAGAGAAGCGATTTTAAAGGAAGAAAAACGAGTTAAGAGAAATAAACAGCAAAAAGAGTGGTATAAGTGGCGAAAAAGAGCTAAAGCTGTTGGTGTTGAGGCTTTAAAAGAGAGAAGACCGACTCCTGCTCAAAGAAAAGAGTGGGAAAGTAAAATAATAGAAGCTGAAAACAAATAATCTTATATTTGTATCTTGTCTTCTATTTCTACGTTATCAGGAACTAACTGACAATAACAAAATTCACGACATAAACTCCATCCTGTAGCTGGAAGACCCTGTGCAATCCAATCTTGATAAGATTCTATTCTTCCAACTCTGGATTCGCAGTCAGAACATATTTTAGGAGTTCCAACTGAAATCCATTGCATTAACTGATTGCCATAAACTTTATCCTGTCCGATTCGAGAGCCTTGCATAATTCCAGATACGATTCCTCGTCTAATAGAATTTCTGAACTCTCCAAAGATTCTTCCATTGGTTCGTAAGTCTGTTTCGAGGGAGTTAATAATTGATTCATCTGATAAACCTGCCTGTCTAAAGATATTAATTTGCTGTTCAACTCTTGAAACAAATACATCAATCGCAAATCCGACTCCGAGGGTTGCCCAGAGTAACGTGTTTTCATCTTCTTCATTAAGATTTCTTTGATTTTCTTCAATAACTTCATCTATAGTCTCCTCTGCCATTTTATTTTATAACCTTTGTTGATATTTTTCTTTTTCTTGATGCAAATTGCTTTAAAAACTCTTTAAAAAATTGTTCAACCATTTTTGGAGTAGGCTCATAGACTATCCATGGTCTATCAACGACTTCTGTGCCTCCCCTAACTCTAAATAAAGTTTTTGATTTGCCTTTGCCTGCATAAAACCCATCTCCGCCTTTTTTGTTCCAATTATTTCTAAAAATAAAACCATCATTTTGAGCTTCTCCGTAAGCTGCATAAGAAATGCCCCTAGATGTCTTTTTAATAGAATTTAATAATTTTCCTGTGCTTATAAGAGGCTTATTGCCTGAAATACCTCTTAATCTTCTTACATCTTTTGTCATGCTGCCGATAGGCTTGTCTTTAAAGTGTTTTCCAGTAGTTATATTTTCTTTAAACTGTTTTACAACATCGTTTAAAGAAGCTTTAGATACTTTTTTTGAAATTTTTGTTAATTTTTGCTTAGGCTTTGAAAAATCAAAATCTATAAAAGTTTCAATCTTTAACATTAGTTATCTCCTTAGCAAAAAACTCTCCAAGCTCTTTAGCTTTTTTATACTTGTCTAAATTGTCTAAAATTGAGCCCTCAGCTATTTTTTCTGCCCATTTTCTAGGATTCAGTATTATCTCCTGCATCGATTCCTTCTGGTTGAACTCCACCTTGAAGTCCTGCAGCTTTTTGAGATTGCTCACGAACTCTATCAAAGATTGAGAGTTCTTTTCTTTGCTCTTTATTTTTGCCAATTATCTTCTCCGCTTCTTTTCTTGTTAAATCGCTATTATATTCCATTAAAAGACCTGTTTCATCTATCATGTTGTGATTTAATCTATGTTCATCAAGTAAAATTTGGTCTTGAACTGTTTTAGGGTATTCAGGTTCTTTGAAATCTAATTTTAAAGTTTCAGGAAGCGATATGTTGTTATAAGCAGCAATTTCTTTCTCTATGTGATAAAAATCATGCTCATACATTCTCCAAAGCTCTAAATCGTCCTGATAATCTTCAAATCTTTCTAAATCTTTAATTTTAAGTGCTATACCTGATGGAGTTTCTCCTCCGTCTTGTGCAAACTGGACATACAGGTGGTTATTTTGAGCAACTAAATCTAATTGAAACTTAACATTTTCAATTACAGCATTTAAGTCTCCTTGTGGAGAGGCAATATTATAAGTTGCCCCTTCAGGAAGGTCTAGTATCTGGTCAGAGCCTGCTCTTTCTATCCTTTTGTCGCTATCTACGCCTGTCATATAAGGCTGCCCAAACATTTGAAATCTAAGCCCTAGTTGCATTTCTGTTATGGCAATATTAACGTGTTCGTTGCAGTCAACAATGTCGTTTGCTCCATCAACAAAAAATTCGTCTATCTGTTCTTCTCTGTGAGTAAAAACAAAAGGCAGAACGCCATAGCCATGTTCATATTCATCTATTATATTTCCATTTTCATCGTAATGTGCATATATAGAGCTATCCCAATAAGCCCACTCGCATTGCTCCGTATATGATATGTCGTCTGCGTGCATTAATAGCGGATACATTATAGCCTCAGGAGTAAAAGGGTCTGAAAGATAAACATCAAAATAATAAACAGGTCTATAATCAAAACAAGGCTTTCCATAGTTTTCTTTATATATTACTTGAGTAGCAACTGTTCCCATTAGGCGAGTCATTCTTTCTATATGCTTAAATCTTGCATCTTTTTTAATAGTAAGTTCGTCATATTTTTTACTAACATTCCTAGAAGTGCCAACTGTATAAATTCTGCTCATTTTGTTGATGAAACGTCTAGTAAAATTAGCTTTATATGGAGGAACTTCTTGAAAAGCGGTAGAATTAAAATATTTACTTATATATTGCTCAGTTCCATTGCCACCATAGTAGTTTAACATTTTTCTTACCCATTCTCTCCTAGCTTTTTGGTTTAAATGTTTTGATTCTTTTACTGATTGTTTTATTATTTCTTCTACTGTTATTTTATTGTCGTAAATCATCTTGTCCTCACTTTAAATTCTCTATTTTTAATTGGAAACTGGTTTATAAAAAAATATCTTATCATGTCGCATCCATGGTCATGATAGCCATCTTTTACTGGCTCTGGTTTTAAATCTGTCCCTTCTTTTGGCTCTGGGTATCGATAATTTTCTAAATCTATCATTATTCCTGTGCATTTCTTGTCTATATGTAAAAATCTTTCGTTTTGTGCATTTTCTATGAAACTTCTAACATGAGAGACTCCAGAGGCTATGCTTTTTGAAACTTTATCTCGTTTTGTGTGTATGTTTATTCCCTTTTTTTTGAAAATCTCTATATCTCCTAGCCCAGACTGCCCTTGAGCTTGCATACCAGCAGGGTCTCCAAAATATCTTCTAACATTGTATCTTTTGTTGGCGATGGTTTGTGCTAGCACACCCGTCTTAATGTTTGTTTCATGTATTATTTCATCTATTATATTTATATGCCAAAACCCAGCTACCCTATATATTTGAAACCAACCGACTGCTGGCATACGATATCCAAAGTCTATACTACAAAAAGTAGGAAAGTTTGGATTATAAGGAAAGCTGCCCACATCTAAATCTCTTTCAAACGGATATACTCTCCCAGCAAAAGATGTAAACTTAGCTCCATATTCCTGCTCATAAACTTCCTTAGCCATATTCCTTTTTCTTTCAAGAAGAAACTGGTCTTGCTTGCCGTCAGGGAAGGCAAAATGGTTATCCCACGAGGGAGCTTGATGAGATTCCCATAGTTCATCATCCTTACCGAGGAGATATAAATCGTACACCCAATTAAAACCTTCAGGCGTAGTGATAAAAATAGCCTTCCCTTTACGGTCAGATAGAGTGGGAGATAAATACATATCCCAAATCTTTCTTTTAACTTTAGCTGCCTCGTCAATTATAAGCAAATCTAAACCTTCTCCAACTAAAGAGTCTGGGTTATCAGCAGACTTAGCCTCAACTACAGTATTCCATTTGAATTTTATAACTCTGTCTTTTTCTGAAGCTCTAATAATGTCATTTTGATGCCCAATTACCATTTTTTGCCATATCTCTCTAAACATTAAATCGGCTTTATCATAAGATAACCCTACAAGCCATATTCTTTTATTAGGCTGAGAAGCATAATAAGTAGCTTCCATTGCAGATGCAGTTGTTTTTCCAAATCTTCTTCCACAAACCATGACAAAAAACCTTGCTGTGTCCTTCTTAGGAAAATGCAATTTGCTTTGCCCTAAGTGTGGCTTATATTCCATGAAATCAAACCACTTTTGTTTATATTCTGTAAGTGAATTATCCAAAAATTTGCATTATTACCTATAATTAATTTAAGTTATCTATAAGTATTTTGCAATTTTTAGCAAAATATACTTATTTTAATATAAAATGGAGGGCAGTATGTCCGAAGATAAAACACAAGCAGCAACAGAAACAGTAAGTGAAAGTCCTGCTACAGAAACTACTCAAGATAGCTCTAATGAGCAGTATATTGCAGAAAGCAAAAAGTATAGAAAAAGAGCTCAGGATGCAGAAGCTCGTTTAATAGATTATGAAAAAAAATTAGCCGACATTGAAACTAAGGCACTTAAAAAGAAAGAAGACCAAACCGAATATGTTAATAGGCTTGAATCTGATGTGTCTAAGTATAAAGAAAAAGCTGATTTGCATGATGTTTATATTGAACAAAGAAAAAATAACATAATAGAGCAGCACCCTGAAGAAGATAGGGAAAGGTTATCTAAGTTTAGCCTTAAAGACCTTGAATTTTATAATAATAAAATTAATAACAATAACAATAAAAACAATGCCCCTGAAGTTGTTGGTACTGCAAGAAAAGAAGCCCCATTAAAACCTATAGATTGGAGTGACAAACAATCTATGAAAGAAAATTGGGGTCAAATTTTAAATCAGTACAAAAAACAACCTCAGAAATAGGGCTAATCTATCAAAATGAAGGCTCGCAGAGCAGTTGAAAGATAGATAAAATCTTTAGGAGAGATAAATGGCAACAAGTACAGGTTTAGCAAATCCTGCTGCTTCTTATGCTTCTGATACTGAATTAGCAGTATTTATACCAGAGGTGTGGGCTCAAGCAGTAAGAGCTTCATTTAAAAAAGGATTAGTGTTAGGTAATTTAGGCACAGATTTTTCATCTTTGCTTGCATCAGGTGGCGATAAAGTAAATATTCCATCAGTAGCAGACGTAGCAAACATTGCAACTAAAGCCCCACACGTTCCAGTAAATTACAGCAATGCAACTGAAGATAGTATTCAATTAGAATGTACTACTCATAGTTATACATCAGCAATGATAGATGATATGGGTAAAGTGCAAGCTAATTCTGACTTATTATCTATGTATGCTGATTCAATAGGCTATAAATTAGCATTAGGTTTTGATGGTGCAGTAGAAACTGCTTTAGCATTAACAACAGAGTGTATTGATATTGAGCCTTATAATTCAACAGCAAAAACTATAGATGCTGCAACATTAGCACATATGAGTAAAGTTGTTTTAGAAAATGATGTTCCTCTTAATGAGTGCACATTAGTTTTAAATCCAACTCTTTATTCTTCATTATTTAGAATAGATGATTTTATTCATATTTCTAAAACTAATACTGCTAATATTCAAAACGGTTTAGTTGGCAGTGTTATGGGAATGCCTGTTGTTCTTTCTAACAACATCACATCAACAAATCATAATGATGCTGTTGATTCTGATGATGGAGCATTAACAGACGGCAATGTTCTTGGTGGATTTTTAGTTCATAATTCAGCATTAGCATATGGGTTTAGTAAGCAGCCTACAGTTGAATCAGAATATGACATTGATTACATCGCACATAAATTAGTGGGCGATATGATTTATGGCTGTAAATTAGTTCAAGATGCTTCTCAAACTAAATGTTGGGGAATCGTTGAAGACGGAACTACTGCTTGGTAATAAGCAACTAGTAATGTTTTTTAATCTTATAGGGGGGCGTATTATATGCCCCTCTATATTAATTGGAGAAATTAAATGAAAGATATAAAAGTAATTTTTAAAGGCAATAAATCGCCTTCAGGAAAAAATACCAATGTTGAATATATGATGGGCGAAGCAAAAGTTAAACAGTTAGAAAAAGACGGAAGATTTGATATGGAAATTGTTAAGCCTAAAGCTCCAAAGTCTAAAAAGAAATCTAAGAAGGAAGACAAGAAGGAGAAAAACGATGAGTAGATTAGTTAAAAATGTAGTAAAAACAATAAAGGTTACGCCTACTTTTACAGCAGATGATAATGCAGATAATGATGTGGCTTTTGATTGGACACAATTTGAGATTTCTGAAGAAATTGGTATAGGTGCAATTCTTGAAAGCGTAGTTATATTAGATGGCTATGATTTTGGAGAAGCAATAGAGTTAGTTTTTTGCAGAGGCGGAGATGATAATGGAACTGCTCCAACTGCAGCTCAAGGTTTAGTAGGTGGTGGTACTTCTGGAAGTGCTGCTGCTGATATTACTCAAGCAGAAACTCAAGCTGTAGAAATATGTGGTCATGTAAATATGACTTATACCGAAGGCGACCTTCTTACTGCAAGAGTTGCTACAAATACAAATATTGGACTTGCTCTTTGTCCAAGAAAATATTCTAAGTTTATGTATGTAGGTGGGCTATGGAGAGCAAATCCTACTGACTTTAGCAGCTTAGCAACAGGACTGATGGATATACATTTAGGGTTTAGATATTAAAAATGATTCCTAAAGAGCTTAATAGTCTTTTAAAGGATATTAAAAAACATGAAGGCTTTAAATCTACTGTTTACAAGTGCACCGAAGGTCATGACACAATAGGATATGGTTTTGCAATAAAAGACTTAACACTAGACGAAGATGTTTCAGAGATTATTTTACTCAGAAAGCTTCACAAGTTGCTTGAAAGAATTACGATTGCATTTCCTTGGTTTAAAGATATAGATAACAACGCAAAAGAGGTTGTTATAAATATGTGTTATCAACTTGGGTTATCAGGGTTTTCTAAATTTAAAAAAACAATTTATTTATTAGAAACAGAGCAGTACGAAGAAGCTTCCATTGAAATGCTAGAAAGCCTTTGGGCTAAACAAACTCCAAGCAGAGCAAAAGAGCTTAGTGAAAAAATAAGAACTATTGTCTCTGATTAGGAAATTTTAAAATTCTATACTAAATTATTCTTAAAAATACAAGGGAATTATATGGCTTTGAAAAACAGGGGTGTAGAAAAAAGAGCAATAGTAACCCCTGATAAACATTTCCCCTTGCATGACGAGAAAGCAATAAGCGTAGTATGTCAAGCAATAGAAATGGTCAGTCCTGATGCCTATATAGATTTAGGAGATACTGGAGAGTGGGAACTTTTTAGTAGGCATTACTGGAAGAATAAAGAAAGACCACCTTTAGAAGTTTTAATTCCAATGTTAGATAAAGAAGTAAAAGATGTAAATGATGGAATGGATATAATAGATGCTTCTTTAGATAAAGTTAAATGTAATGAAAGATACTTTATTCAAGGGAATCACGAATTATGGTTAGACGAGTTTGTAAATAGACATCCTTACTTGCCAGAATATAAAACAGAAAATGCCTTAAAGATAAAAGAAAGAGGCTACGAATATTGGGAATATATTTCTGACAATAAATTAAAAATAGGTAAGTTAAATTTTACACACGGAGATTACGTGCCTATTCATCATGCTAAAAAACATCTAGCAGCTTATAAAGAAAATATTATGTATGGACATACTCACGACTTACAAAGATTTACTGAAACTGGTTTAGGAGGCACACAAAGTGCTTGGAGTATGGGATGCTTGAAAGATATGAAGTCTTCAAAAAATAAATGGCTTAGAGGAAATCTTCATAATTGGAATCATGCTTTTGCAATAGTTGATTGGTTTAAAAATGGAGATTTTAAAGTAGAAGTCGTTGAAATAATAAATGGAAGAACTTCTTTGTGGGGAAAATTAATTGATGGGAGCAAATAAAAATTAATGAGGTATAATGGACAAAGAAGCTATAGAAGGACTAATCGGTCAATATGGATGGATGGCTATAGCTGCTTTTATTTTTATAATTGGTAGGAATACTATAGAAACAGCAATAGAAGCTATTAAAGTTTTTGCTGGAGATGATTTAAATACAGACGATGTGATACATTTTGATGGAAGACCTGCTAGGGTAGTTAGAGTAGGATTATGGAAAACAATTTTATTTGTATATGAAATAGGTTGTGCAGATGGCAAGGCTTATGTTAAAGGTGGTAATAAAGTGGCTATTCAGAATGACAAGCTAAAAGACCACATTATAGAAAAACCTTTGCCTATGCTAGACCTTAAAAAATGGGATGATTGTAAAGACAAATGAGCAAAAATTTAAATGAATACAGAGGAGAGGTTTTAACACACCTCGAATATATAAAAGAAAAAGTAGATGCAAATCACGAGCATTTAGAAAGAGTTAATGGCAGGCTGAGAAAAGCAGAGAATAATATAACTGCTATAAAAACTACTGGGACTACATTGGCTACAATTATAGGCGCTTTTCTTACTTGGCTTGGTTTAAAATGATGGAAATAGGCACATTTATCTTAGGATTTATTGTGTCTTTCACGATTGGTTACTACTTAATTTTCGGAGATAAATAATGTTACAAGCATTGGTAGCTAAAAAAGTAATAGAGATGGTTCTTAAAAAAGTTATGGAAAAAAGAGCTATTAAAAATATGAGAAAATATGTTGAGCAAGATAATGAGCTTGATATAAAAGTAAAAGATTTAGAAAATGAAAATGTTATACTTATGAAACAAATGGATATTATGAATAAAAAAATAGATAAGTATAGCAAGTATATTGAAGAATTAGAAAAGAATGTAGCAATTTTATCTAAAGATTCACACAAACCTGTGTTTACAAAAAAAGAACACAAGGATATTTTGAAACGATTAAAAAACTTAGAAAAAGGAGAATAGTATGTTTGAATTTATTACAAGTAACTGGGAATGGTTTTTGTTAGGTTTATATGTATTAGAGAAAGCAATTAAATTAAGCCCTACACCTAAAGATGACTTAGTATGGGATATGGTTTTAAAACCAATAGTGGATGCAATTAAAAGAAAAAAATAGTGCCTAGAAGGAAGTCCATATCAAACAGCAAGGTAGAAGATTTTGAGCCTAGAAAGAAAAACCCTTTAGGTTTATTAGATGATGCTAACTTAGATGCTCATCTTAAAAGTATAAAAATAGGCGATAAATTAACTCCTGTTAAACTGTCTGACAATGAAGTTAGATTTGATGCTGACTTTTCTTTAAACGGTAAGTTTAAAACACATCTTTTAGAAACAGACAATCAGTATATGCATTTGCAAGTAAACAACACCTCTGGATATATAGTTTTCGATTCTTTATATACATCTCACGTTGATGCAAGTGGAAATTATCCTCTTAATGCGTATAATGCTGGTCAAGGAGGAGTATATATTGACCATAATGGAGGCTCTTATGTAGGAGGAATATTTACTACTTGCGGAAATGGTGCTTATAGTTGGGGTAAAACAAGTTCATTAGGAGGGTTGCAATATGGGTATAGCTATAATGGAATTAGGCTTTTAGATAAAACTGATACTGGAGATTATTGTCAATTATCTGTTAGCACCCATGGAGCTACTACTTTATCTACCGTAGATGACGATGCTGCGGCTGGTCATTTAACATTAGATGCAGATGGTAATACTATAATTTCAATACTTGATGGAAATGAATCTGGTGGAGGATTTCATGTGGCATTAGCAGGAGCAGCAAATAGAGCTGTTTCTTTTTCTGGCGAAGTAGATAATAATACTACCTTTCGTATGTATGAAATGGGAGGTACAAGCACTACTGATTATTTAGATATAAGCACATTTGAGGAAGGGCAAACTACAATAAGCACAGTTGATGGTAATGCAAGTGCAGCACATTTACTTTTAGATGCAGATGGAAGAATTATTATAGATTCTGTAAATTCTGCTAATAATATTACTGATGGAACTTTATTTAGAACAAGTGGAACTACTTTTTGTAGCATAACTTCACATCACGCAGTATCAAGTATTGCTTTATTTGAAGCAGGTGGTTCAAGCACAGATGATTATTTTGAAATATATACTAGTGCAAATGGAGCTACTGATTTAAGAACTGTAGATGCAGGTGGACATACAGCACATTTAGATTTAACTGTAGATGGGAATTTTACATTAGACCCAAGAGGAGAAATATTTATCGAGCCTTATAGTGGTGGTATTAAAATAAAAGAATCTGCTGATGCAATAGCTGATACAGCAGGATATGGTCAAATATGGGTGCACGATGATACTCCTAATACATTATGGTTTACGACTGATGCAGGCGATGATATACAAATTACAAGTGGAACAAGTTTAGCAGGTGGTGGTGGAACTACGAGATGGACAAGAAATACTGGTGGATATATAACAAATAAAACAAGCACAACATTGTATTATTTTCAATTCAGACCAAATAGTGAATTTTGGAGTAATTCAGATTCATCTCCTACGTCAATCAATCAATATGATGCTCCTGCTTGTCAGTTTCACGCTCCTGCAGATGGAACATTGACTAACATAGCAGCCTCAGGATATGTTAATGATACAGGAGCAGTTGACCCATTTAAATTTTATGTATATAAAGGAACTCCAACAAATGATGCAACAAGTACAAGTTTAACTTTAATAGGAACTTCAGCTGCTCCAGCTACAATTTCTAGTGCAGCTAGAACATTTTCTATAAATACAGATATTAGTTCAAGTAATTCTTTTTCTGCTGGAGATGCAATATTTATTATGTGGAAAAAAGATAGCAATACAGGAAGTCAAGATGTTTATTTTAGTATAACAATTAGTGGAGAATAT